>OJPT01000019.1_pt1 | contig 136044 bp, 119 predicted proteins | sample 1598641 | NCBI WGS metagenome assembly OJPT01 (sample SAMN03922495, study PRJEB24848) | human gut metagenome | isolation source: stool sample | host: Homo sapiens | place: Germany | collected 2011-11 | reverse complement strand
TTTGTCCCTCGCGCACACGACGCTGAGTGACCAGCCACACGCCAAGGCTCAGACCGCCGGGCGTGGTATACAGTTTCGGGACATTCAGGTTGCCGTGTTCCGCATAGTAGATGCTTGCCTCGGAGAAGTAGTGCTCCCAACCGGACGAAAGGCTCGCCTGCAGCTGCTCGAACAGCACCCGGCAGTCATGCACCTGCTCGATGACCTCGAATCGCTCGGTGACGATCCTATCGCCCTCACCGTTGGCATAGAGCCGGTGGACCGCCTCCTGCATCTCGCCTTGCAAACCGGAAATACTGGTCAAGCCCTCGAAATTATTGACAACATCTAGGATAAGCGGCGTTGTATTATCCCCAGCGGTCAGGGCACGCCCTATCTGCTGCTTGTAGATAATGGGCGAAATCGTTGGACGGAACAAAATGACGCCGGAAATGCCCTCCACATGGACGCCCTCGTTGAGCATGTCGATGCAGAACAGCAGCTTCAGACGGTCGCTTGTGTCCGTTTTGAAGTCCGCAAACGCCTTGTCCGTATTCGGGTCATCCGAGTAGGCTTCGTACACCACCACATCTGGGTTGACCCCGGCGAACCACTCCGGCACATGGGATACCATCTCGTCCATGTGCTCCTTGTTGGCGCAGAACACAATGTACTTGCCAGATTTGTTTGTGATATGATGGGCAAAGACCCTGTCCAGACCGTCCGCCTGTTCCAGTGCCCGGCGCAGCGCATCCAGATATTTTTGGTTGGCGTCCTGAATGCCCGGTGTCCGCAGGTTATCCACCCGCGCCTGATACTTTGCAAGGGCTTTCTGGTACTGGTAGACCGTAGTTACATATTTCGGGGCAGGCAAAATGCCCCTGACGACTGCTTCGCCAAGGGTCATGTCGCTCGCCGTATGCCCATCAAAGAGCTCTTCGGCCATGTCACGGTTATTATCCAGATACCGGATGTTTGTTGCCGTCAGCCCCAGAAGCTTTGCCTCCGGGCATAACTTTAATAAAGCCACCGTGCTTTCGCCCCAGCATTCCGCACCGGCACGGTGGAATTCATCGAGTATAATATAGGCAGGCTTCTGCGCTGCAATTTTCTCCAGCTGCGCCTGTGTACAGCACATCAGTTTGGCATAGGTATAAAAGTGAACATTTGACAATGGAAAGCCCGGGTCGTTCTTTTTCAAGCTTTCCAACTGGGTTTTGAAAATGTATTCACTGGGAGAAAGCCAGATCACGACCTTCTCCGGGTTGTCCTCGATCAGCTTGAACGCAATGTAGCTCTTTCCGGTGCCGGTGGGATGAACAATGGCAGCCTTGCCGTACTGCTCCATCATCCGGACTGCCGCATGATATGCTTTTTCGTTGTGCTCAAACAGGCGCAATGTCACCTTGTTCACCCCTTCCCGCATAAAGGGGTATCTCTCATTTGGTTAATGGAAGGAGATGTTCAATAAGCTACGTTTTATCGAAAGTTTTGCAAATGTTTGACCACAAATCGCCCCTTAAAAGTTTTCGAAAATACGATTTATTTCTCGTCGTTTGCGTGTCATATCAGAGTGAACATATTTTTTTAACGTGACTGCAGCATCTGCATGACCCAACAGTTCGCTCAAGGTTTTAATGTCGCAATGTGCCTGCAAGCAGGTCGTTGCAAAGGTGTGGCGAAGCGCATGAGGATGCGCCTGATGGACACTGGCTTTTTTCAGATAGCCATAAATGCTCTTACGGTAGCATCGAGGTTCGACTGGCTTTTCCTCATTGCCAGAAAGAAACCAAGTTCCGCTGCTGAAATCTTCCGACAGCTTCTTCAGAACACGAAGCAGCGATTTTGGAATGGGAATCTCACGATGGGAGTTTTGGGTCTTAGGGGATTGAACGACGACTTTTGTGTGGCCATTTCCACAAGAAATCCGAGTCACTGTCCGTTGGATCGTCACAGTTCCTGCCGATAAATCAAAATCGCCCCATTTCAATCCGCAAATCTCGCCGATACGCAGCCCCAACTGAAAACCAAGCAGTAGACCTATTTTCCGGGGCGTAGGAGAATCCATCACGAACGACTGTAATTTCTTTTGTTCTTCTATGGTAAACGGCAGCAGCACTTTGGAGGATTTTTGCGGCAGCTTTACCGTGATCTCTAAAGGACGAACGAGATGAAAATGCGCTGCATACTTGCAGATGCGCCGCAGCATCGACAAGCACTCCTGTGCCATGGTTGCCCCTAAAGGCTTTTGCAGGCCGTTGACTGGTGTTATCACTGCCAAGAGTCCTTGCTCCAGAATTTTTTCGCTTAATGCACTCACTTTGAAATCCCCGAAAACAGGCTGGAGATAATGTCGTAGAGTATACTGATAGTGTGCGAAAGTCGATTCTTTTACACCCTGCCGGACAGAATACAACCATTGCTCTGAAATTTCCGAAAAAGTAATATCGGTGCTGTTCAGGTTATAAATGCCGTACTCTGCTTTCTTGCGGGCAGAGATTTCCCTTACTTCGGTATAAGTCGCCCCATATACATAGCCCCAGCAGGGCTTTCCGTCCGCAGAACGGCCTTTGATATATCGACCCTCCCACCGTCCATCGCTTCGCTTTCGGATGTTTTCACCTCGTCTTGCCATATAAAGCCTCCTGCTGACACCTTATTGACCACTAATGATTTGAAAATTGAAGTTGTGGCTGATTATCTGAACAAATTGGACAACAAATCACAAAAAGATTGACTATATCGCTGAAAATTCTCCGGGGGGGGGTACAAAATGATGCCGAACCCTCTTTACTCAATGGTAATTCAATGGCAAAATAGAATGGTTAAAATAACAAGATTTGTCAAACACATGGTATCTTCCATTAACCAAATGGAGGATACCTTTTCTTGTCTTTCTGTCGGTTGATTTTCGTGGCAAAATTTCGGGAACATCATTCTTGAATATACGGCGCGCCGTACACAAAAACAACCTATTTCCGCTAATATCTACAAAAAAGGAGAACAGACATATGATATTAGCGACCGATGAAGATACAAAAGTAAAAGATGCCGTTGCATTACGTTTCAAAGAGCTTTGCGAGGAACGCAACATAAGTCCCAATGCCCTTGCTGTCCGTTCCGGTGTCACTCCGTCCACCGTTTACAGTATGCTTGATTCCTCCCAGCAAAGCGTCACCGTTCCAACCGTCAAAAAACTGTGTGATGGCCTTGGAATTACGCTTGTAGATTTTTTTAACGCCTCGATTTTCACTGCAATCGATCAGGAAATCCGATAAATAACACTTTGACATCGGTTTATGTACCCTATTGGAAATGCACCAGCATTGTACGAAGCCGCTGCTATTTATCAATGCCTGCATTATAGCCCTGACGTTTTTCTTTTTGCCCTATAACATAGAGATTTTTCTCTATTATTATAGATGCACCGCGCTTTTTGCGCTCTGCCCGCCTTCCACCATTGAAAACGAAAGGACAAAACATGAAAAGGAGAATCATCGAGTACAAACCAAGTCCCGGCAAACAGAATCTGACCCGCCGGCTGTATCTTTGCACTCTGACCTTGTGGCGCAGCTTGTGGCTGCCTACCTGCTTGGTCGGAGGGCTGGCATATGATGTATTATGATCAGTTCAACACCGGAAAGCGTATTCAAAAGCTGCGCAGAGAGCGCTACCTGACGCAGGAAGAGCTGGCCGTCCGCTTGAATGTCAGCGACCGCCACCTTCGCAGTCTTGAGAGTGGGGAGTATATTCCTTCTATTGACCTTTTCATCGAGATCGCTGCATTTTTTGATGTAACACTGGATCATTTGATTATGGGAAAGTCGTTATCTGACCAAGAAAAAAGCTTACGAAACAAGTTGCAGCAAAAGCGTTTGACAAATCAAAAGCTCCGTTTGAAATTGCAGCGTATTATGCAGAAACTGTCTGCAATCGCTGAAGAACTTTAACTCTATATAAAATTGCGCCCTTCCGGGCAAGCAGCATTACGCTGCTTGTTCAGAGGGGCGTTTTTTGTTTTTGTGCTCAAAAAACTTTTTTGAAAAATTTCAATTTTATCGTATTTTTTGCAAAAGTGAAACATCGATTCAACGTTATTTTTGCGCCAAAACCGGAAGCATCACTTCCGGTTTTTTAAGCCAAAAAACCGGAGGTACGACCTCCTAAAAAAGCATTCAGTTTTCAGGTACACTATGGTCACAGCAAGGGCAACACCCCAGATGGGGAGAAGCCCGAAGCTGTAAGCCGTACCTTGAAAACTGAATATCATTCCCTCGGACAAAACAATGAAACTTCCGTAATTCGCGGCCCGGCCATAAAGAAGGCGGGGTGGCTGAAAAGCCAATGAGAGGAAGGGTGCAGTCCCCCTCACCGAGGTGTATTCCAACCCCCACCGGGCGTCGAGGACAAATAGGGTGGGACACTTAAAACAAAAACTTCAAAGCCCACCACCGGGATTCTTTCGAATCAAGGCAGTGGGCTTTTTCCATACCGAATATTCATTTTGATGACACGGAGGTATTGATTATGAGCCGTACTTTTACCCACAAGACCGACGAATCGACCCTGACCACCCTCTGCCCCCGCTGCCTGAATGCCTTTCGGAACACGCGTGGCATCCGTGTCCGCCGTGCAGACCCCTATCAGCTCACCAAGGAGCCTTGCACCTACTGCCAGACCAACTTCGGCTACGACTACTACATCCAGCCCACCAGCCCGAAATCCACCTACTTTAAGAAGGGACGGTTCGATGATGAATCTGAATGCGCTTAAGATCGACCCGGAGTTTCAGGGCAAGATTCCGCCGCTGACCTTTGAGGAGCTGAACCAGCTTGAAGCCAACATCCTGCGGGATGGCCGTATCATCAATCCCATCATCGTATGGCAGGGCTTGATCGTGGATGGGCACAACCGCTACACCATCGCCAAGAAGCACCCGGAGATCCCTTTCACCGTCCACGAGAAAGATTTTGCAAGCCGCTATGAAGCAATTATCTGGATCTGCAAAAACCAGCTAGGGCGACGCAACCTTACCCCGGAACAGAAGAAGTACCTTATCGGTAAGCAGTATGAAGCTGAGAAATGCGCCAACGGCGGTGATAGAAAAAGTCCTGCTGCAAAATCAGGTTACGGAAAGCGTAACCTGATCGGCGCACCCAAAACCTGTTATAAAGTCGCTGCGGAAAGCGGTGTAGGAAGAACGTATGTGATTGAAGCCGAACATTATGCTAAAGGTTTGGACGCTGCCGAAGAAGCTGTTCCCGGCACACGGCAGAAAGTGCTTTCCGGCGAGGTCAAGCCGACCGCCGCCGAGATTGCATCCGTTGCCCGCGCCCCTCCCGAAGAACGTCCGGCTCTGGTGGCAGAGATCTGCAAATCAAAAGAGCAGAAGCCATCAAAGCCGCCTGCACAAAAGCAGAAAGCTCCCCCAGCCGTAGCCGCACCGCTGCCCGATGTCAGTACATCCGATGAAGAAGCGCCTGACGAAGAACCAACGTCCACTCCTGCTCCATCCGAGCTGATCTTTCCACAAAAGGAGAATGAACCGTTGAAAGTTGACCGTCAGCAGATTCTTGAAATCGCAAACAGCCGTTATGTACCCAAACGACTTGCCGATGGTACAGCGATGCTTTGCGAGGTATCGGGAGCCGCCAACAGTATGATGCGCCGCTGGGAAAGTGTTTTCCGGGAATATCCCGATATTCTGTCCGATGCAGAGAACCGTGCATCCGTAGAGCGAACAATTCAGAAGCTGAGAGATTACCTGAAAAATCTGGAAGATAAAATGGAGGAACTGCTATGAAAAATATGAACTGCGTCAGCACTATGCCTGAGATTATGCCTGAAATCACCGATGAAGCCATCATCGAAGCTCTTTTCGCTCAGCGGCCTTACGAAGAAAAGGTCATCAACAGTGCCTTTCTCGAAATCCCTGCGGAATATCAGCGCAAGCTGAACATCCCCAATGTCGAAAAGATGTCGGCAGAGTTCACCGAGCTGATTGCCAACCCGCCCAAGGTCAGCTACCGGGACGGTCACTACTTCGTCTTTGACGGTCAGCATACCATCGTGACCCGTCGGGCGATGAACGGCGGGCAGGATCTTCCGATCATCTGCAAGGTGTATGAGGGACTGACAGAGGAAGAAGAAGCCATGCTGTTTTCCCGGCAGACGGGCGTTTCCACGCCGCTGACCGCTGGCGCAGAGCTGCGCGCCGCTTTGGTGGGCAAAGACCCGGAATCTCTCGCATTCGTGAAAGCCACTGAAAGCACCGGTCTGCAGCTCGGTCTGGACAGCTACCGTGCCCCGTGGAAGATCATCTGCATCCGCACGGCTTTCAAGGAGTACAAAGCCTACGGCGCAGGCCTCTACAAAGAAGCCCTGACCATGCTGGCAAAGGGCTGGGAGGGTGACCCCGATTCCCTCCGCTCCGGCATCCTGCAGGGCATGGTTCGCTTTGTGGCTCTGTATCAGGGCGAGTATGACCCGGAGCGTCTGGTCAAGCGGCTGCACACTGTTCACCCCATGACGTTGGTAAACGACGAGAAATCTCTGAGCGGCACGGTCAGCTACAAATATATGATGCTGATCCTGCGCACCTACAACGGTGCCAGCCGCCGCTTCAATCTTCCCATCAAGCAGTGAACTTACTTCTTCATGCAGGTCTCCTTTCACATCGCAGAAGCCGTCCGCAAGGGCGGCTTTTGCCTACATAAGGAAAAGGGGGTTGACCGCCACCGTATATGTAACAAAAGACTTTGGTTTTCTCCGGGGCGAGATCTACTATGCAGACCTTGACCCGCACTATGGTTCTGAGCAGGGAGGCAAACGCCCTGTTATTGTGATTCAAAATAATACCGGAAATAAATTTGCGCCGACTGTGATCGTGGCTGCTGTGACCTCAAAAGTCACCAAAAAGCCAAAACAGCCTACCCATGTTCTCATTGACCGAAATCCAGCGTTTTCAAGACCCTCTATGGTGCTGCTGGAACAGATCTTCACCATTGATAAAGAACGCATACAGCGGCTCCTAGGGCAGACTACGCCGGACGAAATGTACCAGATCAACGAAGCCCTGATGAACAGTCTGGATCTGAACGGAGGTCGATAATATCAACAAGAACGCCTACTCTCCCCTTTCCCCCGCTGTTCCTCCCGATGTTTTCAGCATCGATGCAACTGCACTGAAGCTGATTTCTATTTTATTTGACAACAACCTGATCTCTGCTGAGGTTTATCATCAGGTCCTTAGCAGATATTCTGCGTAATGTCAAGGATGTCGCTGACACCGGCGACATCCTACATATTCTCTTCGCAATCTTCTATACTACGGGCAAAGGAGGTACAGCGATATGAACATCACGCAAAGAATGTACTTTGGGCAATTCCCATTGGACAAAGACCGTGACCGCCGCATTGTCTTTTACGGTCGTGTTTCCACCCAGCATGAAGCGCAGGTCGATGCGCTTGGCAACCAGATGCAATGGTACGATGACCAGCTTCGGTATCATCCAAACTGGCAGGTCGTTGACCGCTATATCGACGAGGGCATCACCGGAACCTCAGCAAAAAAGCGCCCGGCTTTTATGAAAATGCTTTCCGATGCCAAATGCGGAAAATTCGATCTGATCGTTACACGTGAGGTCTGCCGCTTTGCCCGCAACACCGTCGATACCCTTCAGATCACCCGCGAACTCCGCAATTTCGGCGTAGAGGTCTTTTTTGTATCCGACAACATCTGGACGATGGACGGCGATGGCGAACTCCGCCTTTCCATCATGGCAACCATGGCGCAAGAGGAAAGCCGTAAGATCTCAGAGCGTGTTCTTGCCGGGCAGAAGATAAGCCGACAGAACGGCGTGCTTTACGGCAGCGGCAACATTATCGGCTACGACCGGGATAAGGTCAACCGTACATACGTTATCAACGAGGAACAGGCTGCAACCATACGAATGGTTTTCACGCTCTATTCGCAGGGCTACGGGGAAAAGGCGATCGTCAATGAACTTTCCCGGCTGGGTCGTAAGGATGGGCACGGAAACGTCAGTTGGTCCTGTACAAAGATCAGCCGCATCCTTCGTAACGCAACGTATATGGGCTATGTCTGCTACAACAAGTCCAAGGTCAACAACTATCTTGAAAAGAAACGCATCAACAATCTGGACGAAACGTCCTTCGTCTATGTAAAAGGCAACTTTGAACCCATCATATCAGAAGCCCTCTGGCATGAATGTGAGCGCATCCGTAAAAGCCGTATTGTCAATCTGCGTCTTCCTGATGGAGAAACACGACGCAAGGGCATTGACAGCACCAAATATTTATGGGTCGCAAAACTTCGTTGCCGCTGCGGTTCTTCCTACCGCATTTTCAACTGGCGTAAACTGAAGGACGGAACGCCGGTCTTTGGCTACCAGTGCAATATGCGAACCGTCAACCCGACCCGTTCCTTCGTTCTGGCGCACAACATGACCGAACAGCTCAGTTGTGATGCCATTTCTATCCCGGAGTGGAAGCTGGAACTGATGGCGAAGAAGATCTTTGAAAAGGTCTGGGGCAATCAGAATAAAGCCATCCTTCGTGCCTGCAAGATGATTGAAAGTTGTCAGAACGGAAAAGCCACCACACGAATGTCCGCTGCACCGATTCAGGGCCAGATCGAAAAAATCAAAAAACGCAAGCTGAACTATGCTGCCATGCGTGCAGACGGCGAACTGCCAAGAGAGGAATACCAAGCCCTCTGCAAACAGGCAGATGACGAGATTGCACGCTTAGAGCAGGAGTTGAAAGCCCTCTCCCCTGCGCCCGAACCGCAGACGGTTTCTTCGGACATGAAAGCGATCTACGATTTTCTCTCTCAGAAGGTCGATGTGCACGGTGCCCGTCTTGCTCCCGAATTGATCGACCAGTTCGTTGAAGTCGTCACCCCCATTGCCGATTACACCTACCGCTGGAAGCTGAACACCGGCTGCAAGAAGTCCAAAGAGGAGCGCGCCGATCTGATGGCTGTGTCGGAAAAGCCCATCCTCACCTTCACCATCGACTTTGAAACCGCCAAGCGTTACCGGGAAGCCAACAAGATGCCCCACCAGTTCCGTCGTGCAGCGTGGACCGACCTGACCGTGGAGGTGTATCTGTGATGGTTCTGGAAAGCGGCCCTGTGTTAAACGCAATTCACCTCATACGTGAGCAAATAAATAAGGCTCACCGCCAAAATTGACGGTGAGCCTTATTTTATGCTTGATTTTTAACGATAATTCGCTATAAAATCCTTATGCTCTCGGGTTTTTAATAGCAGCCTGAGCAGCAGCCAGACGGGCGATAGGCACACGGAAGGGAGAGCAGCTGACGTAGTCCAGACCAACGTTGTGGCAGAACTCCACGCTCGTGGGATCGCCGCCGTGCTCGCCGCAGATGCCCAGACCCAGATCGGGGCGGGTCTCACGGCCATCGTGGGCAGCCATCTTGACCAGCTTGCCGACGCCGACCTGATCCAGATGCTGGAACGGATCGCTCTCGTAGATCTTGTTCTCGTAGTATGCGCCCAGGAACTTGGCAGCGTCATCACGGCTGAAGCCGAAGGTCATCTGGGTCAGGTCGTTGGTGCCGAAGCTGAAGAACTCAGCCTCCTTAGCGATCTCGCCGGCAGTCAGGGCTGCGCGGGGGATCTCGATCATGGTACCGACCTGATACTTCATGTCAACGCCAGCAGCAGCGATCAGCTCATCAGCAACCTTGACAACAACGTCCTTGACGAACTTCAGCTCCTTGACCTCGCCGACCAGCGGGATCATGATGTGCGGGGTGATCACATGGCCGGTCTCAGCAGAGACGTTCAGAGCAGCCTTGATCACAGCGCGGGTCTGCATAGCAGCGATCTCGGGGTAGGTAACAGCCAGACGGCAGCCACGGTGACCCATCATGGGGTTGAACTCGTGCAGAGAAGTAACCACGTTCTTCAGGTCGTCGTAGGTCATGCCCATGTCGGCAGCCAGTTCCTTGATGTCCTCGTCCTTGGTGGGCAGGAACTCGTGCAGGGGCGGGTCCAGATAACGGATGGTCATCGGGCGCTCACCCATGATGCGGTACATAGCCTCGAAGTCGCCCTGCTGGAACGGCTCAACCTTGGCCAGAGCAGCCTCGCGCTCTTCCACGGTGCGTGCGCAGATCATCTCACGGACAGCCTTGATGCGGTCCTCAGCGAAGAACATGTGCTCGGTACGGCACAGGCCGATGCCCTCAGCACCCAGATCCACTGCCTGCTGTGCGTCACGCGGGTTATCAGCGTTGGTCATGACCAGCAGCTGACGTGCTGCGTCTGCCCAGCCCATGAAGCGGTTGAAGTTCTTGTTGCCGGTAGCGGCCACGGTTGCGACCTGCTCGCCGTAGATGTTGCCGGTGGAGCCATCGATGGAGATCCAGTCGCCCTCGACGAACTTGTGGCCGTTGATCTCGAAGGTCTTTGCCTCCTCATCGATCTTGACCTCGTTGTCGTTGCCGCAGCCGGAAACACAGCAGGTGCCCATACCACGTGCAACAACGGCTGCGTGGCTGGTCATGCCGCCGCGGACGGTCAGGATGCCCTGAGAGACCTGCATGCCCACGATATCCTCGGGGCTGGTCTCCAGACGCACCAGAACGACCTTCTTCATCTTGCCGGACTTGACCATCTCCTCTGCCTCTTCAGCAGTAAAGACGATCTGGCCGCAGGCAGAACCGGGAGAAGCTGCCAGACCCTTGCCGACGACCTCTGCAGCCTTCAGGGCAGCAGCGTCGAACTGGGGATGCAGCAGGGTATCCAGCTGCTTGGGCTCCACGCGCAGGACAGCCTCCTGCTCGGTGATCATGCCCTCGTCCACCAGATCGCAGGCGATCTGCAGAGCAGCCTGTGCGGTACGCTTGCCGTTACGGGTCTGCAGCATATACAGGTGGCCGTCCTCAATGGTGAACTCCATATCCTGCATATCGCGGAAGTAGTTCTCCAGACGGGTAGCGATCTCGACAAACTGATCGTACACCTCAGGCATCTGATCCTTCAGGTGGCTGATGGGAGAAGGAGTGCGCACGCCGGCAACAACGTCCTCGCCCTGTGCATTGATCAGGTACTCGCCCATCAGCTTCTTAGCGCCGGTGGCGGGGTCACGGGTGAAGGCAACGCCGGTGCCGGAACGGTCGCCGGAGTTACCAAAGGCCATCTGCTGCACGTTGACAGCGGTGCCCCACTCGTAGGGGATCTCGTTCATCTTACGGTAGACGTTTGCACGGGGGTTATCCCAGCTGCGGAACACGGCCTTGACAGCCTCGATCAGCTGATCGCGGGGATCCTGCGGGAAGGGACGGCCTTCGTTCTCCTCGTAAATCTTCTTGAAGGTGCCGACCAGTTCCTTCAGGTCGTCAGCAGTCAGGTCCACGTCGTTCTTGACGCCCTTGGCTTCCTTCATCTTGTCGATCTCGACCTCGAACAGGCTCTTCGGGACCATCATAACGACATCGGCGAACATCTGCACGAAGCGGCGGTAGCAGTCGTATGCAAAGCGGGTGTTGCCGGTCTTCTTTGCCAGACCCTCAACAGCCTCGTCGTTCAGGCCCAGGTTCAGGATGGTGTCCATCATACCGGGCATGGACTGACGTGCGCCGGAACGGACGGAGACCAGCAGGGGGTTGGTGTTGTCGCCGAACTTCTTGCCGGTGATCTTCTCCAAGCCCTTGAGGTGCTCAAAGATGTCAGCAGTGATTTCGTCATTGATCTGACGGCCGTCTGCGTAATACTGGGTGCAGGCGTCGGTAGTGATGGTGAAGCCCTGCGGCACCGGCATACCGGCTGCGGTCATCTCGGCCAGACCGGCACCCTTGCCGCCCAGCGTGTTCTTCATGGTGACCTTGTCACCGCCGAAAGCTTCATTGCCTTCGCTGAAGTAGTACAGATACTTTTTGCTCATGCGTTGTTTACCTCCCATTCGTGACCGGCGGCCTGGCAGCCGCGGTCTCATCGTTTGCCTTGTCTTGAACGTACGATGAACATTGTTTTATGAATGCTAAACTATTATACCAGAAAATCCATTCCTTTCCACCATGCAAAATCCCGAATTTGTCTGTTATTTTTTATGCAAATCCCTTGAAATTTGCTAAGTTTTAAGGTAGTATAGAATGGGAGAAAGTTCGAGAGGTTTTTTGTTTGTACACGCGATTTCTCGTCCTGTTGGATACAACTTTCTATCCCTGTAACTTTTTCATTTTTATTTTGTCGGAACAAAGCTTTCCGCAGCGGAGATGCTGGGCGGACAGGCAACAATTTTCCGGTCGCCTTTTCTGTCTCTCTTCCGCCGCGCGCTTTGGTGGGAAGGGAGATTTTTTCATGCAGAATTCCATTTCTGAACAGGCCCGCGCCGCAGCTTTGGCACAGCTGGATGCCGCCGAGGCTGCCCGCGAGGACATCCTTGTACAGCACATTGCAAACGGCGTCGTCATCGACAGCCGCACCGTGCAGATCGACCCGGAGGTGGTCATTGCTCCGGGTGCTGTGATCCTTGCGGGCACCATCCTGCGGGGCAAGACGGTCATCGGCGCGGGCTGTGTCATCGGCCCCAACACCCTCATCGAGGACAGCACCGTGGATGAAGGCACCACCGTGAACGCCAGCCAGATCTACGGCAGCCACATCGGCCCCCACAACAACATCGGCCCCTTCACCCATGTGCGAGTGAACACCGTCACCGACTACGGCGTGCATCTGGGCGCCTATGTGGAGACCAAGAATTCCAACTTTGCCCGCGGCAACACCGTGAGCCACCTGACCTACATCGGCGACAGCGATGTGGGCAAGTACTGCAACTTCGGCTGCGGCACCGTCACCTGCAACTACGACGGCAAGGATAAGTTCCGCACCCAGATCGGCGATTACTGCTTCATCGGCTGCAACACCAACCTTGTGGCCCCGGTCAAGGTGGGCGATGGTGCCTACACCGCCGCCGGCAGCACCATCACCAAGGATGTGCCCGCACAGGCGCTGGGCATTGCCCGGGAGCGCCAGACCAATCTGGACGGCTGGGCAGAGCCCAAGATGGAAGCCTACATCGCCAAAAAGCAAAAACTGGAGAATGAGCAGAGCAAGTAAACCTCTGCCGGAAGGGAGCTGTGCATGAAGTCTGAAAGCTTTCGCAAGCAGGCGCTGAGCCTTGTCCTTTTCTTCGCGGCTGTTGCCGCCGTGTTCGCCCTGACCCGCCTGCGCAGCGACCCCGCCAAAAAGCAGGCGGAGTTCGTGGTGCAGCAGCTGCTCTCCTGCTCCTCTGCCGTGGAGCAGGCCGTGGACGCCGCTGCGCCCGCCGGCAGTGAACCGGGGCTTGTTGCTGTGGACACCGATGGCCTGTACGCCTTTCTTCAGGCACAGCTGGGCGATGCCATGACTGCCGATTGCCTGAACAAAATCATGGCGAACCGCCTGCCCACCCGCATCACCGCGCTGGCAGGGCAGTCCGGCGACAAGCTGGTGCCCGCTGACCTCACCCTGAAAAAGCGCGCCGGGGCAGAAAACTGCTACGACTTTTCCGCCGCCCTGCTGACCGCCACGGACAGCACCGCCGCCGCGCAGGTGTCCGGCACCATCACCATGGTGAAGGAGGACGGCCGCTGGAAGGCCTCTGCCATCACGCTGAACCTGTAACAAACCCTTTTGCCCCTGTGCCCTGCGGCATGGGGGCATTTTTTGCCTGTAATGTATATCTTTTTGCGCGCGCGTATGTTATACTTAGATGTTGTATCACACTATTATCAGGAAAAGGTTTTATCATATCATGAATGAAAACGATATCTGGCTCATTGCAGGGCTGGGCAACCCCGAAGCAAAGTACGATGGCACCCGCCACAACGCCGGTTTTGCCGCGCTGGACGCGCTGGCCGACAAGTGGCATATCTCTGTGGGAAAGACCAAGTTCCAAGGCCTGTGGGGACAGGGCGAGGTGGACGGCCACAAGGTGGTGCTGCTGAAACCCCTGACCTACATGAACCTCTCCGGCGATTCCATCGCCCCCATGGCGGGCTTTTTCAAGATCCCTGCCGACCATGTGCTGGTGCTGTGCGATGATATCACACAGGCACCCGGCAAGCTGCGCATCCGTCCCTCTGGCTCTGCGGGCGGGCACAACGGCCTGAAGAGCATCATTGCCCGGCTGGGCGGGGAGAATTTCCCCCGCATCCGCATCGGCATCGGCGCAAAGCCCCACCCGGACTACGACCTTGCCGCATGGGTGCTGGGCAAGTTCCCGCCGGAGGACGCCAAGGCCATCGCCGACCGCTACGCCGACCTTGAAGCCGCTGCAAAGCTTATCATGGACGGTAAGCTCAGTCTGGCACAGAGCAAGTATAACGGGTAAAAATCATTCTCCCGCATCCTGACAGGAAAGGAGGTTTTTCCATGTACGAAGCCTTACTCAAGGCCACCCCGGAATATCAGAAGGTCGCCGCAAGCTTTGGCTCGGCCGGGCCGGCGGCGCTGTTCGGTCTGCCGCCCACAGGCCGGGCGCTGCTGTATGCCGCACTGCAAAAAGACCTTGACCGGGTGCTCTGCATCGTGACCCCCGGCGAGGCCGAGGCCACCCATTTTGCAGACGACCTCAAGGCGCTGGGGCTTACCGCAGCGGTGTTCCCGCCCCGGGACTTTATGCTGCGCCCGGTGGAGGGTGCAGGCCGCGAGTACGAGTACCGCCGCCTTTCGGTGCTGGGCGCACTGGCGGGCGGGCGGCTGCAGGCTGTCTGCGTGCCTGCCGAAGCGCTTTTGCAGTACACCGTGCCCCGGGCTGAGTTCATCCAGAATACCCTCACCTTAAAGCCCGGCATGGTGTATAACCGCGAAGCACTGGTGGCGCGGCTGTTTGCCGCCGGGTATGTGCGGCGCAGTCAGGTGGACGGTCCGGGACAGTTCAGCGTGCGCGGCGATATCGTGGATATCTACGCGCCGGATATGCGTCAGCCCGCCCGCGTGGAATACTGGGACGACGAGATCGACTCCATGTCCTCCTTTGACCTGCTGACCCAGCGGCGGGACGGCGCACTGGAAAAAATATACCTCTCCCCTGCCCGCGAGGTGCTGTTCGGCAGCACCTCCGAGACCGCCGAAGCGCTGCGCAGCGCCATCAAAAAGGCGCGCGGCAAGCACCGCACCGCGCTGGAAAAGGCCACCGAAGCCGATCTTTCCCAGCTGGATTCCGGCATGATGCCGGAGGCCATGGATAAATATTACGGCATCCGCTACCCTGCCCCGGCCACGCTGCTGGATCATCTGGACGCGCCGCTGTTCATTCTGGATGAAGTCGGCGGCATCCGGGATGCCCAAAAGGCCACTGAGTTCCGCCGCAGCGAGGAGCTGACCGGACTGCTGGAAGAGGGCGTGCTCTGCCCCGGGCTGGATGTGCTGTACCAGACCATGGACGATCTTGTCATTGCCGCCCAGAGCAACAGTACCCTGCTGTGCGAGAACTTTCTGCGCGGGATGAATGAGTTCAAGCTGAAAGACCTCATCAACGCCGAGGCCTTTGCCGCCCCCAACTGGAACGGCGACCTTGCCTCCCTGCGGGAGGACTTAGACCCACTCATTGCTCAAGGCTACGCCGTCACCCTGTTTGCCGGTACACCCAAGGGCGCAGCCGCTCTGACCCGCGACCTTGCCGACAAGGGCTATGCCGTGAGCATGAGCCGGGATGTGCGCCCCGCCAAGGGCATTTTACAGGTGCTGCCCGGGCATCTGACCGCCGGGTGCACCTTTCCCTTTGCCCACACGGCGGTGCTTTCCAGCCGCCGTCACGGGTTGGACGAGGAAGCCGCTGCCGAAGCCAAAAAGCGCAAGAAGAACAAAAACGCCCTGTCCAGCCTTTCGGACATCAAGCCCGGGGACTATGTGGTGCACCAGAGCCACGGCATCGGGATGTACGCCGGTATCCAGCGGCTGGAGGTGCAGGGCGCTACCAAGGACTACCTCAAGGTGCAGTATTCCGGCTCGGACGTGCTGTATGTGCCGGTGACCCAGCTGGATCTGCTCAGCCGCTACACCGCCCCCGGCGACGAGGAAAAGGTAAAGCTGGCAAAGCTGGGCGGCACCGAGTGGCAGCGCACCCGCGCCAAGGTGAAAAAGGCCACCGAGGAGATGGCGCAGGAGCTGATCGAGCTTTACGCCCGCCGTCGTCAGGCCACGGGCTACGCCTTCCCGCCGGACGGCGACTGGCAGCGGGACTTTGAGACCCGCTTTGACTACGACGAGACCGACGACCAACTGCACGCCACTGCCGAGATCAAGCAGGACATGGAAAAGGGTTACCCCATGGATCGTCTGCTCTGCGGCGATGTGGGCGTGGGCAAGACCGAAGTGGCGCTGCGCGCCGCCTTCAAGTGCATCATGGGCGGCAAACAGTGCGCCCTGCTGGCACCCACCACCCTGCTGGCGTGGCAGCACTACAACACCCTGCTCTCCCGCATGGAGGCCTTCCCGGTAAAGATCGGGATGCTGTCCCGCTTCCGCACCGCCAAGCAGCAGAAGGAGACGTTGCGCGGCTTACAGGCCGGCAGCGTGGATATCGTGGTGGGCACACACCGGCTGCTGTCCAAAGATGTGAAGTTCCACGACCTCGGCCTTGTCATCATTGATGAGGAACAGCGCTTTGGCGTGAAGCACAAGGAAAAGCTGAAGGAAAACTTCATCGGGGTGGATATGCTCACCCTGTCGGCCACCCCCATCCCCCGCACGTTGAACATGGCAATGAGCGGCATCCGGGATCTTTCCACCATCGAGCAGCCGCCCATCGAGCGGCAGCCGGTGGAGACCTTTGTTCTGGAATACAACGATGTTATTCTGGCCGAAGCCATGAAGAAGGAGCTTGCCCGGGGCGGGCAGGTGTACTACCTGCACAACCGGGTGGACAACATTGAATCCTGCGCCGCCCATGTCAGCCAGATGGTGCCGGGTGCGCGGGTGGGCATCGCCCACGGCAAGATGACCGAGGAAGAGCTGAACCCCGTATGGCAGCACCTGCTGAACGGCGAGATCGACATTCTGGTCTGCACCACCCTCATTGAGACCGGCATTGATGTGCGCAACTGCAACACCCTCATCATTGAGGACGCCGACCGCATGGGTCTGGCGCAGCTGTACCAGATCCGTGGGCGGGTGGGGCGCTCCGGCCGCAAGGCCTACGCCTACTTCACCTTCCGCCGGGACAAGACCCTGACCGATATCGCCCAGAAGCGGCTTTCTGCCATCCGGGAGTTCACCGCTTTCGGCTCGGGCTTCCGCATTGCCATGCGGGATCTGCAGATTCGCGGCGCGGGCAGTCTGCTGGGACACAGCCAGCACGGCCACATGGAAGCCGTGGGCTACGACCTCTACGTTAAAATGCTGGGACAGGCCATTGCCCGGGCGCGGGGCGAGCCCGTCCAGCGGGACAAGAGCGATTGTCTTGTGGACCTGCGGGTGGACGCCTTCATCCCGGAAAAGTATATCCCGGACGGCGCGGGCCGCATCGAGGCCTACAAGCGCATTGCCGCCATCCAGACCCCGGAGGACGCCGCCGATGTGCTGGATGAGCTCATCGACCGCTACGGCGACCCGCCGCCCTCGGTGAGCGATCTGGTCAACGTTTCCCTTGTCCGCGTACAGGCCGCTGCCGTGGGCGTGTACGAAGTGACCCAGAAGAAGGATACGCTCGTGCTGAATCTGGAAACGCTGGACCTTGCCATGATCCGCGGCCTGCTGCAAGCTTTCAATGGCCGTGTCACCGCCGGGGCGGGTACAAAGCCCTATCTCTCGGTGGTATTACAGCCGGACGAAAAGCCGCTGGAACTGCTGCAAAACATCCTGAAAGCTATGGCAGATATCCTGACTGGCACCGAACGCGAAAAAGCTCCCCAAACAGGGGGAGCTGACACGCGCAAACGTGACTGAGAGGGTTTTATAAAAACAATAAGGAGCAAAACGCATGAAAAAGAAACTGCTTGCGCTGGTATGCGCACTTGCACTGACCATCAGCCTTGTGGGCTGTGCACTCTCCACCCCGGACACCGTGGGCAAGATCGGCGATTTTGAGGTGACCAGCGGCCTGTACCTGCTGGCGCAGTACGATGCCTACCAGCAGGCTGCACAGCTTGCGGACTCTGAGCAGGACACCAGCAAGGTGAATTCCTTCCTCAAGGCCACCATCACCACCGATGCCGACACCGGCGAAACCACCGTGGTAAAGGACTATGTGGCGCAAAAGACCCTTGAGACCTTGCAGACCCTTGCCGCCGTGGATGCCCGCTTTACTGAACTGGGCGGCGAGCTGACCGAGGAACAGAAGTCCGCCGCCGACAGCTACGCCCAGCAGCTGATGGATAACTACGGCGATGCTTACACTGCCAACGGCATCGGGCTGGAGACTTTGAAGCTGTTCCAGCAGCTGCAGTACAAGCAGACCCTGCTGCTGGATCTTGTCTACGGCAAGGACGGCGAGACCCCTGTGGAGGACGGCGAGCTGACCGAGCATCTGGACAGCACCATGTACGAGATCGGCTTTATCACCGTGCCTCTGTACAACACCAGCACCTTCGCCTTTGCCAGCGATGACCAGAAGGCCGAGATGCTCTCCCTTGCCCAGAAGGCTGCGGACAGCTACAACGCCGCCGCCCCGGAGGACGCCTCCAGCCAGCTGACCGCCTTTAACAGCATCGCAAGCAGCGCACTGACCGATATTTGCGCCGTGCTGGACGCCGAGGTTCCCTCCACCAGCACCCTGCAGACCGACCTGCTTGGCGAAAGCGACCTGACCGACGCCTTTACGCAGGAGGGTGCAGCCGATACCCTGCGCGGCCTTGCCTACGGGCAGGCAGCCGCCATCCAGTACACCGGCTACGCCATAATGCTGGCCGTCCGTCTGGATCCGCTGAGTGTTTCCACGCTGGATGCTCTGCGCAGCCAGATTTTGAGCGACATGAAGGGCGAGGAGCTGAACGATGCCCTTGCCGCCTACGGTGCCCAGCTGGACAGCACCCTGAGCAGCTCTGCCATGAGCAAGCTGCCCGCTTCCAAGATCGTAAACGCCACCAGCGCCAACAGCTGATAACTGCATAAAAATTGCAAAAACGGGTTCGAGATTTTTCCTGACCCCGTTTTTTATAGCGCTATAAAACAGACCCGGCAGGCCTTTTGGGCTTGCCGGGTCTGTTTTTGATTGGAGCAGTGGGGCAGGGACACAGCACTGTCAGGCCTTACTTCTCGTTCTCATAGCTGAAGACAGCGTAGGGGTAGAAGATGTTGGCGTCCAGATAGCCTGCCCAGCGGCCGGGCTTACGGGTGTAGTAGCCGATGGGGATATCGCCCCGGATGACGCCCTTGACCAGGATCAGCATGTGGCGGAGGTACTCCACGCTGAAGGGGTTCAGGTTCTCCCAGTGGCCCGTCAGCAGCTCATAGTCCACATCCTCGTTCCGCAGCAGCACCTCTGCCATGAAGTGCTCCAGACCCGGCAGATAGGTGTCGGTGGCAGCCTCCATCATGAACAGATCGCCGGAGCCAACAGCGTCACCGGTAAAGATATAGTCCTTGTAGAAGAACACCACAGAGCCCTTGGTGTGGCCCGGCACATCCACCACTTCCAGCTCCTCAGAGCCGATGCGGACCGTGTCGCCGTCCACGATGTTCACCAGCTTCAGGTCCTCGGCGGTGAGGCCGAAGAACTTCTGCATGCTGGAGAGCAGGCCCTCCTGGTCATCGGGGTGGATGTAGGTGCGGCGGACCTTGCCGGACTTCAGCAGGGAGGGAATGCCCAGAATGTGGTCGCCGTGCTTGTGGGTCAGCAGGATATCCAGCTCTGCGTCAGGGTTGGTCAGCACGTTCTCCCGCAGGTAGGCGTAGAGGTCTGCTGCGCCGGAGCCGCCCATGGCGGTGTCAATGATCAGGGCTTCCTTGCCCAGATCCATTACCCACAGGGTGTCCATGCCAAAGTCCATGACACGGGTGATGTTGTACTTCACCGGGTAGTGGCTGAACATCATGTTGGGGTTCAGCTTGCCGTGCTGGGTCCGGGTCAGGGACTGGGTAAACATCCAGTTATAGGGAGTGCCGATGCTGTACACACGCTCCCATACCTTGTGGGGCTCCGGCATGGAACCGGCGGTAAAGCCCTCGTACTTCACGCAGGAGCAGCCGGCATCCTTCAGGGCCTGCACAGCCTTGGCAGTCTCGGCCTCCGGCATCTCCGGGTCATCCTTGCAGTGGTAGGCCCACACAGGGGTGTTCTTGATGGCCTCAAAGGCACCGGGGACGGTGTACCACTGGGCAGGCACCATGCCGCACATGGGGATGGCTGCGGCAAAGTAGTAGGGGTAGCTCAGGATCATGTTCCAGACACCAGTACCGCCCATGGACATACCCTCGATGTAAATGCGGTCCGGGTCAATGCGGTGGGCAGCCACATAGCTGTCGATGGCAGACTTCAGGGCCGTAACGGTGTCCGGGTCGGTCCAGTTCTTGCCGGGGCACTGGGGTGCAAACAGGTAGGTGGGGTTCTTCCGGATCATTTCGTCAGAAATGTAGAAGGTAGCACCGTCGTTGGCGGTAAGCTGGGTGCCGTTGGGACCTACGCCGTCCTCGCCGTGGAGGAAAACGATCAGGGGCAGGCGCCCCTTTAGGGTCGGGGCGTAACGGCGGGGATTGTAGGCGTAGTACTCCACCCCGGCAGCACTGCCCGCCTTAAAACGCTTGGCCAGCTCTGCCCGGTCGGGGCTGTCCACCTTGACCAGACAATTCTGGTCGGCGTCCGCTGCAAAGGCAATGCCGCTGGTACCCAGCACACTGGCAACAGCCGCAAAGGCAGCAGTGTTACGCATAAAATCACGTCTGCTCAGTTCCATAGTTTCTTCTCCTTTTGGGGCCAAAAAATAAATACGGATTGTGAATACTGTACGAAACTTCCTCACCATATAAGATGAGAGCTGTCACTAATATATTAATATATCAAAAAAGTGCTGTCAATAATGTGCCAAAATCTTTGGAGAAGGCTCTAAGCCAGGCTGTCGGGGTTTGTCAAAAATGACGAAAATCATCCTACCAAAAACCATCGTCCATCCCGGACGGCGGTGCAAAGTACCAGTGGTAATGCGACCACAGCCCGGGGCGTTTGTATACCGGGGTGAGCACGATTTCAAATGGCCTCCGCGTGCGCTCTAGCCATCTTCAGCGGAAAATATATTTTTATATTTGCAATTCTGGAAAATCTGCGGATTTTCCAGAATTGCCTTCTCACGGGAGGGATTGCAACGGCAAACGGCATTTCCTGCAACAGCTCCTTTTGTGAAAATGCGTTTGGAGCGCTCCGCAGAACGCGCCAAAGGCGCTTTATTTTACCACCCTTGCAAACTCTGCGGCAAGGGCAGCGTTCACCGAACGGACGGCGTTGGCGTCCGGCTTGATGGCGGTGCGGTCGTAGGTGAACAGACCGTTCACCTCGTCCTCCACGTCGGTCAGCTGGGTGTATACCAGCGCCGAAAGCCCCTTTTGCAGCTGCGGCAGCACTGCGCCCAGCTGCAATTTTTTGTAGCGGGCGGTCAGCTCCTCCCGGCTTTTGGCTGTGCCGTAGCCGTAGGTCTTGCGGGGCGGCTCGTGCCCCGGCATAGGCCATGCAATACCGCCGTACTCGCTCAGCGCCACGGTGCGGGTCTGCGGGCGCACCCGCAGGGGGTAGAAGTAGTTGTGCAGGGAGTATACATCTCCGCCGCCCTGATCGTACCAGCCGCTGGCTTCATCCACAAGACGGGTATCGTCCAGCGCGCGGATGGCCTGCACTGCCCCGGCGGCATCGTACTGTCCCCAGCCCTCGTTAAAGGGCACCCAGCAGCCCACGCAGGGGTGGCAGCGCAGCGCCTGTACCGTATCTTCCAACTCCCGGCGGTATTCGGTGCGGCTGCTTTCGCTGCCCCGGCTCAGCAACCCCCACAGCGCCGCCTTGTCCGGCAGGCGGCGCATAAGCGGCTGCAAAACATTGGTCAGGTAGGTGACGAACCACAGGTTATACTTGCTGCCGCCGTTGACCATATCCTGCCAGACTACAAGGCCCAGCTTGTCGCAGTGGTAGTACCAGCGCTGCGGCTCGATCTTTGCGTGCTTGCGCAGCAGGTTGTAGCCCAGCGCCTTTACCTCGCTCAGCTCCCGTTCCACCGCCGCATCCGAGGGCGGGGTGTACAGTCCCTCCGGCCAGTAGCCCTGATCCAGCAGGCCGTTGAGCAGGATAGGCTTGTCGTTCAGGCAAAAGCGCAGCACGCCCCTTGCGTCCGGTGTGCAGCTCCACTTGCGCAGGGCAAAGTAGCTGTGCACGGTGTCGAACTGCTCTTCCTCTCCCTGCGTAGTGCCCACGGTCAAGTCGTACAAAAAGGGCGTGTCCGGGCTCCACGGGAAGAAATGCTCCTTCGCAATATGCAGCGTCACCTCACCGTCCTGGCCGGCCTCATCACCGCCCCAGTCCTCGGCAATGGTCACACCCCCGGCGCGCACCACCGCCCACAGGTTCACCGCACCGCCGGGTGCAGAGGTATGCACTTTCACGGTCACGGTGCGGGCATCGTAGTCCGGCGTAACGGTGAGAGACTGGATGTAATTTTCCGGCACGCGCTCCAGCCAGACGGTCTGCCAGATGCCGCTCTGCGCGGGGTAGAACATCCCGCCGGGCTGCAAAGTCTGCTTGCCCCGCGCCTGTGTGCCGTGGCCGGTGGGATCCTGCACCGCCACCCACAGGCTGTTGCGGCCTGTGCCGTTGAGCTGCGCGGTGATATCCAGCGTAAAGGGCCAGTAGCCGCCCCGGTGGCCGCCTACCAGATGGCCGTTCACCTGCACGGCACAGGCGTAGTCCACTGCACCGAAATGCAGCAGCACCCGTCCGCCCGTCCCGGCGGGCGGCGCAAAATATCGGTGGTAGTGCAGCCACTGCCCGGGCTGCAATGTGCGCCCAACCCCGGAGGCGCGGCACTCCGGCGCGTAGGGCACTAAGATCTCACCGTCCCAGCCCGCCGGGCGCTGCGCCGAGGCAGTGATGGCGTACTGCCACAGGCCGTTCAGGTTCTCATAGCTGTCCCGGCGCATAGTCGGGCGGGGATATTCCGTCAGAGGGTGCATACACTCACCAGCCTTTTTCTCGTTTGCTCCATTCTAGCACAGCCCGGGGCATTTGTATACCGTGGAGCGGACGATTTTAAATGGCCGCCGCGTGCGCTTTGGCCATCTTCAGCGGAAAATTATTTTTATATTTGCAATTCTGGAAAATCTGCGGATTTTCCAGAATTGCTTCTTCATGGGAATAAAAAAGAGCCGCCGCACGGCGGCATGGCTGTGCGGCAGCTTTGTGAGAAGGTGGGAAATTGTTTAGTTCTCGGCCAGATTACCGGTATAAAGCTGGTAATACTTGCCCTTTTTGGCGATCAGCTCGTCGTGGTTGCCGCGCTCGATGATGCGGCCCTGTTCCAGCACCACGATGCAGTCTGCATTGCGGACGGTGGACAGGCGGTGCGCGATGACAAAGCTGGTGCGGCCGTACATCAGGCCGTCCATGCCGCGCTGCACCAGTGCCTCGGTGCGGGTATCGATGGAGGAGGTCGCCTCGTCCAGGATCAGCACCGGCGGGTCTGCCACGGCTGCGCGGGCAATGGCCAGCAGCTGGCGCTGTCCCTGCGAGAGGTTGGCGCCATCACCGGTCAGCATGGTGTTGTAGCCCTCCGGCAGGCGCTTGATAAAGCCATCGGCGTTGGCCAGACGGGCGGCGGCGATGCACTCTTCATCGGTGGCCTCCAGCCGTCCGTAGCGGATGTTCTCCATCACCGTGCCGGTGAACAGGTGGGTGTCCTGCAGCACGATGCCCAGCGAGCGGCGCAGGTCGGCCTTTTTGATCTTGTGGATGTTGATGCCGTCATAGCGGATCTTGCCATCCTGAATATCGTAGAAGCGGTTGATCAGGTTGGTAATGGTAGTCTTGCCTGCACCGGTGGAGCCGACAAAGGCGATCTTCTGCCCCGGACGGCCGTACAGGTTGATGTCATGCAGCACCGTCTTTTCCGGCACATAGCCAAAGTCCACGTCCGTAAAGGTAATATCGCCCGCCAGCTTGTGGTAGGTGGTAGTGCCATCGTGGTGGGGGTGCTTCCACGCCCACAGGCCGGTGCGCTCGGCAGTTTCCACCAGCTGGTCGTTGCGGTCGTACTTGGCGTTCACCAGCGTCACATAGCCCTCGTCGATCTCGCTGGGTTCGTCCATCATCTTGAAGATGCGCTCGGCACCGGCCAGTGCCATGATGACGCTGTTGGCCTGCATAGACACCTGACTGATGGGCATATTGAAGCCCTTGTTCAGGCTGAGGAAGGCCACCACGGTGCCAAGGGTCATGCCGCCGACACCGCCCACAGCCATGGCTGCACCAGTCAGAGCGCAGATGGCGTAGCTGATGTTGCCCAGCTGGGCGTTGACCGGCATCATGATGTTGGAGAAGGCGTTGGCCTGTTTGGCGCTTTCCTTCAGCTGGTCGTTTAACTCACGGAAGCCGGCAAGGGTCTGCTGCTCGTGGGTGAACACCTTGACCACCTTCTGGCCCTCCATCATCTCCTCGATGTAGCCGTTCACCTTGCCCAGATCCCGCTGCTGCTGGATGAAGTACTTGGAGGAGCTTTTTGCGATCTGCTTGGAGCAGAACAGCATCAGCGCCACCATGAGCATGGTAACGATGGTCAGCTGCCAGCTGAGCATGCACATACTGAAGAACACCGATACGATGGTGATGACGCTGGACACCAGCTGCGGGATGCTCTGGCTGAGCATCTGGCGCAGGGTATCCACATCGTTGGTGTACACGGACATGATATCGCCATGAGGATGGGTGTCAAAATACCGGATGGGCAGGCTTTCCATGTGGGTGAACAGCTTGGTGCGCAGATTGCGCAGCGTGCCCTGCGTTACGTTGACCATGATGCGGGCGTTGGCCCATGCGGCCAGAATGCCCACAAGGTAGATGCAGCACATCCGCACCAATGCACCGGCCAGTGGTGCAAAGCTGGGGTTCTGCTGGCGGGTCATGGGTACGATGTAATCGTCCATCAAAGTCTGCAAGAACAGGCTGGCCTGCACATTGGCCAGCGCGCTGACCACGATGCAGACAAGCACAAGGATGCAGTGGGGCAGATAGTTGCGGAACACCTCATCCATAATGCGCTTCAGCAGCTTGCCCGGGTTTTCCACCTTGGGGCGCGGCCCCCGTGCGCCCCGCGGGCCGGGGCCATGTACTTCTTTTACTGCCATTACTGCGCACCTCCCTGCTTGTCAAAATCGCCGCCGCCCTGCGTCTGGCTGTTGTAGACCTCCTGATAGATGGCATTGGTCGCCAGCAGCTCTGCGTGGGTGCCCAGACCGTTGATCTGGCCGTTCTCCAGCACCAGAATGCGGTCTGCATCCTGCACCGAGGAAATGCGCTGTGCAATGATGATCTTGGTCGTGCCGGGGATCTCCTCCCGGAAGGCCTTGCGGATCTTGGCATCGGTCGCGGTATCCACGGCACTGGTGGAGTCGTCCAAAATCAGCACCTTGGGCTTGCGCAGCAGGGCGCGGGCGATGGTCAGGCGCTGCTTCTGGCCGCCGGACACGTTGGAGCCGCCCTGCTCGATCCATGTATTGTACTTATCCGGGAAGCGCTGGATAAATTCATCCGCGCAGGCCAGTTTTGCCATGCGGATGCACTCTTCCTCGGTGGCGTTGGCATCGCCCCAGCGGAGGTTATCCAGAATAGTACCGCTGAACAGCACATTCTTCTGCAGCACCATGGAGACCTCGCGGCGCAGCACGTCAAGGTTATAATCCCGCACATCCACGCCGCCTACCCGCACGGTGCCGCTCTCGGCATCGTACAGGCGGGGGATCAGCTGCACCAGACTGGACTTTGCACTGCCGGTGCCGCCGATGATGCCCAGCGTCTCGCCGGGCCGGATGGTAAAGCTGATATCGTTCAGCACCGGCTGGCCGCTGCCGTGCTTATACTTGAAGGTAACGTGGTCAAACTGGATGCTGCCGTCTGCCACCTGCTGCACCGGCTGCTTTGCCGGGGGCAGGTCGGTGTGCTCGTCCAGCACCTCCACGATACGCTTGGCAGAGGCGGCGGACATGGCGATCATGACAAAGGCCGTGCTCAGCATCATCAGTGCCATGAGGATGTTCATGATATAGCCGAACAGGGCGTTCAGCTGGCCGGTGGTAATGGCACCGTGCAGCACATATTTTGCGCCGAACCAGCTCAGCGCGATGTTGCAGCCGTACACCGCCACCAGCATGGCGGGGTTATTGAAGCTCAGGCGGCTTTCTGCGTTGACGAACTGCTTATACAGGCTCTCGCAGGCAGCGGTGTATTTTTCGTTTTCAAAGCCCTCGCGCACAAAGCTCTTGACCACGCGGATGGCAGAGACATTCTCCTGCACCGAGGCGTTGAGGTTATCGTAGTTCTTGAACACACGGTCAAAGATGTGGAAAGTAGGGATCATGATGGCAGCCAGCACTGCCACCAGAAAGGCCACCGCCACCACGAACACCAGCGACAACGGGCCACCGATGACCACGGCCATGAACATTGCAAACACCAGATGCACCGGGGCGCGCACGCACATGCGCAAAATCATCTGGAAGGCGTTCTGCACGTTGGTCACGTCGGTGGTCATGCGGGTAACAAGACCTGCCGTAGAGAATTTGTCGATGTTGGAAAAAGAGTAATGCTGGATATTTTCATACATGGCATCGCGCAGATTTCCGGCAAAGCCGGTGGATGCCTCGGCGGCGTACTTGCCCGCCAGCACGCCCAGCACCAGTGCAATGGCTGCCACCAGAAAGGTAAGCAGGCCGTAGCGGATGATGGCGTTCATATCGCCCTTTTCAATGCCCTGGTCGATGATAAAGGCCATGATGGTGGGCAGCAGCACATCCATAATGGCTTCCAGCGCAGCAAAGAGCGGTGTCTTGATCGAGGCGGCTTTATACTCGCCCAGATGCGACACAAGCTTTTTGATCATCTGAATTTCCCTCCCATTGAAGTTATTTGTTTGGTACAAAACAATTTTATACAAAACGATCTGAATGTCAATAGCTTTCGAAAAATGTTCATAATTGCTAATTTAACAAGTCCTTTTTCGGCGCTTTGACGGAAAAGGTGGTTATTTCAACGCCTCCCGCAGCTTGTTCAGCAGCCGCAGCAGTTCTGCGTTCTCCTCCTCGGTCAGCAGTCCGGCCACATAGTCGTCGGTCTGGTGGAAGGACAGCAGGGTCTTTTCGTGCCGTTGGATGCCCTCCTCGGTCAAAACCAGCTGCTTGAGCCGGGCGTCCTGCGGCACGCTCAGCCGCTGGATGTAGCCCTTGCGCTCCATCAGCTGCAAAATGTTCGTCACCGTGGAGCGGGTGATGGAAAACTCCCGCTCGATGTCCCGCTGGAACACCGGCTCGTTCCGGTGGCGGTAGAGATACTCGATGATCCACCCGTGCATGGGGGTGGTCTGCTCTACCCCGTTGGCGCGGGAAAACTGGTTCAGCCTGCGGAAGATCAGGTTATCCACCCGGTGCAGCTGGGCGGGGATGACCTGCGGCCCTTCCCACGGCGGGTCCAGCTTGCAGGGCTCTTCAATAGGGTGCTGTGTACACATAATGGTTTTCCTCTGTTCAAATTGTTCGATGTAAAACTGTTTGATGCGATACATATATTACCCATCTCCCCGCCCCTTGTCAAGAGGGTGGGACGCAAAAAGGCCGCTGCGGAAAATTTTCCGCAGCAGCCTTGGTTTTCTATATGTACGCTTACAGCTTTTTGCCGGTCAGCAGCTCATAGGCCTCCAGATACTTGGCAATGGTCTTGTCAATGACATCCTGCGGCAGGTCGTAGTTGCTGTCGGGGTTGGCCTTCAGCCAGTCGCGGACGAACTGCTTGTCGAAGGAGGGCTGGCTGTGACCCGGCTCGTAGCCCTCCAGCGGCCAGAAGCGGGAGGAGTCCGGGGTCAGCATCTCGTCGCCCAGCACCACGTTGCCGTCCTCGTCCAGACCAAACTCGAACTTGGTATCGGCAATGATGATGCCGCGGGACAGTGCATACTCGGCGCACTTCTTGTACAGGGCAATGGTGTAGTCCCGCAGCTTGGTGGCGTACTCCAAGCCGTGACCGGGGAACTTCTTCTCCAGCACGTCGATGCTCTGCTCGTAGGAGATGTTCTCGTCGTGGTCGCCGATCTCTGCCTTGGTGGAGGGGGTGTAGATGGGCTCGGGCAGCTTATCGGACTCCTGCAGGCCTTCGGGCAGCTGGATGCCGCACACCTTGCCGGTCTTTTGGTAGCTTGCCCAGCCGCTGCCGGTAATGTAGCCGCGCACGATGCACTCGATAGGCAGCATGGTCAGCTTGCGGCACATCATGCTGTTGCCGGTGAACTGGGGCTGGCGGAAGAACTCCGGCATATCCTGCACATCCACGCTCAACATGTGGTTGGGCAGCAGATCGCGGGTGTAATCAAACCAGAACTTGCTCATCTGGGTGAGCACGGTGCCCTTTTTGGTGACCTTATTTTTCAGGATGACGTCAAACGCAGAAATGCGGTCGGTGGCAACCATGATCAGGCTGTCGCCATTGTCGTAGATCTCGCGGACTTTGCCTTCTTTGATGGGTTTGAACTCAGTCATAATCAAACACTCCATTTTTCCATGTTCTCAGCAGCGCAGCAGCGCAGCGCAGTTCTTACCCTATTATTCTACCATACTGCCGCGCGGTTTAAAAGGAACAGAATAAAAGAAAAACAGGCAAGTTTTGTGTTTTTATCGTGAAAAGTGCGCAAAAAACAGTAGGAAATTTCGGCATTTTGACGATAAAAGTCGTACTTTATCCCCAAATGCACGCACCTTTGCAAAATGCAGTCATGGACAAGCGCCGCCGGTTGCGGTATCATAGTAGTATGCGTATATCTGCGCTCCGCAGGGGCGCAAAAGTAAACAAGGAGGTAAAGAGTATGGGCAAATTTCCCAAGGGCTTTTTGTGGGGCGGCGCTACCGCTGCCAACCAGTGCGAGGGTGCATGGCAGGCAGATGGCAAGGGTCTGGCTACGGTGGACGTGACCCCCTTCGGCCCGGACCGTTTTCCGGTGGCAACGGGCTATATGGAAATGCTGGGCTGCGATGACGCACATTTCTACCCCAGCCACGAGGCCATTGACCTGTATCACCATTATAAAGAGGACATCGCCCTGTTTGCAGAGATGGGCTTCAAGTGCTTCCGGCTGTCCATTGCATGGACCCGCATCCTGCCCAACGGCGACGATGCTCAGCCCAACGAGGCAGGACTGGCCTTCTACGACAGCATTTTTGACGAGTGCCATAAGTACGGCATTGAGCCGCTGGTCACCATCTGCCACTTTGACACCCCCATTGCCCTCATCAAAAAATACGGCGGCTGGAAAGACCGCCGCATGGTGGACGCCTATGTCCACTACTGCGAGGTGCTGTTCGACCGCTTCAAGGGCAAGGTGAAGTACTGGCTCACCTTTAATGAAATCAACATGCTGCTGCACCTGTCCTTTACCGGCGCCGGGCTGGTATTCCACCCCGGCGAGAATGTGGAGCAGGTCAAGTATCAGGCCGCCCATCACGAGCTGGTGGCCAGCGCAAAGGCGGTAAAGCTGGCGCACGAAAAAATGCCGGATGCCATGGTGGGCTGTATGCTGGCGGCGGGTCAGTTCTACCCCCGCACCTGCGCCCCGGAGGATGTACGGGCGGCGCAGGAGGCAGACCGGGACAACTACTTCTTTACCGATGTACAGGTGCGCGGCGCTTACCCCGTGTGGGCTAAAAAGCGGATGGAGCGCGCCGGGGTGCAGCTGCACACACAGCCCGAGGACGACCGCACGCTGCGGGAGGGCACAGTGGATTTTGTATCCTTCAGCTACTATTCCAGTCGCTGCATCACGGTGGATAAGGAGCTGATGGCGGCAGAGAATGCGGAAGGCAACGCCGTGTCTGCATCGGTGAAGAACCCCTACCTGAAAGCCAGCGAGTGGGGCTGGGCCATCGACCCGGTGGGTCTGCGGGTGACGCTGAACACCATCTACGACCGGTACGAAAAGCCTATGTTCATCGTGGAGAACGGTCTGGGTGCGGTGGATACCGTAGAGCCGGACGGCTCCATCCACGACAGCTACCGCATCGACTACCTGCGGGCGCACATCGAGGAGATGGAAAAGGCCGTCAATGAGGATGGTCTGCCGCTGATGGGCTACACCACATGGGGTCCCATCGACCTTGTGAGCGCCTCCACCGGCGAGATGAAAAAGCGGTACGGCTTTATCTATGTGGACAAGGACAACGACGGCAACGGCACCCTTGCCCGCAGCCGGAAGGACAGTTTTTACTGGTATAAAAAGGTCATTGCTTCAGACGGCGAGGACCTGACCTGAGCAAGCGCCCCGGCACTGTTTGCGGTATGGCAGCGCCGGGGCGTAAAAGTGTGAGGAAGAACCGATAACGGAGAAAATTTATGACACCACAAATCATTGCACACCGCGGTGCTTCCTATCTTGCACCGGAAAACACCCTGACTGCCTTTAAAAAAGCCATGGAGATTGGCGCAGACGGCGTAGAGATGGACGTACAGCAGACCATTGACGCCGGGCTTGTGATCCACCACGACTATATGATCGATCTGCACACGGATATTTCCGGCAAGATCTACGATATGACCATGGGCGATCTGAAAGAGCTGGATTTTGGCAGCTGGAAGGATGCCATCTATCAGGACGAAAAGATTGCTACCTTACAGGAAGCCATGGAGCTGTGCAAGCAGATGCCGGAATGCACCGTACATCTGGAGCTGAAATCCACCATGGACAACGACCCGGACTTTGTACCCCGGGTGCTGGAAGTGCTGCAGCAGACCGAGATGGTAGAACAGGTGATCCTTGTTTCCTTCAACCACGCGCTGCTGCGGCAGGCAAAGCAGCTGCTGCCCGAACTGCGGGTAGGTGCACTGGTATACGGCGAGCTGGAAAGCATGCTGCTGCCGCCGCCCATCATCTGGAAGGATCTTGGACTGACCAACGGCATAGAGGACATAGAAGCCATGGATGCCGCCCTGCCGGAGAGCGCAGCAGACGAGGAAAATTGCAGTTGGATGACCCGCTGGATGACCGATAAGGTAAGTATGCTGCGGGCAAACTTTCCCGGCGAGAGCCTGAACGAGATCTACAAAAACCTGATGGCGCAGCGGGATCTGCCCGGCTATATCCGCAGTCTGGACTTTGTGCCGGAGTGGGTCAGCTGTGAGTACCACACCGCCTACAAAAACGCCGGTTTCATTGACAAACTGCACGAGATGGGCATCAAGGTGTCTTTGTGGACGGTGGACACGGAAGATTCCGTCCGCAGCCTGCTGCGCACCAGCGCCGATGCCTATATCACCAACCGCCCCGACCGTGTGCGGGAGTGGATGGAAAAGGAACAGGCGGCGACCGCCCCGACAGAAACCGCCACGGCAGAGCCTGCCCCCGCTGCTGCGGCAGACGCCGGGACAGCTGCCGCAGAGTAAACCGACCGGAACAGACACAAAAAAGAGATAGGCTTTCCCGAAAAGGAATTGCCTATCTCTTTTTGCATTCATTTTATTCTGCTGCGTCGGTCAGCACAAAGGTCAGCTCTGCGGTGACGGCGCACTTGCCGTCCACCCATGCCGAGGCCTTGCCTACGCCCACAGCGCCGTGCTGCTGCACCAACTCGCAGTGGAGGGTGAGCACATCCCCGGGGACGACCTGCCTGCGGAAGCGGGCACTCTTGATGCCGCCGAACAGCGCCAGCTTGCCCTTGTTTTCCGGCAGGCTCAGCGCTGCCACAGCGCCGGTCTGTGCCAGCGCTTCCAGCAGCAGTACGCCGGGCATGACCGGCTGCGCCGGGAAGTGGCCGTTGAAGAATTCCTCGTTGCGGGTGACGCACTTGCGGCCGATGGCCCACTGCCCCGGCTCGTAGTCCAGAATACGATCCACGAGGGCAAAGGGGTAACGGTGGGGCAGAATTTCTGCAATCTGCACACTGCTCAGGGTGTTGGCGTTTTCACGCACGGTACGGGGCTCTGCCATGGGTCAGCCCTCCCATCTGCGCAGGGCGATGCAGGCGTTGTGGCCGCCAAAGCCCAGGCTGTTGCTCAGCGCGTACTGCATCTCCTGCTGCCGCCCGGTGTTGGGCACATAGTCCAGATCACACTCCGGGTCGGGCTGGGCGTAGTGGATGGTGGGCGGGGCGAACTGGTCCCGCAGTGCCAGCGCGGTGAACACGGCCTCAATGCCGCCCGCGCCGCCCAGCAGATGGCCGGTCATGCTCTTGGTGCTGACCACGGTCATCTCCTTGGCATGTGCGCCAAACACGGCGTGGATGGCGGCAGTCTCGCAGGCATCGTTCATGTGGGTGCCGGTGCCGTGGGCGTTGATGTGGTCCACCTGCTCCGGTGCGATGTCGGCATCGACCAGGGTCAGCTTCATGCAGTCGATGGCACCTGCGCCGCCGGGAGCCGGAGCGGTAAAGTGGTAGGCGTCGCAGTTGGCACCGTAGCCCACCACCTCGGCGTAGATGTGTGCGCCGCGCGCTCTTGCGTGCTCCAGTTCTTCCAGCACCAGCACACCGCTGCCCTCACCCATGACAAAGCCGCCGCGGCGGGCGTCAAAGGGCAGGCTGGCAGCATCCGGGTCGGTGGCGGTGGAAAGTGCCTTCATGCTGGTAAAGCCGCCGATGCCCAAGGGGCTGATGCAGCTTTCCGCGCCGCCGCAGACCATCACCGGCTCGTAGCCGTCCCGGATGCGGTGGAAGGCGTCGCCTACGGCATTGGTGCCGCCGGCGCAGGCCGTGACCGGGCAGGTGCACATGCCCTTCAGACCGAAGCGGATGGCCACCTGCGCCGCTGCCATGTTGGCAATGGCCATGGGCACAAAGTAGGGGCTTACCTTCTCCATGCCCTTTTCCTCGCCGCGGGCGTGCTGCTCCTCGATCGTGGGCAGACCGCCGATGCCGCTGGACAGGATGACGCCGATGTCCTTGCCCTCGGCCTCGGTATCAAGGCCGCTGTCTGCAATGGCTTCGGCGGCAGCGCCCAGTGCCAGCAGGGTGAAGCGCGCCATTTTGCGGACTTCCTTTTTGTCCACCACGCTCTCGGGGTCAAAATCCTTTACCTCACCGGCCAGCTTGCACTTGAAGTCGGTGGTGTCGAACTGGGTGATGGGACCGATGCCGCATTTACCGGCACGGGCTGCTGCCCAGCTGTCCGCCACATTGTTGCCCAGCGGGTTCACCGTGCCAAGGCCGGTGATCACAACTCTGCGTTTTTCCATAAGGGTTCTCCTTTACATTGCCATGCCGCCGTCCACACAGAGCACCTGCCCGGTGAGATAGCTGCTTTGTTCTGCGGCAAAAAACGCCACTGCCTGCGCCACATCCTCCGGCTGGCCTGCGCGGCCCGCGGGGATGCCCTGCGTCATGCCGGTGCGCACCGCCTCCGGCAGCACGGCAGTCATGTCGGTGTCGATAAAGCCCGGCGCTACCGCGTTCACGGTCACGTTCCGCGCGGCCAGCTCCCGGGCAAGGCTCTTGGTCAGACCGATGAGCCCCGCCTTGCTGGCGGCGTAGTTGGTCTGCCCGGCGTTGCCCCTCAGCGCCACCACGCTGGAAAGGTTCACGATGCGGCCATAGCGCTGGCGCACCATGCGGCGGGCGGCCTCCTTGCAGCAGAGAAAGGCGCTTTTCAGGTTGGTGTCCAGCACCGCATCAAAATCCTGCTCGGTCAGGCGCAAAATCAGGTTGTCCCGGGTGATGCCCGCGTTGTTCACCAGCACATCCACCCGGCCAAAGGCCTCAGCTGCGGCATCGAACAGCACCTTGCAGCCCTCGGCGGTGGATACATCTGCCTGCACGGTCACCGCCTGCACGCCCTCGGCGCGGCAGAGCGCTGCCGTCTGCTCCGCAGGCTCTGCGCCGTGGCAGTAATTCACCACCACATTGCAGCCCTGCTTTGCCAGTGCCACGCACACTGCGCGGCCAATGCCCCGGCTGCCGCCGGTAACAATGGCGGCGCGGGTCAGCTTTTCTTCGCTCATTCTGCTTCCTTCCATGCGGTCAGCACCGCATCCAGCTGTTCCGGGGTCTCCACTGCGGTGCAGACCACCCCGGGCAGGGTCTTTTTCACAAAACCGCTCAGGGCATTGCCGGGACCGACTTCCAGAATGTGGTCCACGCCCAGTTCGCCCAGACGGCGCAGGGTATCTTCCATGTAGACGCTGCTCTGCACCTGCTTTACCAGCAGCTGCGGGATGCTGTCGTTCTCGGCCTTTTCATGCCCCAGACAGTTGAACAGCACCGGCGTCTCCATGGTGCCGAAGTTTTCGCCCGCAAAGCGCTGTGCCAGCGCATTCCCTGCGGGAGCCATCAGCTTTGTGTGGAAGGGGCCGCTGACCTTCAGCGGGATGCAGCGGCGGGCACCGGCTTCCTTTGCCAGCGCAGCGGCCTGCTCCACAGCGGCCTTCTCGCCGCCGATGACCAGCTGCCCCGGGCAGTTGTAGTTGCAGATCTGCACACAGCCTGCCTCAGCCGCCTGTTCGCAGCAGGCAGACAGCTTTTCTCTGTCCAGCCCCAGCACGGCAGTCATGCCGCAGGCAAGGCCCTTTGCAGCCTCGGCCATGGCCTTGCCCCGGAAGGCGGTCAGCTCAATGGCCTGCTTTGCGGTGAACACCCCGGCTGCCTGCAGCGCGGAGTATTCGCCCAGCGAAAGTCCCGCCAGACAGGCGGGTTTTACGCCCTTTTCGGCCAGCACGGCGGTCACGCCGCAGGCAAAGGCCACCATGCAGGGCTGGGTGTATTCGGTCTGGTTCAAAACGCCGTCCGGGTCCTCAAAACAGACGCGGTGCAGGTCAAAATCCAGCGCTGCGCTGTCAAAGGCCGCCCGGAAGGCGGGAGATGCTTCGTAAAATTCCTTGCCCATGCCGGGGTGCTGTGCACCCTGACCAGCGTAAAGTACGGCAAGCTTCATAAGTTCTGCCTCCATTCGGTCACAAGTTCGTCCATCAGCTCGCGCACGGTGCGCATCCGGTCCAGCCTGCCCACGTTTTCGCCGCAGAAGAAAAGCCCTTCCTCCACGTTGCCCTTCACCGCCTCGATGAGGGCGTGGGTGATGCAGTAGGGCACAGCGGCGGGGTCGCAGGTCTTGAGACACCGGGCGCAGTGCTTGGGCGGGAAGCGCTTGCCCTCGGCCAGCGCCTGCACCAGCGGGGTGTTCAGCGCGCGGCCGGGCATTCCCACCGGGCTGTGGATGATGCGCACATCCTCCGGCTTTGCGGCCAGCAGCACATCCTTGTAGGTCTGGGAAGCGTCGCACTCGTAGGTGGGGATAAAGCGGGTAGCCAGCTGCACACCCGCAGCGCCAAGCTTTGTAAAATGTGCCATGTCGGCACCGGTGTACACGCCGCCCGCCACAAATACCGGGATGGCGTGGCCGTATTGTTCCTCGTAAGGCTTTACCTCGGCCAGCACCCCGGGCAGAATCTCGTCCAAAGTCTGGCAGCGGTCTGCCAGCAGGTCCTCCTCGGCAAAGCCGAGATGTCCGCCCGCCTTGCAGCCCTCGATGACCACAAAATCGGCGGTGCGGTCAAAGCCCTTTGCCCAGCGGCGCAGGATGAGCTTTGCTGCCCGGGCGCTGGACACGATGGGCGCAATGGCCACCTCTTTGGTGCCCACGATGCCCGGCAGCTCCAGCGGCAGACCCGCACCGGAGACCACGGCATCCACTCCCGCCGCCACGGCGGTGCGGATAGCCTCGACATAGTCCCGGGTGGCTACCATCGCGTTGATGGCTACCAGACCCATGCCCCCGGCGATGGCCTTGGCTTTTTGAATTTCTGCGGTCAGGGCGCGATGATTGGCAGCCGCCGGGTCGCGGGCAAAATCCGGCTCGCGGTAGCCTGCATCGGCGGTGGAGATGCACCCCATGCCGCCGCAGGCTGCTACCGCACCTGCCAGCCCGCCCAGCGAGACGCCTACGCCCATGCCGCCCTGCAAAATGGGTACTTGCAGGGGCTTGCCGCCAAGGGTCAGCATTCGGCGTTCAGCGCGGCGATGCGCTGCCTCCCGCCCTGCCACAGGTCGGCAAGGATGTCGGCCACGGGGCGTACCTCGTGCAGCATTCCGGCCACCTGACCAGCCATCAGGCTGCCGCTTACCGTGTCGCCCTCAAAGACGGCGCGGCGCAGGCTGCCCAGCGTGTATTTTTCCAGTTCCATCTTGTCCGCGCCCGCCTTTTCCTGACGGACATACTCCCGGCTCATGCGGTTTTTCAGTACACGCACCGGCGCACCCACGGTGCGCCCGGTGACGATGGTGTCACTGTCCCCGGCCTTGAGCAGCGCGGCCTTGTAGTTGGGGTGAATGGGGCACTCCTCGCTTGCCAGCAGGCAGGTGCCCACCTGCACCCCGCAAGCGCCCAGCGCCAGCGCAGCCGCCAGCTGACGGCCATCGGCAATGCCGCCTGCGGCGATGACCGGCACGCTGACCGCGTCCACCACCTGCGGCACCAGCGCCATGGTGGTCATCTCGCCCACATGGCCGCCGCTCTCGGTGCCCTCGGCGATGACGGCGTCGATGCCCAGCGGCTCCAGATGCCGTGCCAGCACGGCAGCCGCCACCACCGGGATCACCTTGATGCCGGCAGATTTCCACATGGGAACGTATTTTCCCGGGTTTCCTGCGCCGGTGGTGACCACGGCAACCTTTTCCTCCACCACGATCTGGGCAAACGCATCTGCCTGCGGGTGCATGAGCATGATGTTCACACCAAAGGGCTTGTCAGTCAGCTCCCGGCAGCGGCGGATGTTCTGGCGCAGGGTATCGGCATTCATGCCGCCCGCACCGATGATGCCCAGTGCACCGGCGTTGGAGCAGGCGGCGGCGAACTCGCCGGTGGCAATGTTGGCCATGCCGCCCTGAATGATGGGGTATTTCGTCCCCAGGATCTCGTTTAAAAGTTTCATGGTCTTTATCCTTTATATTCCACGATCATGCCGCCCCATGTCAGGCCGCCGCCGAAGCCGATGCAGGCAAGGGTCTGTCCGGGGTGCAGCTGGCCGCTTTCAGCCAGCTCGTTCAGCGCCACCGGGATGCTGGCAGCACTGGTGTTGCCGTGGCGGTCCATGTTTTTGTAGAACTTTGCACCGTCGGCGTGCAGCGCCTTGACGCAGTGGTCGATGATGCGGCTGTTGGCCTGATGGCAGACCACCCAGTCCAGATTGTCCAGCGTAAGGCCGGTCTCGTCCAGCACGGTGTGCAGGCATTTGGGCAGGGCATCCACCGCAAAGCGGAACACTGCCCTGCCGTCCATGCTGATGGGTGCCGAGCCTGCGCGGCTGGGGCCGCCGGCATGGATGGCGGCATCGCCCCGGGCACCCAGCGTGATGGCAAAGGGCGCGGAGGTGTCGGTCAGTTCAAACACTGCCGCACCGGCACCATCGCCGAACAGCACACAGGTGGAGCGGTCGGCGGGGTCCATCAGGCGGGAGAGCGCCTCTGTACCGATGACCAGCGCGTACTGCCCGCCCAGCGTAGCCAGCAGGCCGCGCGCCACCGCCGTGCCGTACAAAAAGCCGGAACAGGCGGCGTTCACGTCCAGTGCAGGGCGGTTTTCCGGCAGTGCCAGCGCCGCCTGCACCTGACAGGCCACGCTTGGGGTGGCGTCCGGTGCGGAAAGGGTGGCACAGACGCAGCAGGCAATGTCTGCCGGGGCAAGGCCGCTGCGCTGCAGCGCCTGCTTTGCGGCAGCAATGGCCAGTGTAGCGGCGTTTTCGCCCTCGGTGCAGTAGTGCCGGGTGCGGATGCCGGTGCGGGTGGTGATCCACTCGTCGCTGGTATCCACGGTGCGGCTCAGCTCTTCGTTGGTGACCGTGCGGCCGGGCAAAGCCCCGCCGGTGGCGATCAGACGCAAACCCTTCATGCTTTCCTCATTTCTCCGATCTGACGGAATTTCTGGTAGCGCTGCTCGGCCAGCTGACGGCCGTTCATGCGGGCAAGGCTGCGCAGCTGACGCTGCAGTGCCTCGTCCAGATTGCCGAACAGTACCCCGTGGGCGCGCTGTGCGCCGCCCACCGGCTCCGGGATGATCTCCTCCACGATGCCGTCCTTGTACAGATCCTGTGCGGTCAGCTTCATGATCTCGCAGGCTTCGCCGCTGCGGGAGGAATCCTTCCACAGGATGCTGGCAAAGCCCTCGGGGCTGAGCACCGAGTAGACGGCGTTTTCCAGCATGAGGATGCGGTTTGCCACACCCAGCGCCAGCGCGCCGCCGGAGGAGCCCTCGCCAGTGACCACTGCGATCACCGGCACGGTCAGGCCGCTCATCTCCATCAGGTTGCGGGCAATGGCCTCGCCCTGTCCGCGCTCCTCGGCGTCCTTGCCGGGGTATGCGCCCGGGGTGTCGATGAAGGTAATGATGGGACGGTCAAATTTTTCGGCCTGCTTCATCAGGCGCAGGGCCTTGCGGTAGCCCTCCGGCCCGGGCATACCGAAGTTGCAGCGCAGGTTTTCCTCCAGCGTGCTGCCCTTGCGGTGGCCGATGACCGTGACCGGCTGGCCGTGGAACAGCGCCACACCGCCCAGAATGGCGGCATCTTCCTTGCACTGGCGGTCGCCGCACTGCTCAAAGAAGTCGGTGAACAGTGCATCCACGATCTCGTCGATGTGGGGGCGCTCCGGGTGGCGTGCCAGAAAGACCCTGTCCTCTGCGGTCAGTGCCCCGCAGCCGGACAGCAAAGCGTCCTCCTGTGCGGAAAGCTCTGCCAGCTCGGCAGCGTGGTTGGTGATATCGGTCATGTTCTCGTCCGCCGGGTCGCCGCGCAGGGCGGCGATCTTTTCATCCAGCGGTGCGAGCTGTTGTAAGATGTCCTTGATCATAAGGCGCTCCCTCCTCAGGCGTGCAGACGCAGCAGCTGCGCCAGTGTTTCGCGCATCTCGGTACGGGGCACTACCTTGTCCACAAAGCCGTGCTCGTACTGGAACTCGCTGCGCTGGAAGCCTGCGGGCAGCTTTTCGCCGATGGTCTGTTCAATGACCCGGGGGCCCGCAAAACCGATCAGCGCCCCGGGCTCGGCCAGCATGATATCGCCAAGGCTGGCAAAGCTTGCGGTCACGCCGCCGGTGGTGGGGTGGGTCAGCACGCTGATGTACAGCCCGCCCCGGGCGGAGAACCGCTCGATGGCGGCAGAGGTCTTTGCCATCTGCATCAGGCTGAAGATGCCCTCCTGCATCCGGGCGCCGCCACTGGCCGAGAAGATGATCAGCGGCAGGTGCTTTGCGGTGGCGTGCTCCACGGCGCGGGTGATCTTTTCGCCCACGGTGGTGCTCATGCTGCCCATAAAGAACCGGCTGTCCAGCACTGCAACTACCACCGGGGTGCCCTCGATGCGCCCCGTGGCGGTGATGACAGCCTCCTTCAGGCCGGTCTTGCCGGTCTGTGCTTCCAGCTTTTCCGGGTAGCCGGGAAACTGCAGCACATCCTGCGGGGCAAGGTCGGCATCCAGTTCCCGGAAGCTGCCCTTATCAAGGATGAGGTTCAGGCGGTAGTACCCGCCGATGGGCAGGTGCACCCCGCAGTTGGGGCAGACGTACTGTGCCTTGTTCCAAATCTGGCGGGTGGCGCGGCGTCCGCACTTTTTGCATTCCACGAACTGCGGGTCGTTCCACACGGCACCCGCATCCCGCCGGGCCTTCAGCTGGAAGGTGCGCTCCCGCATGCTGCCCGGCAGCAGGTCTTTGATACTGTTCATCTCGTTTCGCCTCGGTCAGCCTCAGACATGGGCATTGATGTAGTTGAAGATATCGCCCACGGTCTTGAGGTTTGCCAGCTCCTCATCGGGGATGGACACGCCGCAGGCCTCTTCCAGCGCCATGTTCAGCTCCACAGCGTCCAGGCTGTCGGCCTCCAGATCCTCGGTCAGGCTGGCCTCCATGGTCACCTTGTCCTCATCGCAGCTCAGGGTATCGACAACGATCTTCTTCATTTCCTCGAAAGTCATGGTAGTATTCTCCTTTATGTTCACTGTTTGTTTTTAATTATTTACCTAAAATTTATGAGGTATCGAACACGACCATTATAATCAAACCGTTGGATAAGTCAATGGTTTTAGTTAAAAATTTTTATCTTTTACATTTTCGACACAGTTTGCTTCCTCTTTATATAGGGGCTCCCACAGACGCAAAAAGGCCGCTGCACAGTACTTTGTGCAGCGGCCTTTCCCGCAATAATAATATTATTTTCTTATTCCAGCCCGATCTGCTGTGCGTACTCTTCCAGCAGTTCCCGCTCAAGGAAGGGGGTCTTGACGCCCTCGCGGTCGCGGTAGGTCTCGTGACCCTTTCCGATGACGGCGATCAGGTCACCCTCCTGTGCGTGATCCACTGCGTAGTGCAGGGCGTCCAGACGGTCGGGGATCTCCACGAACTTTGCGTCCGGGTTGCCCTTGTTCATGCCCTCGCGGATATCCGCAATAATATCCTCTACCTTTTCAAAGCGGTTGTTGTCCTCGGTGAGGATGGAGAAATCGGCCATCTTGGCGCAGATCTCGCCCATGCCGTAGCGGCGCAGCTTGGAGCGGTTGCCGCCGCAGCCAAACACTACCACCAGACGGTGGGGCTTGTAGGCGCGCAGGGTTGTAAGCAGGCTCTCGGTGGATACCTCGTTGTGGGCGTAATCCAGCAGGATGGTGAACTTTTTGCTGATGGGCACCAGCTCCACACGGCCCTTCACCACGCACTTGCCCAGACCATCGTGGATGGCGGCATCCGGCAGACCCAGCACCTTGCCCACGGCCAGCGCAGCCAGCGCGTTGTACACGCTGAACTCGCCGGGCATATTCACTTTCACGTCCATCTCGTCCTTGCCGGTAACGTGGAAGGCAACGCCCAGAAAATCGTGGGTGCGCAGCAGTTTGTAGCCGGTCTCGCGGTAGTCGGCCTTTTCATCGCGGCCATAAGTGACCAGCTTGCAGGTATGGCCTTCCAGCAGGGCGGCGGTGTTCTCGTCGTCAATGTTCACCACGCCCACATCGCAGCGCTTGAACAGCTGTCCCTTCCAGCTGCGGTACTCCTCAAAGGTCTTGTGCTCGCCGGGGCCGATGTGATCCGGCGAAAGGTTGGTGAACACGCCCACATCGTAGTGCACGCCCGCCACGCGGTCCATCATCAGACCCTGACTGGATACCTCCATCAGCGCGGTATCGCAGCCGGCATCCAGAAACTCCCGGAAGGTCTTTTGCAGCTCGTAGCTTTCCGGGGTGGTGTTGGCGGTGTCCTTGTGGCGTCCCATATAGTAGATGCCGTTGGTGCCGATCATGCCCACCTTGCGGCCTGCGGCCTCCAGTACGCTTTTGATCATGTGGGTGGTAGTGGTCTTGCCCTTGGTGCCGGTGACGCCGATCATGGTCATCTGCCGGGCAGGGTTGCCGAAGAGGTTGGCGCTCATCAGCGCCATGGCATAGCGGCTGCTCTCCACCTTGACCACGGTCACCCCGGGCAGGGCAGAAAGGTCGATATCGTGCTGGATGACCAGCGCGCTGACCCCCTTGGCGGCGCAGTCAGCGGCAAACGCGTGGCTGTCCCGCTGGGTGCCCACGATGCACACGAACAAAAGCCCCGGGGCAGCCTTGCGGCTGTCGTAGATGATATCTGCGATCTCAGTATCCAGACTGCCCTGCACAAGGGTAAAGGGCACGCCTTCCATCAGTTGTTCCAGCTTCATACAGTCTCCTCCAAAGAGCTTCTTTACATGGGGTTTTCTTCTTCGTTGGCCGTCATGCGGTCAGGGTGGGTCAGGGGCAGCTGCTCGGTGTCCGCGTCAGCTGCCGGTTCGGTGGTGTCGACAGCATCCGCGCTTTCTGCGCTTTCCGTGCTGTCGGCAGTGTCCTCTGCCGGGGCGGGTTCCTCGGCCTTGGGCGGTACCACATAGCCGGAAGGCAGAGTGGGCTCGCCCTGTGCAAAATAGATCTTGCGGGTGCTGCTGGCGCTGGTATGGCTGAAATCCAGCCGCCCGGTATCGGTGGGGCCGCAGCCCTTGCCGTCGGCGTTGGTCAGTACATAGCGGGCGCGGTCCAGCTTATAATCCAGATCGTTCAGCGTACCTAGCAGCACGCTGATGCGGTCCTGATACAAAAATGCGAGCTGCTCGGTGTCTGCCACTTCCAGCCGTGTCACGTCCTGCGACAGACCGTATTCCTCCAGCTTGCTGCGCAGTGTGCGCAGCGCTTCCATGCGGGCGGTCTCGGTGCTCACCGTGCTTTCACTTTCGGCGGTTTCCGACCCGGAGGCGCTTGCCGCGTCCGCATCGTCCACGAACCAGAAGCCCTGTCCCGGGGTGGTATCCTGCAGCTTGCCGCCGTACAGGGTGCAAAGTCCCTCAGGCTGGGTGCTTTCCTCGGACAAAATCTTCCATTTGTCCGAGATCACAAGCCACTTGCTGCCGTTTTGCACCGCGTAGGCGGGCACAGCCTCGGTCACCTGCACCACCACGGTGTTGGGGTAGTCCCGGATCACCTTGATGGAGCCCAGCAGCGGGAAGTTCTGCTCCAGCACCGCGGCCTTTTCGCCGGGCTCAAAGCTGAAGATGTTCTCTTCCAGCTGCACGCCCATCTGCTGCAAAATGCTGTCTGCGGAGTAGCCCGCGATTTCGGTCACCTGCTTGCCGTCCGGGGTCTGCACCTGAATGGAGTTGATGCGGAACAGCATGGTCATGGTCAGGTAGATGCCCGCGCCAATGACGCACAGCAGCATGGCAAAGGCAGTCAGACGGCGCAGCATCCGGCGGCGGCGCAATGTGGCGCGGGTCACCTTGCGCTTTTTGCGCATTTCCCGCCGGGCAGGGCTTTGCTGCGGGGCGCTCTGGCTGCCTGCCGGGTGCTGCCGGTTCGGGCGGTTTTGCGCGTTCTGGTTTTTCCGGCTGCTCTGCCCGCTACGGGCATTGTTTGTCGGGCGGCGCTGCTTGCCGCCGGACTTCGCGTTTTTGGGTCTGCTGCCCGCCGGGCGGTTACCGGCGTGGTACTGGGTGGTATTGCTCCCCTGCGCCGGGCGGCGGGGCTGGGTCTGGGTGGGGAACTGGATGCTGTTATCTGCCCGGGAGGAGCGCACACTGCCGTTGGCGCTGCGGGAGGGCGGGCGGCTGAGCGGCTCGCCGTTGTAGCCGTAGCGGCTGCTGCCGGTGCTCCGGGGCGTATGATCCTGCGAAGGCGCAGAGGTGCGCGCCACATCCCGGTTCAGATCATAGGGTCTGGTGTTCCGGGGTCTGCCGTTGCGGTCACGGTTCTGCTGCATCATTCGCACCTTCTTTCCTGTTTATTCCGGGGCTGCATCACGGGGTCTTTACCAGCTTGAGCAGTGCCGCAGTGATGCGGTCCAGGCTGTCGTCCACAGACAGGCTGCGGGCGTTTTTGCCCATCTCGGCCAGCTTGCCGGGCTGTGCCAGCATGGCAGAAACAGTCTGCACCAGCTTTTCACCGGTCAGGTCTTTTTCTTCAATGACCACAGCCGCCCCGGCCTTTTGCAGCTCCATGGCGTTGTAGTACTGGTGGTTCTCCGCCACATTGGGGCTGGGGATCAGCACAGCGGCGCGTCCCACAGCTTCCAGCTCGGCCAGCGTCAGCGCACCGGCGCGGCTGATGACGAGGTCTGCCGCTGCCAACAGCTCCGGCATATTGTTGATGTATTCCTTTACCACAAGGCTGTCGCCGGGGGCAAAATCCTTCTGCTTTTGCAGCTGCTCAAACAGCTGCACCCCGTACTGCCCGGTGGCGTGCAGGTGCAGCACCGGCTTGTGCTCGTGCTGCTCCCAGGCGCACAGGTCTGCCACCACCTCGTTCACCCGGCGTGCGCCCAAGCTGCCGCCGAAGGACAGGATGACGGTGCGGTCGCCCGCACCCAGCTGTGCACGGATGGCCTCGCGGTTGGCGGCCTGTGCAAACACCTCCGGCCGCACGGGGTTGCCCACCACAAGGGTCTTGTCCGGTGCGCCCAGCTTTTCCACGGCAGCGGGCACGGCGGCAAACACGATATCCACATCCGGGGCCAGCAGCTTGTTGGTCACACCGGGGAAAGCATTCTGCTCGTGCAGGGCGGTGTGGATGCCCATTTTGGCGGCGCAGCGCACCACCGGGCCGGACACATAACCGCCGCAGCCGATGACGAGATCCGGCTTTACTTCCTTCATCATGGCCTTGGCCTTGGGACCGGAGAGGGCCAGATTCCACAGGGTAATGATATTGCGTTTGATGTTGTGCAGGCTGAGCTTGCGCTGAAAACCGGTGATCTCAATATGGTGGAAGGGGTAGCCCGCCTGTGTTACCAAACGGTACTCCATGCCCTCCTTACGGCCTGCAAAGTGGATCTCGGCGGTAGGGTCGGCCTTTTTCAGAGCACCGGCAATGGCCAGTGCAGGGTTGATATGTCCGGCGGTGCCGCCGGCTGCGATGAGAACACGCATGGTGATTCCTCCTTATAAACGCCCGGCTACAGGCCGGGCGGGCTTGCGGTTTGTTTTACTGTTCTGTACGGGCTGCGCGGGCAGAAGCCAGATCAATGGTCTTGCGGGCAAGCTCTGCCTCGCGCTCGGCGCGGGCGGCCTCCCGCTGGGCACGCATCTGCTCCCGCTGCTGCGCTGCCCGCTCGCCGTTGCGGCCAATGTTCACCATTACGCCCATCTCTGCCAGCAGCAGGATCAGGCTGGTACCGCCGGAGGAGAAGAAGGGCAGGCTGATGCCGGTGTTGGGCAGGGTGTTGGTGACCACGGCGATGTTGCAGAACACCTGCCACGCGATCTGCGCCATGATGCCGATACCCACCATGGTGCAGTACAGATTTTCCGCCTTATAGGCGATGAGCAGCCCCTGCACGATGAACAGCACGAACAGCACGATGATGAGCACTGCGCCAATGAAGCCCAGTTCCTCGCACACCACGCTGAAAATAAAGTCGTTGGTGCTTTCCGGCAGCCAGAGCTGCTTTTCCACGCTGTTGCCCAGCCCCAGCCCCTTCAGTCCGCCGGAGCCGATAGCATAAAGGCTCTGCACGGTCTGGTCGGTCATCTGGCTCAGATCCTGCGTCCAGCCGTCCAGACGCTTTTGCAGGTAGGGGATAGAGTCCACATGGGAGAGCAGGGTCTCCAGCAGGGTGCCCGCCGTGATGGCACCCGCCCATGTCAGCACACCGCCGCTGCCGGACAGCAGCAGGATGGTGCCCACCACCGCCACCGTCAGCACGATGCCGGACATGTGCGGCTCCATCGCCAGCAGGAGGACCACCGGTATAAGGGGCAGCACCGGCACCACCAGCTGCTTCCATACCCGCACCCGCAGCCACTCCCGGGGGGTAAGCAGAATGCGGCGCTCCGGGTCCAGCCGCTCCACCTGCGGCGCTTTTGCCGCAAGATGGGAGCTGAACAGGATCATTTCAAACTTTGCCACCTCGGAGGATTGCAGCGTAAGCCCGCCGAAGCGGATCCAGCGGCGGCAGCCGTTCAGCGGGGCCATGGTCAGGGTGACGGCCAGCATGGCCAGCACGATGATGTAGCCCGGCACCACCATCTTGCGCAAAAAGCGGTGATCCATATAACTCATCAGGAACATACAGGCCAGCCCGATCATCATGCACAGCGCCTGCTGCTTGATGTAGTGGAAGCTGTCGCCCATGCGCAGGTAACCGGTGGTGTAGCTGGCGCTGAACAGCATCACCAGCCCAAAGATCATAATAACGGCCAGCGTGGCCAGCCAGTCGATCAGCAGCCGGGACCATGGGCCCGGGTCTCGCTGGAACACCGGCACCGGCGCTCTGTGTTTTTTGCGGATAGTCGCCATCTGCGCTCCCTTCCCTCTCTGTGCCCGGTCAGCACCAGCGCAGCAGCGCCAGCGCCAGTACATAGCCGACAGCGCTCAGCGCAAAGCTGCACAGGAACACCGTCTCCGGGCTCATTTTATGCTTTTTTACCCAGCAGCGCAAGGGCTTGCCGGTGCGTTTTGCACCCAGCAGCTGCGCTGCCAAAAGACCGCCTGCCGCCCAGAAGGGCAGCGCCAGCGGCACAGTCAGGCTGGTCATATCCAGACTGAGCGGGATGCAGCCGATGGCACCCGCCGCCAGCAGGCTGCCGCAGCAGCCCACCCCCAGCCTTGCCGGGGGGAACGCCCACAGCAGCAGTGCCACCAGTGCCCCGGCAAGCGCGGCGGGCAGCACCGCCAGCCCGGGCACGCCCAAGCCGGCCTCTGCCATCATCAGCGCCAGCATAGCCACAAAGGCCGCGCCGCACACCGTACCCTCGTCCCGCTCGGCGATGCGGGCACACTCAGCCAGCGCCACCATGAGCACCGCCCACAAAAAGGGCACGGCGCTGCCCAGCAGCACATACCCCGCCCCAGGCACGTCCAGTCCCCGGGGCAGACAGCCCGCTGCCCGCAGCAGCAAAAGAACGAATGCCGCGGCCAGTGCCTCCAGCAAAAGGCGGACGTCCCGCCGCAGCCCCAGCGCCGCCGGGCTGCGCATCCGGGCAAGATCCTCTGCAAGACCCACTGCCCCAAAGGCAAGGCTTCCGGCCAGCGCCGTGAGCAGCCGTGTCATCAGCCGGCCCTCGCTGCCCAGCAACTCCGGCTGACCCACGCAGGCGGCAAGCCAGCCCACGCCCACCGCAGCCACCGTGCCCGCCGCCGCACACAGCCCGCCCCACAGCGGGGCGCGCAGGGGTGCAGGCCGGGGCTGCTCAGGCTGTACCGGCTGCTGGTTTTGTTCGCGGCGTTCCAGCACCCGCCGCAGCGGCACAAACAGGCTGCACAGGGCTGCCGTAAGGGCAAAGCCCAGCACCACCGCCGCTGCCAAGGCGAAACGCTCCATAACTCAGACACTCCATTTCGCCAAATAGTTATACTTCCGCTTCTTTATGCTCTTCGTAGAAGATATCCAGCACTTTTTCCAGTGCCATGCCGTGGCTGGCCTTTACCAGAACGGCATCGCCGGGCTGCACCCGGTCCAGCAGGGCATCGGCGGCCTCGCGGTAATTTTCTGCGTGCAGGGTCTCTACCCCCTTGGCCGCAGCCACCACGGCGGTGCGCTTGGCCTGCTCGCCGTAGGTGATCAGGCAGTACAGCCCGCTCTCGGCGGCAAGACGTCCCAGCTCCTCGTGTGCCTCGCGGCTCAGCTCGCCCAGCTCCAGCATATCGCCCAGCAGGGCAAAGCGGCGCTTGCAGGGGAAGTCCTTGAACATCGCCAGTGCAGCCTTCATGCTGTCCGGGTTTGCGTTGTAGCAGTCCTCGATGACGGTCACGCCCTCGCTGTCCACCACCTTCTGGCGGCGGCCGGTCTGCTCAAAGTTGGAAAGACCCCGGATGACCCTCTTGGCGTCGCAGCCCAGACGGGTAGCGGCGCAGTAGGCAGCCAAGGCGTTTGCCACATTGTGGCGTCCCATGGCGGGGATATTCACCACAAAGGTGCCGTGCTCCTGATCCTCCAGCACAAAACTCATGCCGTCAGTCTCCTGCCGGATGGACAGGGCGCAGACGTCTGCGTTTTCATCGCTCAGGCTGAACCACACCGGGCGCACATGGGCGGGCAGTACTGCCTTGCGCAGGAAGGGGTCGTCGTAGTTCAGCACCAGCGGCGCGCCCTCCGGCAGACCGTTGCAGATCTCCAGCTTTGCCTTGCAGATGTTCTCCTGACTGCCCAGATTGCCGATGTGAGACACGCCGATGCAGGTAATGATGCCCACATCCGGCCGTGCTGCCCGCGCCAGACGGTCGATCTCGCCCGCGTGGCTCATACCCATCTCGATGACCGCGTACTCGGTGCTGCTTTCCAGCCGCATCAGGGTGCGGGGCATTCCCAGCTCATTGTTCTGGTTGCCCTCGGTCTTGATGGTCTCGCCAAAGCCGCTCAGGGCGGCGTAGGTCATCTGCTTGGTGGTGGTCTTGCCCACACTGCCGGTCACACCCACCATCTTGGGGTGGTACTGGCTGCGGTAGTTTGCGCCCATCACCATCATAGCGTGGTAGCTGTCCGGGCAAAGGATGGCCTTTTCCTCCGGCACACCGGGCACGGGGTGGTTGACCACCACATACTCCGCGCCCTGCTCCAGCGCACGGGCGGCGAAATCATGGCCGTCGAACCGCTCGCCGGGGAAGGCCACAAAAATGCAGCCGGGCTTTACCTCACGGCTGTCGGTGGTGACCAGTGCCACCTCCGGGTCACTGGTCAGTTTTCCGGCAGGCACCAGCCCTGCCAGAAGCTTGCTTGCATGGATCTTTTCCATTGTTCTATCCCCTCTCGTTCTATTGAATGCTGCACCCTCATCCGTCACCGCCTTGCGGCAGTGCTTTATGCTGAAAGCTCTGGTCGAAGATGCCGGAAAAGCTGTTTTACCCACAGGTCAGGGTGATGATGGTGCCGCGCTGCACGCTGGAGCCAGGCTCGGCGCTTTGCGCCTGCACCGTGCCGCTGCCCTCCACCACGCAGTTCAGCCCGGCGGCGCTCAGCATCTGGCGGGCAAAGTCCGGGCTCTTGCCGGTCACATCCGGCACCTCGGTGTGGCTGCCCTCGTAGGTATCGGTATACAGGTAGATGGTGGTGCCGTAGGGCACCTTGCTCCCCGCGTGGGGGTACTGGTAGGTGACCGGGGCAGCGGACTGGCTGCTCTGGCTTTCCTGCAGCTGATGCTTCAAGCCCTGAATGTTCAGCTGCACCTGCGCATTGCTCCACTCGGTGCCCACAAGGTTCGGCACGGTAACGATGGTGCCGCTGCGGTCCTCGCCGTCTGTGGCAATGCCAAGATAAGGGGCCACCTCACTGATGATATTGCCCGCCACAGGGGCTGCAAGGATGGAGGAATAGTCCGTCCGGGCGTTGTTGGGGTCATCCAGCATGACGTAGACCAGAATTTCCGGGTCGTTGGCGGGCAGCACTGCCACGAAGGACGCCACCTTTTTATAGTCGCCGTCGGCGCGGCGGTGCATATTCAGCTGCTCGGAAGTGCCGGACTTGCCGCCGATGCGGTAACCGGACACATAGGCGTTTTTGCCGCCGCCGGTGCCGTTGCCCACCTCGTACTCCATCATCTGCCGGATAACATCGCTGGCGCTCTGGCTGATGACCTGACGGCGCACATTTGCGCCGATCTCCTGAATGACATTGCCGTTGGCATCGGTGATCTTATCCACCACATGGGGGGTGACCAGATACCCGCCGTTGACGGTGGCCGCAATGGCGGTGCACATCTGCAGCGGGGTGATGGCCATGGCCTGACCGAAGGAGGAGGAGGCCAGCTGCACCTCGCCCAGCTGGTCGGCGCGGTAGTACTGCATAAAGTTGGTCTCGCTGGGCAGGTCCACGCCGGTGCGGGCGGTAAAGCCGAAGGCATCGAAGTAGTTATAGAACTGCTGCGAGCCGACGCGCTGCCCCAGCTGGATGTAGTAGATGTTGCAGCTTTTGCGCAGTGCCTCGGCCATATTGAGCAGGCCGTGCGCCTTGCGCCCTGCGCAGTGGTAAGTCTCCTTGGCCACACCGTAGGCACCGGAACAGGTAAAGGTGGTGTTCATGGTCGCCACACCGGAGTCGATGCCCATGGCGGAGGTAATGACCTTGAACACAGAGCCCGGGTAGTACAGCTCCGTGATGGTCTTGTTCTTCCACAGGATATCCCGGTAGTAACCGGAATAGTCCGCTTCCTCGTCCAAGATTTTATTGCCCTGTTCATCGGTGATGTAGTTGCCATCGGCATCCTTTTTATAGATGCCGTAAAGTTCCGGCTCTGCGTGCACCAGCTCGTTGAGGTAAGCCTCGTTGGCAGTGAAGTTCAGCGGGTCGTTGGGGTCAAAGTCCGGTTTGGAGGCCATGGCAAGGATGGCACCGGTCTTGACGTCCATCACAATGGCGCAGCCGCGGTTTTCCACCGTATTAGCTGCAATGGCTTCGTTCAGGTACCGCTCCGCGATCTCCTGCACGTTCACATCCAGCGACAGCACCAGATTGGAGCCGTCCTTGGCGGCAAAGGTGGTGGCGTTGGCGTCTGCAATGGCGTTGCCCACCGCGTTGCGCTGGGTGATGGTGCGGCCATCTACACCGGCCAAGGTGGACTGGTAGGATTTTTCCAGTCCGTAGGTGCCGACACCGTCCGCATCCGTAAAGCCCAGCACCGCTGCGGCAAAGGCGCCGTAGGGATAGTTACGCTGGAAGCTTTTTTCCGAGGACACCGAGATGCGCCCCTTGCGGGAGGTATCGGTGGCCTTTTTGTGCGCCTTGTTGAAGCTGGTGACGTATTTTTCAATGGAAAGCTTCACCGCGTTGTTCACCTTGGTGGCAAGGGTAACGTAGGCAGAATCCAGCCGGGAAAGTGCATCGTAAACGGTCTGGTACTGCTGCTGGTACTCTGCCGAGGAAGTGTCCACACTGTCCAAGCTCTCGCCGTCCCCGGAGAGCAGACGCAACGTCAGCTCCCGGCTCACCTCGGCGCACATGGCGGGGTCCAGCGTTTTGGTCACGGTGTCGTCATCGTTGGTCTTGCTGGTATAAAGGATGCTGCTGTAACTGGGGTCTGCCCAGATAGTCCACACCACGCTGGTGGATGCAAGGGTGATGCCGGAGGCATCGTAGATCTCGCCCCGGGTGGCCTTGATGGTGGTATCCAGCAGCTGCTGCTGGGCGGCATACTGGCGGTACTCTGCCCCGTGGAGGATCTGGATATTATACAGGCTGCGGATGACGATGGCGGCCGCCACCACCACCGCAAGGATGCCCAGACGGCTGCAAAGCCGCCGCACCCGGCTGTCCAGCCGATCCCGGCCGGAGGCCGGACGCAGGCGGTAGCCCCTGCTTTTTTTGTTACGGAAAGGTTCTTGCATTGGTTCTCTCCTGCGGGGCGTGCACTGCACTCCGCGCGCCCTGCGCTGTTATTTATTCAGACTGCGGTGTCCATAAACCGAAAAAAGCGTGCGCTGCCGCACGCTTTCTTCGTTTATCTCACGGTGCCCAGAATGTTCACCGCGCCGGTGTACAAAAAGTCGGTCCATTGCCGCACGGTGGACTCCCGGCGCACCAGTGCGCCGCTTTCGCCCAGGCGGATGTAGGTGATCTGGCTGGGGTCTACTTTCATCAGACCCAGCCGCCCTGCGGTCTCCTCCACGCTGGCAATGTTGGTCTTGCTGTTCAGGGTGCTGTTGTAGTAGGTATACTGGCTCTGCTCGCTGACCAGCTGCGCCTTAGTGGCTTGGATCTGGTCGTTCAGCTCCACCAGCTGTGCCTCGCTCCACAGCAGACTGATGGCAAAGCCCACCAGCAGTGCTGCCGCCACCAGATTCATGGCGTTATGTACGGCGGCCTGCAGCGGGTTCAACCGCCGCTTGCCGCCCTTTGCTACCCGCAGGTTTGCTTTGCGCTGCGGCTGCGGTGCCCTGCGGCGGCGCACCGCATTACGATCATATGCTGGCTGACCCATGGTTTCTCTCCTCCTCACAATGCCGGTGCTTCCGGCATCTCAGCATTTTTCCAGCACACGCAGGTGGGCGGAACGGCTGCGCCGGTTCTCCTCCAGCTCCTGCGTATCAGCTTCAATGGGTTTGCGGGTGATAAGCTTTGCCTTTGCCTTGCCGCCGCATACACACACCGGAAACTCCGGCGGGCAGGTACAGGCTGTGGACCAGCGGCGGAATTTGTTCTTGACCAGCCGGTCCTCCAGAGAATGGAAGGTGATCACGCACAACCGGCCGCCCGGTGCAAGGTGATCGAAAATGGTATCCAAGCCCTCCTCCAGCGCATCCAACTCGTGGTTCACTGCAATGCGCAGTGCCTGAAAGGTGCGGCGGGAGGGGTTCTTGTTCTTGCGGCGCTCTGCCGGGGGCATGGCGCTTGCCACGATATCTGCCAGCTGCAGGGTGGTCAGGATGGGAGCAGTTTCCCGCGCCTCCACGATCTTTCCTGCGATCTGCCACGCATAGGGTTCCTCGCCGTAATCCCGCAGGATGCGGGCCAGTTCCTCGCGGCTCTCGGTATTCACAAGGTCAGCGGCGGTCTCGCCCTGTTGGCTCATGCGCATATCCAGCGGCGCGTCCGCCCGGTAGGAAAAGCCCCGGGCGGCATCGTCCAGCTGATGGCTGGAAACGCCAAGATCCAGCAGTGCGCCGTTGATCTTTTCAATGCCCAGCTGCTCCAGCGCCTGTCCCGCATAGCGGAAATTGATCTGCACCACGGTGGCAGGCAGCCCGGCCAGACGGGAACGCGCGGTCTGCACCGCGTCCGGGTCCTGATCCAGCGAGATGAGTCTGCCGCCCTTGGCGGCGTCCAGCCGCAGGGCGATCTGGCGGGAATGTCCCGCGCCGCCGGCGGTGCCGTCCAGATAGGTGCCCGCCGGATCAATGGCAAGCCCCGTCAGGCACTCGTTCAGCAAAACGGGGATATGCTCAAACGAGGCCGGGTCAAAGGGCTGCTGTTCTTCAAAGGCCATTGGCACGGCCTCCTTTCTCGGTTTTAGTTTTTTTGCATCAGAGGTGCAGCTTGCGCAGCCGCTCGGCGCGCTGGTCGTTGGTCACGGCGGCGCGGCGGGCGTTCCAGACTTCGGTGGCCCAGATCTCAGCATGGTTGCGGTTGCCGATGATGGTCACGTCCTTTTCCAGTCCGGCATAGGCGCGCAGCTCTGCGGGCAGCAGGATGCGTCCCTGCTTGTCCGGCGCCACCTCGCAGGCGGTGCTGAACAGGTCGCCGGAGATAGCCCAGCTGTCCATCAGTTCATCGCTTTCCAGCTTGTCCGCCAGCCGCTCCACTTCTTCCATGGGCAGTGCGAACAGGCAGCTGTCCACCCATTCCAGCACCACGAAACTCTCGCCCATGGCATCGCGGAATTTTGCGGGGAAGTTCAGCCGCCCTTTGGTGTCGATGGTGTAATCATAACGGCCAAAAAACACGCGCTGCTCCCCCTTTCAGGGGCGTTTTCAGGGCGTGTGCCCTACTTTTACCCACTTTGCCCCACTGATACATCTTTATTGTAGCAAATCAAGTTCGTGAATGCAAGGGTTTTTGGGCGGCTTTTTGCCGCAAAAATCCACAAAAAAAGTCCCTGTGAGCCGTCATTTTTGCTCGCAGGGACTTCGTTTTCCGCAATCTGTGGAATTTGTGTGGAAAGTTGACCGTTATCAGCCGTTTTTCTTGGCGTTCTGGCGCAGGCTGGCACGGATATTTTTGACCTGTGCGGCGTTTTCCACCATGGTGTCCTCGGTGGTGCGCAGCATATTCTCGCAGTAGTCGGTCACGGTCTGGCGCAGGGTGCGCGCCTCGGTCTGGGCTGCGGAGGTGATCTCAGAAGCGCGCTGCTGGGCGGCCTTGACGATCTCGGCGTCGCTGACCAGAATGCGGGCGCGCTCCTCGGCCTTTTTCACAATGGCCTGTGCCTGTGCGTTGGCGCTGTCCACGATCTGCGCCCGGTCGTTCACGATCTGCTGCGCCTGCCGCAGCTCGCCGGGCAATGCCGCCCGCACCTCGTCCAGATAATCCCGGATCTGCTCCACATCCACGATGCGCTTGCCGCCGGAAAGGGGCACATTTGCGCTCTCTTCCAGTGCATCCTCAATGGTATCCAAAAGCTCGTTCACGTTCATAAGGCTTCTCCCTCCTGCCCAGCGGCGGACTGCATGGGCTTTGTGTACTTCCACAGCAGCACCTTGCCGTATTTATACTGTTTCTGCAGGGTCAGACTGCCCGCCTGCGCGGGCAGCACGATGCCTGTTTCACTCTCGCACAGCACGATGCCGCCGGGGGCAACGCACTTTTCCACGGCGGGCAGGATCTTTTCCAGCGTGCCGCCACGGAAGGGCGGGTCCAGCAGCACCAGATCGAACTGCTCCCGGCAGGCCGACAAGAACCGCGCAGCCTCGCCAATATTCACCCGACTGCGATCGAACACGCCGCAGGCCTTGCAGTTGCGCATCACGATGCTTACGGCCTCCCGGTTCTCGTCCAGAAAGACGCACCGGGCCGCACCCCGGCTGAGCGCCTCGATGCCCAGCTGGCCGCTGCCGGCATACAGATCCAGCACCCGGGCCCCGGGCAGGTCGAACTGTACGATGCTGAACATCGCCTCCTTCACCTGCGAGAGGGTGGGGCGGGTGACATCGGTGCCGGGCAGTGCTTCCAGCCTGCGGCCCCGGGCTTCTCCTGCGATCACGCGCATGATGTTACCTCCTTGCCGTAGCTGCCGCCCCCGCGGCAGCCGGTTTGAACTCTTTCGTATCCTTTATTATCTCCCAACTGCATAGCATTGTCAAGAGCCCGCATTGCACTGCGCACGGCTTTGTGCTACAATCATAGCAGCAATATTGCGCATTTTACGGCGCATTTCAGCAAAGGAGAGTATACAGCATGAAAGTTCTGCTTATCAACGGCAGCCCCCACGAGAAGGGCTGCACCTACACTGCCCTTTCCCTCATCGCCGGGGAACTGAAGGCACAGGGCATCGAGACCGAGATTTTGCACGTCGGCGGCCAGCCCGTGGGCGGCTGCATCGGCTGCGGCGGCTGCCGCAGCGGCAACGGGTGCGTGTTCGGCGGCGTGGTCAACGAGGCCATCGAGAAGGCCAAGACCGCCGACGCCTTTGTGTTCGGCAGCCCGGTGCACTACGCCTCCGCTGCGGGCAACATGGCCAGCTTTATGGACCGTCTGGCCTACGCGGGCGGCAAGTATCTGGCCTATAAGCCCGCCGCTGTCTGCTGCTCTGCCCGCCGCGCCGGCACCACCTCCACCCTTGACCAGCTGGTCAAGTACCCCCAGTTCTTCCACATGCCGCTGGTCAACGGCTCCTACTGGGCTATGGTACATGGCTCCAACCCCGAGCAGGTGCTGCAGGACGCCGAGGGCTGCGCCGTGATGCAGGAACTGGGCCGCAACATGGCATGGCTGCTGCACTGCATCGAGGCCGGTAAGGCCGCCGGTATCGACCACCCGCAGAACCCGCCCCGCCCCATGACCAACTTTATCCGCTGAGGTATGAATAAATTTGGAGCCCCGGAACGCCGCTGGCGTTCCGGGGCTCCATTTCTATGGGCGATTTTGTACAATTTTTCCAAGCATTTCTTGGGAAACCTGCCACCCGGCAGCTTTCGCGCACTACAAAATTTCTGCTGAACCGGCGCAAAAAGGGTGCGAATGCTTTTTTCGTTCATAACTTTGTGATACCATACCTCTATAAGCTTATCACTTAGACGGAGATCCTGCTATGGAACACTACGATTGGAACGAGGGCTGGCTGTTTGCCCCCACCTTTGACCCGGCGCTGGTGCGCCCGGAGTGCCCGGAGCTTTCCCTTACCCCGGTGCGGTTGCCGCACACGGTCAAACCTCTGCCCTATAATTATTGCAATGAAAACGACTACCAGCGCCTGTGCGGCTACCGGCGGGAGTTTTTTGCGCCCAAGGAGTGGCTGGGCCGCACCGTGCTGCTTACCTTCGGGGCGGTGGCGCACGACGCCACCGTGTTCTGCAACGGGCGGCGGGTGTTCCACCATGGCTGCGGCTACACCGCCTTTACGGTAGACCTGACCGGTGCGCTGCATCTGGGACAGAAAAACGTGGTGGCTGTGCGCTGCGACTGCCGGGAGGATCTGAACATCCCGCCCTTCGGCGGGCAGCTGGATGCGCTGACCTACGGCGGCATCTACCGCGCCGTCAGTCTGGATATCAAGGAGCCCGCCTACCTGCGGGACGTGTTCATCGAGGCAAAGGCCGAGGGCGATTTCCGCATCTACACCGCCACCGTGGGCGAGACGGTCGGCTGCACCTTGCAGGCCGAGATCCGCAGCCCCGCCGGGAGCCGGGCGGTGTACAGCGGCGAGCTTTCCCTGCCCATCACCGGCACACTGAACAACGTGCACCCGTGGAGCTTAGAGCACCCCACCCTGTACACCCTGACCATGCGGCTCATCCGCCCCGGCACCGGCGGTCTGCCCGACCGGGTGCTGGACGAAAAAACGGTGCGGTTCGGCTTCCGCACCGTGCAGTTCGTGGCAGGCGGGCTATACCTGAACGGACAGCGGGTGGAGCTGCGCGGCCTTGACCGGCACCAGAGCTACCCCTATCAGGGCTACGCCATGCCGGACAGCATCCAGCGGCTGGACGCCCAGCTGCTGAAAAAGGAGCTGGGCTGCAACGCCGTGCGCACCTGCTATGCGCCCCCCAGCCCGGCGTTTCTGGACGCCTGCGACGAACTGGGTCTGCTGGTATTCCCCGAAATGCCCGGCTGGCAGCACATCGGCGATGAGGTCTGGCAGGCGCAGGCGCTGCAAAACTGCCGGGAGATGGTGTGCCAGTACCGCAACCATCCCAGCATCTTTTTGTGGGGTGCCCGCATCAGCGGCAGCCCCGACAACGAGGCCTTTTATAAGCGCACCAACGAAGCCATCCACCGGCTGGACCCCACCCGCCCCACGGCGGGCACCCGCAGCACCCGCAAAAGCCAGCTGCTGGAGGACGTTTACGCCTACAATGATTATTCCTACGCTGGGCGCGGCGCGGGCTGCGAGAACCGCGCCGCCGTGACTCCCGACACCCGCAAGGGCTACCTTATCAGCGAGTTCGGTGGACAGAACTTCCCCGCCAAGCCCTTTGACGATGAACCTCACCGTCTGGTGCAGGCGCTGCACCACGCCGCCGTGCTGAACGACAGCATCGCCCAGCCGGGCGTGGCGGGCAGCTTTGGCTGGTGCATGACCGACTACAACACCCACCGGGAATTCGGCAGCGGCGACCGCATCTGCTACCACGGTGTGATGGACCTGTTCCGCAACCCGAAACTTTCTGCCGCCGTTTATGCCAGCCAGAAAACGCCCCGCGCACCCTCTGACATCGTGCTGGAGGTCTCCTCTGCCATGACGCTGGGCGACCTGCCCGGCGGCGCAGCAGCCGCCTGCTGGGTGTTCACCAACGCCGAGAGCGTGCGGCTGTACCGCGGCAACGACTTTGTGGCCGAGTTTGGCCCCGACCGCCGGGGACGCTTTGCCGCCCTGCCCCACCCGCCCATCGAGATCAACGATTTTGTGGGCTCCCTGCTGGAAAAGTATGAGGGCATGGATCACGCCACCGGCGCACAGGTCGCCGCCATCCTCAACGAGCTGCGGCGGGACGCCATGGCGCTTTCGCCCCTTTCCAAGGCGCGGATGCTCTCGCTGCGGCTGAGCTGGAACGAGCTGCTGCGGATGTACTACAAATACATCGGTGTGCTGGGCAGTTCTGCGCCAGTGTACCGGTTCGAGGCGGTGTGGCATGGCCGCGCCGTGCGCACCGTGGTGCGGGAGCCGGTGCAGAGCGTCCGGCTGGAATGCACCGTGCACAACCCCCTGCTGACCGATGGCCCCACATGGGACTGCGCCGCCGTCAGCCTGCGCGCCATCGACCAGAACGGCAACCTGCTGCCCTACTGCGGCGAGGCCGTCTGCCTGTCCGTGGAGGGGCCGCTGAAAATTCTGGGTCCCAGCGTAGTGCCCCTGCGGGGCGGCATGGCGGGCACCTACCTTGCCACCACCGGCGAGGCCGGACGCGCCGTGCTGCACTGCCGCATGGAGGGCGCACTGGACACCGAAGCGGTGCTCACCGTGCGCAGCCGGGAGGAGCAAAACGTTTAATTTTCGTCCTTTCATGATAGATTTGCAGTCTGTTCAAAATTTTATCATGGTTGGCTGATATCCTAAAGGTACAAAGTATTCCGCAGGGCGGCGCTGCTGCCCTGCGTTTCCGTGTGTAAAGCCCCAGAGAAGAGGATGCGAAAACCTATGAGAGAAAAGTTCCGTCAATTCATGATCGGGCGCTACGGCACCGATGGCCTGAACCAGTTTTTGAGCATGAGCTCCATCGTGATGCTGCTGGTATCGCTGCTCACCCGCGTTTCCCTGTTCACATGGCTGGGCGCGGCACTGCTGATCCTGTGCTACTACCGCAGCCTGAGCCGCAACATCTCCAAGCGCACCGAGGAGAACTACCGCTTTTACAGCCTGAAGGACCGGTTCAATAACAAGTTCCGCAGCCTGAAGGAGCAGTGGGCCAACCGCAAGCTGTACCACTACTACCGCTGCCCCCAGTGCCGTCAGAAGCTGCGGGTGCCCCGGGGACGCGGCCGCATCCAGATTTCCTGCCCCCGCTGCGGCACCCAGTTCATCAAAAAGAGCTGAGCCGCCATGTTCGGATATGTGATCCCGGATCGGGCCAGCCTCAGCCCCGAGGCGCAGAGCCGCTACCGCTCAGCCTACTGCGGGCTGTGCCGCCGCATCGATGCTCTGCATGGGCTGCGGGGACGGTTCAGCCTGAGCTATGACCTGACCTTTTTAAACATTCTGCTGTGCAGCCTGTACGAGGGCGAGACCCCCGCAGACAGCGGCATCGACCGCTGTCCCGTCCACCCGGTACACGGTGTACTTTGGCGCAGCGCCGACCCCACCGACTACTGTGCCGACCTGAGCGTGGCGCTGCATTACTACAACGCGCAGGACAAATGGCAGGATGACCATAATCTGCTGGCGCTGGGCTACAGCACCCTGCTGGACAACAGCACCGCCGAGGCTGCCCAGCGCTGGCCGCGGCAGTGCAATGCGATCCGCGCTTGTCTTGCCAAACTTGCTGAGTACGAGGCCGCCGGCAGCACCGACCTTGACGCGGTGTCCGGCTGCTTCGGTGCGCTGATGGCAGAGCTGTTCGACTACCGGCAGGACCGCTGGGCACCGGAGCTGCGCAGCATCGGCTTCCATCTGGGCAAGTTCATCTACCTGCTGGACGCCTACGACGACCTGCCCCGCGACAAGCGCCGGGGCGCATACAATCCCCTGCGGGAGCTGAGCACCCACCCGGACTACGAGGAAGAGATGCTGGACATCTTTGAGCTGCTGCTGGCACGCTGCGCGCAGAACTTTGAGCGTCTGCCCTGCGTGGAGGACGCGGACCTGCTGCGCAACATCCTGTATTCCGGCGTGTGGTTGAAATACAACTGCAAAAACGCAAAACGCACCGGAAAGCCCGATGCATCTTGATTTTGTGCCGATGTTCCGGTAAAATAAAACGGATGCGGTGCAGCGGTGCTGTACCGTCAGTATAATGAGTGAGGAAGTATACCGAGCATGAGAGATCCCTATGAGGTGCTGGGCGTTCAGCGCGGCGCAAGCGACGACGAGATCAAAAAAGCATACCGCGCCAAGTGCAAGCGCTGGCACCCGGATTTGAACCCCAACGACCCCACGGCTGAGGAGCACTTCAAGGAGGTGCAGGCCGCCTACGATGCCATTACCAAGGGCGATACCGGCCCCCAGATGGGCGGCAACCCCTACGGCGGCTACCAGCAGCAGGGCTACAACCGGCAGAGCTATGGTCAGCAGGGCTACGGCCAGCAGAACTACGGCTACACCGGCTTTGATGGCTTTGACGGGTTTGAGGGCTTCGACCCCTTTGGCTTCGGTTTTGGCTTTGGCGGCTATCAGCAGGCCGGGCCCAGCGCCTCCGGCACCGACACCCCGGAGATGCAGGCCGCCCGCAATTTTGTGGCCAATGGCCGCTACGCCGAAGCGCGCCGGGTGCTGGACGGCATGACCGGCCGCAATGCGCGGTGGTATTATCTCTCTTCGCTGGCCAATCAGGGGCTGGGCAAAAGCGTGGACGCCCTGCAGGATGCCCGCCGCGCCGTGCAGCTGGACCCGAACAACACCGAGTACCAGATGCACCTGCGCCGGATGCAGAACCCCGGCCAGACCTACCGCACCCAGACCACCTACGCCCAGCCCGGCGGGCTTTTGCGCTGGTGCTGGAGCATGATTTTGCTGAACCTGCTGTGCAACTGCTGCTGCGGCGGCTGGGGCTTCCGTGGGTTCCGGATGTGATATGATTTTATACAAAAAAGGCTGCTGCACGCACGGTGCAGCAGCCTTTTTCTGTTTGCGGATGTAAGGGTTTGCTCTTACTTCTGGGGAGCCTCGAAAGCAATAGCGGTAGCACCGGCAGCGGCGTCCACGCTCTTCAGAGAGATGGGAGCCACCTCGTAGTGCAGGGTGTCAAAGCTCTGGGTGTTGCCGTCCTCGGTGGTGAACTCCAGAACGTAGACAACGTCAGCCTGCTTGTCAGCCTCGACATCGCGGGTGATGACGATGCTCTCGCCGTCAGCCAGACCCTCGCCTGCCAGGTTCTCGCCCTTGTCCTCAGAGCCTGCATCGTACAGGTACAGCTCGGTCACCTTGCTGCCGGTGGTGTTGTACACGGTGTACTCGGCAGAAGTGGCCTCAGCCTCAGAGGAAGCAACCTCGGAGGAAGCAGCCTCGGAAGAGGCAGCAGCAGAGGATGCGGTGGAGGATGCAGCGGTAGAGGCAGCGCCGCCGCAGGCGGTCATGCCAACAGCCAGTGCCAGAGCGGCAGCGGCAATTGCAACAGTCTTGAGCTTCATAGGGATTATCTCCTTTTTCTTCTTTTTTCTGGTGTCAGCCCCCGGCAGCATACCAACTGCCTTGGTTGGACTGATGTTCTCTTATTATACGCACATTGACGAAAAAAGCAAGCTTTTTTCGTCAAAAATCAACGATGAAACAAGAACTGTTACCATTTTGACATGAATTTGGCACATTTTAGGTGGCAGAAACATGAAACAGGTTGCATATATGCAGCTTTCGTTTCCTGCCGCTGTGCAGACGGCGAAATAGAGCTACAAAAAATTTTATTTTCCTCTTGACAGCAGCCAACCGTCGCTGTATACTGTGCATCGTGAACGTTGTTCATGTTGGAGGGTGAGTGTATGAATCCAATGGCAACATCCAAGGCAGACATCCTGAAAACCAGCCGGGAGCTGATCCAGCAGAACGGCTGGGCAGCGGTCAACATCCGTGCGGTCGCGGCCGCCTGTGGGGTCTCCGTGGGCTGTATCTACAACTACTTCGGCTCCAAGACCGAGCTGGTAAGCGCGGCCGTGGAAAGCATCTGGAACGACATCTTCCACCACCCGGAGGACGAAGCCGTGTTTCAGGACACCCTGTCCTGCATCCGGTGGATGTACCGGCAGATGGAATACGGCTGCCAGCAGTATCCCGGCTTCTTCACCCACCACGCGCTGGGTTTTGTGCAGCAGGATACGGATGACGGCAAGCAGCAGATGCGGCAGACATGGCAGCACATTCTGGACGCCTTGTGCAACGTGCTGCGTCACGATGCCAAGATCCGTCCGGACGCCTTTACCGAGCAGTTCACCCCGGAGCAGTTTGCGGGCATCCTGTTCTCCCTGATGCTGTCCGCGGTGGTGCAGCAGAGCTTCGACCCCTCTGCGGTGCTGGAGATCGTGCGCAGGACCATTTATTAAGCAAAAAACATCCCACAAGCCTTGTGGGAGTTTTTTAAGCCCGAATGTGAACATAGTTCAATTTGGTTTCTGCGCCCCGCAGACCATACTACTGCAAGCCCTTTTCCCTTCGATGCTTCCGGTACGGCTCTGCCGCGCCGGTTCGCTATAAAATCAAAAAACTGCAATCAAAACAAATAAAGGAGAAAACCGTATGAGAGCTGTTATTGAAACTGTTTTCGACATCTTCTATCTGGTCACCGTGCTCACGGTGGGCATCCGCATGATCCGCGGCAGCAAGGCTGGCACCCAGTTCCGCCTGTTCGGTCTGATGGCCGTTGTACTGGGCGCGGGCGACTCCTTCCATCTGGTGCCCCGCGCACTGGCACTGTGCACCACCGGTCTGGAAAACTACGCCGTGCCGCTGGGTCTGGGCAAGTGGATCACCTCTGTGACCATGACCGTGTTCTATGTGCTGCTGTACTACGTCTGGCGCAAGCGCTACCAGATCGAGGGTCAGAAGAACGTGACCGTCGCGGTGTACGCCCTGTCCGCTGTGCGCGTTGTGCTGTGCATGATGCCGCAGAACCAGTGGCTCGCCAACCACACCCCGCTGGCATGGGGCATCCTGCGCAATGTGCCCTTTGCCCTGCTGGGTCTGCTGATCATCGTGCTGTTCTACCGCAGCGCCAAGCAGAACAACGACAAGGCTTTCCGCTGGATGTGGCTGACCATCGTGCTGAGCTTCGGCTTCTATATCCCCGTTGTCCTGTGGGCAGACGTGAACCCCATGATCGGTATGCTGATGATCCCCAAGACCTGCGCCTACGTCTGGACCGTACTCATCGGCTACAACGCCATGAGAGCCGAAACCGGCAATCAGAACTAACCCTTTCCCCCGCTGCTTAACAGAAAGCCCGCCGACAGACAGCGATGCACTGCTCTGTCGGTGGGCTTTTTATATTGTATAAATAAATGTGGCTCCAAAACACCTGCAGGTGTTTTGGAGCCACATTTAAACAATTTCTTTTCACTCCTCGGTGAAATACTCCGGGTGGACGCTGCGGGCCTGCTCCACCGAGAGCTTATAGCGGTTCAGGTGGCTTTCCAGCGCTTCGCCCAGTTCATCGGCGGTGCCGTGCAGCACCATTTCCAGAATGCGGGTGTGGGCGGCGCAGACGGACTTGTTCTCGTTGGTCTGCAAGCTGAACTTGCGGATGCGCTCCACATGCTGCAGCTCACTCAGCATATGGTCAAAATGCGCCTCCATACCGGTGATCTCAAAGGCCTTGCGGTGGAACTGGTTGTCCAGTTCCAGCAGGCGGGTCTCCCGGTTGGGCTGGGTCAGGTCGGCTTCCAGTAAGCGGTAGTTCTCGATGACCTGCCGGTATTCCTGCTCCTGCTGGTCGGTCAAGCGGCCGCGCACGCGGTTCAAAATCTCTTTTTCAAGGGTGAAGCGGGCAAACTGCTCCAGCTCCATCCGCTTCAGGTCGATGGGTGCCACATGGGTACCGCTTTGCGGCTTGATGTCCACCATGTGGGCAATGTTGAGCATGATCAGCGCCTCCCGCATGGGGGTGCGGCTGATGCCCATCTGCTCCGCAAGCTCCCTGTCGTTCAGGGGGTCGCCGGGCTTCAGCTCCATGGTGATGATCCGGCTGCGGATGGTCTGATACGCCTGTTCCCTCGCACTCAAAGATGCCATTGCAGTGTTCTCCCTTCGGGGTCAGTTGGTGATATACTAGTATACGACCATATTACCCAACTGTCGGGCAACTGTCAATAGCAGGAGCAACCGAAAATCAAGGGCAATTTTTTGCTATTTTGTTCAATGAAGTGCCCGCGCCGGGCGGTACACCACCGGCAGCCACACAAAAGCCACCGCCAAGCCGCAGGCCACGTCAATGACCGAGTGCTGCTTGGTGAACACGGTGGACAGGCAAATCAGCGCCGCCCACACCCATGCCAACACCTTGCGCAGAGGCTTGCCCTCTGCCAGCTTGCTGTGACTGAAGGCCATTGCCATGCAGGCAGAGCTCTGGCAGTGGATGGAGGGGCAGACGTTCACGGCGGCGTCCGCCTTCCACAGCAGCTGCATGATCCGCAGCGCCGGGTTATCCCGGCCAAGAGTCTCCACGGCAGGACGCAGTTCCAGCCCGTTGGGCAGGATCATGTACACGATCAGGCAGAAGGTCATGCCGGAAAACATGGTCAGGCAAAGCTTATCGTAGGTGGCGGTATCGCACCACCACAGTGCCGCCGTCACCCCCGCCAGCAGCAGAAACCAGCTGCAATAGGGGAGCACAAACCACTCGTTAAAGGGGATCAGATCGTCCAGCGGGCTGTGCAGGATATATTTCGGGGCGGTGACGGTGAGATCCAGCCAGAAGAACCAGATCAGGTACACCACCCAGTACAGCTGGTACCACAAATGCGGGCGGCACCGACTGCGCAGTTGGCTAAGTTTCATGTCGTTTCTCCTATTTTTTATGTGAATTGACGTGTTATTATAGCACATTCCGTCCACTTGCGCAAATGTTTTCCCTGCGATACAATAAAAGCAAGCTGCATCTTATTTATAAAAGGAGTACGTCATGCCACAAGAATTTCCCGCCATCCGTCTGGTCGCGCTGGATCTGGACGGCACCCTGCTGAACCGCGAGGGGCACGTCACCCCCCGCACCCGCGCCGCTCTGCAAGCTGCTGTGGATAAAGGCGTGTACATCGTGCCCGCCACCGGCCGTCCGCTGGCCAGTCTGCCGCCGGAGGTGGCGCAGCTGCCCGGCATCCGCTACGTTATCACCTGCAACGGTGCCGCCGTGTGGGATTTGGGCACCGACCCCGTGGGCGCAGTGTACAGCCGCTATTCCAACGCAAAAGAGCACCGCACCAGCACCCCGGTCTGCCTGCTGCACAGCCTGATGCCGGTGGAGACTGCCCGCGAGGCCTTTGCCGTCTGCGAGAGCTACCACGCCGACCTGCGCATTTTCTCGGACGGATACGCCTGCACCGATGCCCGCAGCATTGCGCTGGCCACTGCCCGGGCAGCAAAGAAGGACGGCACCGAAGCGTGCCAGCCCAACGATGGCCGCTTTACCATTCTGCGGGACGCAGCCGAGTGGATGAGCCGCAACGCCTTTGCCATTGAAAAGCTCTGCGTGTTTTTTGAAACCCCGCAGCAGGCTGCGGCTGCGCTGCCCCGCTTCCGCGCCGTCCCGGGCGTAGAGATCGTACAGGGGTCGCCGAAAAACGTGGAGGTGACCGCCGCCGGTGTGGACAAGGGCGAGGCGCTGCGCGCACTGGCCGACCGGCTGGGCGTCCCCCACGAATGCACCCTTGCGGTGGGCGACAGCGAGAACGACCGCGCCATGCTGCAAAAGGCCGGGGTAGCCGCTGTAATGTCCAACGGCATGCCGGAGATCCGGGCGCTGGCGCACCTTGTCAGCAAGGCCGACTGCGACCACGACGGCGTGGCCGAGATACTGGAAGCCCTTGGCATCTGAGCCAGTTTTTGCAGCAATTTTCCAGCATTTTTACCGGCATTTGCCCCGATTTTTCGGGTCATTCGTCATTTTTGTGCAATGTATACAAGCTCTTATGCAAAACATTGTGCTTGTTGAGTATTACCAAAGACGGGCTGTTCGTTTATACTAGTACTATAAGCGCGTATGGGGGTATTGCGCCCACTGGAGCAAACCCGACGCACCAAGAGAGTTCAAATATAAAAGGAGAAATGCGTTATGAATCCCATCGTAGAAAAGGTCTATCAGATCGGCATTATCCCTGTTATCGCTTTCAACAGCGTTGATGAGGCCCTGCCCCTGTGCAAGGCTCTGGCTGAGGGCGGTCTGCCCGCAGCTGAGGTCACCTTCCGCACTGCCTGTGCTGAAGAGTGCATCCGCAAGATCCACGAGGAGATGCCCGAGATGCTGCTGGGTGCCGGCACCGTTCTGACCTGCGAGCAGGCCGACCGTGCTATGGCTGCCGGTGCTTCCTTCATCGTTGCTCCCGGCTTCGACCCCGAGGTCTGCAAGCACGTCATCGACAAGGGCGGCATCATGATGCCCGGCACCTGCTCCGCAGGCGAGATGCAGCAGGCCATGAACATGGGCTGCGAGGCTCTGAAGTTCTTCCCCGCTGAGGCAAACGGCGGCGTGGGCATGCTGAAGAACATCGGCGCTGCCCTGAAGGGCGCTCGCTGGATGTGCACCGGCGGTGTCAACGCCAAGAACGTCAACGATTATCTGGGCTATGACCAGATCTTTGCCGTGGGCGGCACTTGGATGTGCAAGAGCGATGTGATCAAGGCCGGCGACTGGGCAAAGATCACCGCACAGAGCAAGGAAGCTGTTGACACCATGCTGGGCCTGAAGCTGCTGCACGTCGGCATCAACACCGACAACGAGGAGGAGGCCATGAAGGTGGCTAACCTGATCGGCGCTATGCTGAACATGAAGGTCGCTCCCGGCAACTCCAGCATCTTTGTCGGCAACAAGGAGTTCGAGATCATGAAGAAGCCCGGCCGCGGCACCAATGGCCACATCGCCATCGGCTGCAACAACGTGGACCGCGCCATCTACCACCTGTCTCAGCGTGGCGTGAAGTTCGATCTGGACAGCAAGAACGTGAAGAACGGCAAGACCGTTGCCTGCTACATGGCAGACGAGATCGCCGGCTTTGCCTTCCATCTGGTGCAGGCATAAGCGCCTGTCCCCCTTTTACCGTAAAAGCCCCGCCGCAGCGGGTATGCCCTGCGGCGGGATGATGAAACACCTGATATAAAGGAGAATAACCAATGAAAGTCGTTACTTTTGGCGAACTGATGGTCCGTCTGCAGCCCTTCAACTACGAGCGTTTCGTTCAGGCTAACAGCCTGGAGTTCAGCTTCGGCGGCGGCGAGGCCAACGTTGCTGTTTCTCTGGCCAACTACGGTCTGGACGCAGCCTTCGTCACCAAGCTTCCCGCACACGCTATCGGTCAGGCCGCTGTCAACAGCCTGCGCCGCTACGGCGTTGATACCAGCATGATCACCCGCGGTGGTGACCGTGTGGGCATCTACTACAACGAGAAGGGCGCTTCTCAGCGTGGTTCCGTCTGCATCTACGACCGTGCCAACAGCGCCATCCAGCTGGCTCAGCCTTCCGACTTTGATTGGGACAAGATCTTCGAGGGCGTGGATTGGTTCCACTTCACCGGCATCACCCCGGCTCTGGGCGAGAACGTTGTCGAGATCTGCCGCGAGGCCTGCAAGGCTGCTAAGGCTCACGGCGTGAAGATCAGCTGCGACCTGAACTACCGCGGCAAGCTGTGGACCCGTGAGCAGGCCCGCGCTGCCATGACCGATCTGTGCCAGTACGTTGACGTTTGCATCTCCAACGAGGAGGACGCAAAGGACGTGTTCGGCATCGAGGCCGAGGCTACCGATATCTACGGCGGCAAGCTGAACGCTGAGGGCTACAAGAGCGTTGCCAAGCAGCTGGCCGACAAGTTCCACTTCGAGAAGGTGGCTATCACCCTGCGTGAGAGCCACAGCGCATTCGACAACGGCTGGAGCGCTATGCTGTACGACGTTGCTTCCAACGAGTACTGCTTCTCCAAGAAGTACGACCTGCACATCATCGACCGCGTTGGCGGCGGCGACTCCTTCGGCGGCGGCCTGATCTACAGCCTGCTGACCGGCAAGAGCACCCAGGAGGCTGTGGAGTTCGCAGTTGCAGCTTCCGCTCTGAAGCACTCCATCGAGGGCGACTACAACATGATGACCGTGTCCGAGGTCGAGAAGCTGGCCGGCGGCGACGGTTCCGGCCGTATCCAGCGCTAAGAGCAGGAGGGAGTCCGCCATGGATATCCGTTATTCCTGCAACCAGAAGGATTTTAAGCGCTATACTACCGAGGAAATGCGGGACGAGATGCTGATCACCGGCCTGTACAAGGCAGATGAAGTGGTGGCCGTTTACAGCCACGTGGACCGTATGGTCACGCTGGGCTGCATGCCGGTGCACGAGACCGTGTCCATCGACAAGGGCATCGACATCTGGGCCAACTTCGGCACCCACTATTTCCTGGAGCGCCGCGAGATCGGCATGTTCAACATCGGCAAGGATTCCACCGGTATCGTGGTGGCCGACGGCGTAAAGTACGAGCTGGGCTATAAGGACTGCCTGTACATTACGCAGGGCACCAAGGAAGTCACCTTTGCTTCCGCCGATCCGGAGCATCCTGCCAAGTTCTACATGGTCTCTGCTCCGGCACACTGCGCTTACCAGACCCGTCTGATCAAGATGGCTGATGCAAACCACCGCCCGCTGGGCAGCGTGGACACCTGCAACAAGCGCACCATCAACCAGTTCATCCACCCGGATGTGCTGAAGACCTGCCAGCTGAGCATGGGTATGACCGAGCTGGCACCGGGTTCCAACTGGAACACGATGCCCAGCCACACCCACGAGCGGCGCATGGAGATCTATACCTACTTTGAACTGCCCGAGGGGCAGGTGGTGTTCCATATGTGCGGCGAGCCTACCCAGACCCGCCACATCGTGATGCACAACGAGGATGCTGTCATCAGCCCCTCTTGGAGCATTCACAGCGGCGTAGGCACCTCGAACTATACGTTTATCTGGGCAATGGGCGGCGAGAACATGGAGTTTGACGACATGGACAACATCGCTACCACTGACCTGCGCTAAAAAGCACCAATCAAACGCCCCGTACCGGGAAACCGGCACGGGGCGTTTTGCTAAAAAATTAACTTGGATACTGTGAAAAAAGGAGAACCTCATGGATCTGTCTGCATTCAACCTGCAGGGCAAGGTAGCCCTGATCACCGGCGGTGCCCACGGCATCGGTTTTTCCATCGCAGAGAGCATGGCCAAGTGCGGCGCCGTCATCTGCTTCAACTGCTCCTCTGAGGCCAGCTTAGAAAAGGGCATGGCCGCCTACAAGGCTGCCGGCATCGACGCCCACGGCTATGTGGCAGACGTTTCCGACGAGGACGCCGTAAATGCCATGGTGGCAAAGATCAAGGCCGAGGTCGGCCCGGTGGACATTCTGGTAAACAACGCCGGCCTGATGAAGCGCGTGCCCATGATCGAGATGAGCCACGCCGATTTTATGCGGGTGATCGACGTCCATGTGGGCGGTGCCTTCAACTGCTCCAAGGCCGTACTGCCCGACATGATGGAAAAGCGCGCGGGCAAGATCATCAACATCTGCTCCATGATGAGCGAGCTGGGCCGCGAGACCGTCTCTGCCTACGCTGCCGCCAAGGGTGCGCTGAAGATGCTGACCAAGAACATCGCCTCTGAGTACGGCGAGTACAACATCCAGTGCAACGGCATGGGTCCCGGCTACATTGCCACCGCCCAGACCGCGCCCCTGCGTGAGCGTCAGCCGGACGGCAGCCGTCATCCCTTTGACAGCTTCATCGTTGCCAAGACCCCCGCAGGCCGCTGGGGCGAGCCGGAGGACATGGTTGGTCCCTGCGTGTTCCTTGCCAGCCACGCATCCGACTTCGTGAACGGCCAGATTCTCTACGCCGATGGCGGCATTCTGGCCTATATTGGCCGCCAGCCTAAGTAAATCCTGAAAAAAAAATCCCCCCGGCGCTGCTCGCCGGGGGGATTTTTTATAGGCAAATTAGACGATTTTAAATGCGCTCCGCGGAGCGCTCCAAACGCATTTTCACGGGAGGGGTCGTAACGAAAAAAACCGGCTGCCGCACGTTTTGTGCAGCAGCCGGTTGGTGTTTTATTTAGAGGTCATTCTGCCAAAGTGGCCTTTTTCCTCTTCGTCCTTTTTGGTGTCAGGCTTTTCCGCCGGGGTCAGACGCACCTCGGTCACGCGGCGCTTGGCGGTGCGGGTGACCACGCCGTCGTAGCTGCCCAGCGTAAAGCGGTCGCCTACCTTGGGCAGGCGGCAGGTCTTTTCCTGCACCAGACCGTTCACTGTGTTGGAGTCGATATCCTCGTCCTCCGGCAGACCCAGCCGCTCGTACAGGTCGTCCACACCAGCGCTGCCCAGTACGATCCAACTGCCGTCCGACTGCTTGCGGAAGTCCTCGGTCACCTCGTCGTGCTCATCCCAGATCTCGCCTACCAGCTCCTCCAGAATGTCCTCCAGCGTGATGATGCCCTCGGTGCCGCCGTACTCGTCCACCACCACAGCCATGTGATGGTGCTGCTCGCGCAGGGTGCGCAGCAGCTGGGAGATCTGAGTGGAGCCTGTGGTGTAGAGGGTGGGCTTGACCAGATCCTCCAGCTTGGTCTCTTTTTTCAGGCGTGCCATGTAGAAGTCCTTTTCATGTACCACACCAATGATGTTATCAATGGTGTCGTGGTACACCGGCAGACGGGAGTAGCCGGATTCCGCAAAGGTCTGTGCCACCTCTTCCAGCGGCATATCGTCCTCCACCGCGATCACATCCACGCGGGGGGTCAGGATTTCTTCCACTTCCACATCATCAAACTCGATGGCGCTGCGGATCAGCTCGCTTTCCCGGTCGGTCAGTTCGCCGTCATTCTCGGCTTCGCTGACCATGGTCATCAGCTCGCCCTCAGTGATGGTGTCCTCCTCGGTGCTGTGGACAAAGTGCCCCAGAAAGCGCTTCCACTGGCTGAACAGCCATGTCAGCGGGGTAAACACCAGCATCAGCAGGCTGAGCGCCGGCGCAACTGCGGTGGCTACCGTTTCCGGCATCTCCTTGGCAAGGCTCTTGGGGGTCACCTCGCCAAAGATCAGCACCACCACGGTCAGCACCATAGTGGACACCGTAGCGCCCCGCTCTGCACCCAGCATCTTGGTGAAAATGATGGTGCCAATGGAGGCTGCGGCAATGTTCACGATATTGTTTCCGATGAGGATGGTGGAAAGCAGCTTATCGTATTTTTCAGCCATTTCCAGCACCCGGGCGGCAGAGGTATCGCCGTCCTCGGCGCGGCTTTTCAGGCGGATCTGATTCAGGGAAGAAAATGCGGTCTCGGATGCGGAGAAAAAGGCGGAGAATACCACCAATACTACCAGCGCTACCCAGAGCGTCATACTGCCATCGTCCATAAAAAGGGGAATCACACTCAACTTTCTGTTTTAAATTTAGATTTATTTGCCCGTTGTATTTCCATTATGCTTCAACCGTGCCAAGCGGGCTTTTCCGTATACAAAAATGTGCTTTCCATCGTTGCCATTTCCACGATGAAAAGCACATCAATGTTATTTTCTATAATAACATATTCTGCACACGGGTGCAAGCGTTTGGGCTGTACTCCATGTACAAAACCGGTAAATTTTAACGCAGAACCAATGCGCTGCCGTCATAATCCACCGTCAGGGTGTTGCCCTCGGCATAACCGCCCTTGATGATGGCCTTGGCGATCAGGGTCTCCACGCGGCTCTGGATGAAGCGCTTGATGGGACGTGCACCATAGACGCTGTCGTAGGCAGAATCAATGATGAAGTCCTTGGCGGCGGTGGTGACCTCCAGCTTGAGGTGCTTGCCCTCCTCCATACGGTTACGCAGATCCTGCAATTGCAGATCCACGATCTTGCGCATTTCGTCCTTGGTCAGGCTCTTGTAGTAGACGATCTCGTCCAGACGGTTCAAAAATTCGGGACGGAACTTGCTCTTGAGCAGCAGGTCGATCTGGTGCTTTGCATCCTCGCTCAGCTCGTTGGAGCCCTGCGCACGGCGCTGTTCCAGATCGTTCAGGATGATATCACTGCCAAGGTTGGAGGTCAGGATAATGACCGTGTTCTTGAAGTCCACGGTGCGACCCTGACTGTCCGTAATGCGGCCATCATCCAGCACCTGCAGCAGAATGTTGAACACGTCGGGATGAGCTTTTTCCACCTCATCGAACAGCACCACGCTGTAAGGTTTGCGGCGCACAGCCTCGGTCAGCTGGCCGCCCTCTTCATAACCGACATATCCCGGAGGCGCGCCGATCAGGCGGCTGACGCTGAACTTCTCCATATATTCGGTCATATCGATACGCACCATGTTGCGCTCGTCGTCAAACAGGGCCTGTGCCAGTGCCTTAGCCAGCTCGGTCTTGCCCACGCCGGTGGGGCCGAGGAACAGGAAGCTGCCAATGGGGCGGTTGGGGTTGGCGATGCCGGCGCGGCTGCGCAGAATGGCTTCGCTTACCTTGGTCACAGCCTCGTCCTGACCGATGACCCGCTGGTGCAGCACATCATCCAGATGCAGCAGCTTCTCGCGCTCGCCCTCCACCAGCTTCTCTACCGGGATGCCGGTCCAGCGTGCCACGATGCGGGCGATCTCCTCGTCGGTCACGCGGTCACGCAGCAGGCTGTCCTCCTTCTTGGCGGCAGCCACCTTTTCCTCTTCAGCCAGCTGTTTTTGCAGCTGGGGCAGCTTGCCGTATTTCAGTTCGGCGGCCTTGTTCAGGTCGTACTCGCGCTGGGCTTTCTCGATGGCGGCATTGGTCTGCTCGATCTGCTCACGCAGGCTCTGCACCTTGCCAATGGCGTTCTTCTCGTTCTCCCACTTTGCCTTCATGCTGCGGAACTTATCCTGCAATTCGGCAAGCTCCTTTTCCAGATCTTTCAAACGGCTCTGGCTCAGAGCGTCAGTCTCCTTTTTCAGGCTCACCTGCTCGATCTGCAGCTGGGTGATGCGGTGTGCCAGATCGTCCATCTCGCTGGGCATACTGTCCATCTCGGTCTTGATCATGGCGCAGGCTTCATCCACAAGGTCGATGGCCTTATCCGGCAGGAAGCGGTCGGTGATATAGCGGTCGGAAAGGGTGGCAGCGGCGATCAGGGCGCTATCGTTAATCTTTACGCCGTGGAACACCTCGTACCGTTCCTTCAGGCCGCGCAGAATGGAGATGGTATCCTCTACGGTGGGCTCATCCACCTGTACCGGCTGGAACCGGCGCTCCAGTGCGGGGTCTTTTTCGATATACTGGCGGTACTCGTCCAGCGTGGTCGCGCCGATGCAGTGCAGCTCGCCGCGCGCCAGCATGGGCTTGAGCAGGTTGCCTGCGTCCATTGCGCCATCGGTCTTACCGGCACCCACGATGGTGTGCAGCTCATCGATGAAGAGGATGATCTTGCCCTCGCTCTTCTTCACCTCGTTCAGCACGCTCTTCAAGCGCTCCTCGAACTCGCCGCGGTACTTTGCACCGGCTACCAGAGCGCCCATGTCCAGACTGAACACGGTGCGGTTCTTCAGGTTTTCGGGCACATCGCCACGCACGATGCGCTGCGCCAGACCCTCGGCGATGGCGGTTTTACCAACACCGGGCTCGCCGATCAGGCAGGGGTTGTTTTTGGTCTTACGGGACAGGATACGGATCACATTGCGGATCTCCTGATCTCGACCAATGACGGGATCCAGCTTCTGCTTGCGGGCAAGCTCTACCAGATCCTGACCGTACTTCTGCAATGCGTTGTAGGTATCCTCCGGGTTATCGGTGGTCACCCGCTGGTTGCCGCGCACGGCGGTAAGCTGCTGCAAAAAGGCGTCCTTTTTCAGGTTGAAGGCTCGGAACAGCTCACTGGTGGTCTGGTCCTGCTCGTCCAGCAGGCCAAGGAACAGGTGCTCCACGCTGATGAAGTCGTCCTTCATGGCCTTGGCTTCGCGGGCGGCGGCGCTGAGCACCTTATCGGTGGCCTGCGAGATATAGACCTTATCGGGGTCACGGCCGGAACCGGACACCCGGGGCAGCGCGGACAGCTTTTCCGCCACGGCGGCGGCAAAGCTGCCGGGGTCAACGTTCAGCTTTTGCAGCAGCTGGGGAATCAGACCGTTTTCCTGTGCAGCCAGTGCGTGCAGCAGGTGGGCGGGCTCCAACGCGTTGTGCTGGTACTCCACAGCCAGCTGCTGGGCCGCCTGCAGAGCCTCAAGCGTTTTTTGGGTATATTGATTGGTATTCATAAAGTCAAGCCTCCATTCATACCGGAAGGTTTATTTTAGCGGACAGATAAGTTCTTTGCTAACAGCTCCGCGCCCAGCGGCGGCAGAGCCGTGATTGAATTGTATAGATGTTCTTCATGGTCTTGCACACCTCCTACGGAGCAGTTTATTTTGTTTTAGCACTCTATCTGCTCGACTGCTAAAAATATACTCCTATCCACCCACTTTGTCAATAGGGTTCACAAAAAGTTTGCAGAATAGACGCAAACCCATGCTTTTTGTTTTAGCACACGATGCTTGAGCAAAGATCAACAAGCGCCTCCGGCTCGCCCCTTGCGGGGCAACCGCCGGAGATGCGCAGTCGTGCTCCCCAGTTCTCCGGGAAAGGGGCAACAAAAAACGGCTCTGCCGAAGCAGAGCCGTAAAGTTGCGTCTGAAATATAATCAGCGCTTGGAGAACTGGGGAGCACGACGTGCAGCCTTCAGACCGTACTTCTTACGCTCCTTCATACGAGGATCGCGGGTCAGGAAGCCAGCCTTCTTCAGCACAGGACGGTTCTCGTCGCTCTGCTGCAGCAGGGCGCGGCTCAGGCCGTGACGGATAGCGCCAGCCTGACCGGAAACACCGCCGCCGGAAACGCGGACGACGACGTCATACTTGCCCTCCAGGCCCAGCAGGACCAGCGGAGAACGGACGATCAGCTTCAGGGTCTCCAGACCGAAGTAGTTGTCGATATCACGATCGTTGATGGTGATCTTACCGGTGCCGGTGTAAACGCGAACGCGGGCAACGGAATCCTTACGACGACCAGTGCCGTAGAAATAAGGTTTGGTTTCGTACATATTCGATTGCCTCCTTCTTAGAACTCGATCTTCTCGGGCTTCTGAGCAGCGTGAGCGTGCTCGGCACCCTGGTAGCAGTGCAGGCGGGTCAGAGCCTTATCACCGATGGTGTTGGAAGGGATCATGCCCTTGATAGCGTAGGTCATAGCCAGATCGCTGTTCTCAGCCATCAGCTTGCTGTACTGAACCTTCTTCAGGCCGCCGATGTACTTGCTGTGGGTGATGTGGAACTTCTGCTCGGCCTTCTTGCCGGTCAGAACAGCCTTGTCGCAGTTGATGACAACCACGAAATCGCCGCAGTCCACGTTGGGGGTGTAATCGACCTTCTGCTTGCCGCGCAGCAGAACAGCGGCCTCAGCAGCGACGTGGCCCAGGCTCTTGCCGGTAGCGTCGAGCAGGTACCACTTACGCTCGACTTCAGCGGGCTTTACGAGAGTAGTGCTCATATCTATTTCCTCCTGATAAGCTTTTTGTACGTTTCAGGCACCCTTTTGGGGCGCGAGTGTCAGTATACAACACAAAAACGCGCCTGTCAACATGATTTTTGGATTTTTTCAGCGCAGATTTTTGAAACTCTCAAAATCGCTTGTTTTCTCTCAAATCCTCTTGATTTCTAAATTCCGATTTTTGTAAAAGTTTTTTGCCCGCACCGGCATATTTTTGCCATTTGCCCGCTACAAATCCCGCTGCGGTTGTGGTATACTATAAAGGATATGGGCGGTGCACAGCTGCCCTTGCCAACACAAGGAGAACACATCCATGCCAAATGAGATCGACCGCACTTCTTCGGCGCAGCGTCGCAGTTCCAGGCTGCTGACGGCGATGGCCATTTTCATCTGTCTGGGCATCGCAGCCTACATGGTGCTCACCCTGCTGGTGAACCGGCAGACCCCCGCGACACCCGACACCCACTATACCGGCACGAACGGCATCTCTGTCTACTACGACAGCAGCGTGTGGAGCGTATGCCGCATGACCGAGGACGCAACCCTCGGCACCGTGCTGGAGCTTGCCACCGCCGACACGGCAGACAGCGAGGATTATCAGGCCGTGCTGTTGCAGCGGGGCACCGCCGACAGCTACGAAAGCTTTATCGAGGACTCGGAAGCAGACCTCAAGCAGGCCTACGGCGTCATCAAACCCCGCAAGGTCAACCTGACCGTGGAGGGCGCAGCAGTGGAAGCGGTGCGCTGCGATATCCGCACCTACTACGCCGTGCTGGCCACCATCACCTATGACAGCGGCGATGTGGTCTATGTCTCGGCGCTGACCAAGCTGGCGTCCATCAGCGATGTGGTCAATCTGGTAGAAAGCGTGAGCCTGTCATGAGTGATCTTCGTGCAATGCAGCGGCTCTGCGGTTTAATGCGCAAGGCCGTACAGGACTATGAAATGATCGCCCCCGGCGACCGGGTGATGGTGGGCGTTTCCGGCGGTAAGGACAGCGTGGCGCTGACCATCGGCCTTTCCATGCTGCGCAAGTACATCGGCTTTGATTACGAGGTGGTGGCGGTCACGCTGGACCCGCAGTTCGACCATCAGCCCATGGACTACTCCGCGCTGGCAGAGCTGTTCCGGCAGCACGGCATCCCCTACGAGGTGCGCCGCACCGAGATCGGCCCTGTGGTGTTCGAGTACCGCAAGGAGAAGAACCCCTGCGCCCTGTGCGCCAAGCTGCGGCGGGGCGCGCTGCACACCGCCGCGCAGGAGCTGGGCTGCAACAAGGTGGCGCTGGGGCATCATCTGGACGATGCCGTGGAGACCTTTTATATGAACCTCTGGCGGGAGGGACGCATCGGCTGCTTCTCGCCGGTGACCTACCTTTCCCAGCGGGATCTCACCCTCATCCGTCCCATGCTGCTGGCAACCGAGTACGAGGTGCAGTGCGCCGTGCGGGAGGCGGACTTGCCCATCGTGAAAAGCCGCTGCCCCGCCGACGGCGTTACCGTGCGGGAACAGACCAAGGAATTTGTGCAGGAGCGCTGCCGCACCGACCACGCCTTCCGCCAAAAGACTCTCCATGCCTTGCAGGAGAGCGGCATTGACGGCTGGCGTCCCGTCCACACGGGCCGGGGCAGCTTTATCGTACCAAAAAAGGAAACAGATCATGCAGAAACAACCGTTTGAAAAACACGTCTGGGCCGAGATCGACCTCGAGGCCCTTCGGTATAATTTCCGGGAGGTAAAGGCCCGGGCAGGGGCGCTGCCCCTGTGCGCAGTGGTCAAGGCGGACAGCTACGGCCACGGCGCGGTACAGTGCGCCCGGGTGTTCGCCGAGGAGGGCGCCGCATGGCTGGCGGTCAGCTGCCTGACCGAGGCCGTGCAGCTGCGCAAGGCAGGGCAGACTTTGCCCATCCTCATTCTGGGTCATGTGCAGCCCGCCTACGCCGCTGCCCTGATCCAGAACGACATCACCGTGGCCTGCTACTCCCTTGCGCAGGCACGCGCCCTGAGCGAAGCCGCCGTGGCGGCAGGCGGCAGGGTACACATCCACCTCAAGGCCGACACCGGCATGGGGCGCATCGGCTTTGCCCTGCGCACCGATTTTGACGCCGCCATCCGGGAGATGCTGGAAGCCTGTGCGCTGCCCGGGCTGGAAATGACCGGCCTGTTCCAGCATTTTTCCGTGGCCGATGACACCGCCCCGGAGAATGTGGCCTACACCGCCGAGCAGCACGCACTGTTCGTGAAAGCCTTCCACGCACTGAAGGCCGCCGGGCGGGAGCCTGCCCTTGTGCACTGTGACAACTCTGCCGGGGTCATGCTGCACCCGGACTGGCCGGAGGGACTGCCCCGGGAGCGCTGCATGGCGCGCCCCGGCATCATCCTGTACGGCTACGACCCCAGCGACGAGGTGCGCTTTGGGCGCTTTAAGCCGGTAATGACCCTTAAGACCGTGGTGAGCATGATCAAAGAGATGCAGCCCGGCCAGTGCGCCAGCTACGGCCGCCGCTTCACCGCCGAAAAGCCCACCAAGGTAGCCACCCTTTGCACCGGCTATGCCGACGGCTATCCCCGGCTTTTGAGCTGCGGCAAGGGCGTGGTGGAGATCCACGGCAAGGCCTGCCCGGTACTGGGGCGGGTGTGCATGGATCAGATGATGGTGGACGTGACCGATGTACCGGAAGTGCGCGAGGACGATGAAGCCATCCTGTGGGGCGGCACCGTGAGCGACACCGCAGAGACCATTGCCCGCAAGACCGACACCATCCCCTACGAAGTGCTGTGCGGCGTTTCCCGCCGCGTGCCCCGCGTCTACCGCGACCACGGACAGATCGTGGCCGTGGAGGACTGGATCTTAGAAGCATAAAGCTGCCCGGAGGAACTACATGGCAAGAGACAACATCCGCAACTTCTGCATCATTGCACATATCGACCACGGCAAATCCACCCTGTCCGACCGTATTCTGGAACTGACCAAGAGCGTGGACGAGCGCACCATGGAGGATCAGATCCTTGACAACATGGATATCGAGCGCGAGCGCGGCATTACCATCAAGGCGCGTGCCGTGACCATGAACTATACTGCAAAGGACGGCAAGACCTACGAGTTCAACCTGATCGACACCCCGGGTCATGTGGACTTTGCCTACGAGGTCAGCCGCAGTCTGGCTGCCTGCGAGGGCGCCATTCTGGTGGTGGACGCCACGCAGGGCGTGGAGGCGCAGACGCTGGCAAACACCTATATGGCACTGGAGCACGATCTGGAGCTGGTGCCCATCCTGAACAAGATCGACCTGCCCAGCGCCCATCCGGATGAGGTGGCGCAGGAGGTGGAGGACGTGATCGGCCTGCCCTGCATGGACGCGCCCCGCGTCTCCGCCAAGACCGGCCTGAACGTCGATCAGGTGCTGGAGCGTGTGGTCAGTGATATCCCCGCCCCCACCGGCGACCCAGATGCCCCCTTAAAGGCGCTGATCTTCGACAGCATCTACGACAGCTACAAGGGCGTCATCGTCTACATCCGCGTGTTCGAGGGCTCGGTGAAGCCCGGCGACACCATCCGTATGATGGCCACCGGCGCAGAGTTCACGCTGGTGGAGGTGGGTCACATGGGTGCCACCTCCCTGACCCCCTGCGCCCAGCTGCAGGCCGGTGAGGTAGGCTACCTGACCGCCAGCATCAAGACGGTGCAGGACACCCGCGTAGGCGATACTGTCACGCTGGCAGAGCGCCCCACCGCAGAAGCGCTGCCCGGCTACCGTCAGGTCAAGCCCATGGTGTTCTGCGGCATCTACCCCGCCGACGGTGCCAAGTACCCCGACCTGAAGGACGCGCTGGAAAAATTGCAGCTGAACGACGCCTCCCTGACCTTTGAGCTGGAGACCAGCGCCGCGCTGGGCTTCGGCTTCCGCTGCGGCTTTTTGGGTCTGCTGCACATGGAGATCATCACCGAGCGCCTGGAGCGGGAGTTCGATCTGGACATCATCACCACCACCCCCAGCGTGCGCTACCGCCTGACCTTGACCGACGGCACTGTGGAGATGATCGACAACCCCTCCAGCTACCCGGACCCCAGCAACATCGTCAAGCAGGAGGAGCCCTTTGTGGATGTGCATCTGTACACCCCCAACGACTATGTGGGCGGCCTGATGGATCTTTGCCAGAGCAAGCGCGGCGTGCTGATCGATATGAAGTATCTGGACGATGTGCGCGTGGACCTGCACTATGCTTTGCCGCTGGGCGAGATCGTATACGACTTCTTTGACGCCATCAAGAGCCGCAGCCGGGGCTACGCCAGCTACGACTATGAGTTCAAGGAGTACCGCGAGAGCGATCTGGTCAAGCTGGACTTTTTGCTCAACGGCGACCCCGTGGACGCCTTGTCCATGATCGTGTTCCGGGACAACGCCTACGCCAAGGGACGCCGCATCTGCGAAAAGCTGCGGGACAACATCCCGCGCAACTTGTTCGAAATCCCGGTGCAGGCAGCCATCGGCGGCAAGATCATTGCCCGCGAGACGGTCAAGGCCATGCGCAAGGACGTGCTGGCCAAGTGCTACGGCGGCGATATCTCCCGTAAAAAGAAGCTGCTGGAAAAGCAGAAGGAAGGCAAAAAGAAGATGCGTCAGCTGGGCAGCGTTTCCCTGCCCAGCGAGGCCTTTACCGCCGTGCTCAAGCTGGACAGCGACGACGATTGATCTGCAAATATACAAAAGGGATGCTGCGTGCGCGGCATCCCTTTTTTGATGGGAACTCCCAAATGTGAAATCCGCTCATGGCAGAGACGCACTCTTTGCTTTTCCTACTAAATATGTTATAATTTATTTATATATCAGTTTTTGTATCCGTTTTTGGAGAGATGGGCTGCGGCCTTGTGCTGCGCCCTTCTCTATGCAACGTTCCCCGGCAGAAAGGATGTGGCCTTTATCAAAGCAAAACACGGAAAAGGCGCAGCACAAAGCGGCAGACACACACACAGCGGCAGCTGCGCACAGAGGGCAACGCCCCTCTGGAAGCAGGTGCTGCTGACGCTGCTGGTTCTTGTTGCCCTGCTCGCCCTGCTGGGCGGGGCGCTGTGGCAGAATATCTGCTATAACCGCACCCACTATACGGCAGAGTTCTATCAGATCCATTCCCGCAAGCTGACCCAGAGCTGCCGGGTCGTTTTTCTGACCGACCTGCATCTGCGGGAATACGGAGCAGATAACTGTGAGCTGGTGCAGGATGTCCGCAGCCTTACCCCGGATCTGATCCTGCTGGGCGGCGACTTTGTGACCTACGGCGAAGGCACCGACTATGATAATATGCTTTCCCTGTTCCGTCAGCTGAGCGAGATTGCCCCGGTATGCGGAGTGCTGGGCAACCACGAGGACGAGCTGTATTTTCTGGACAACGACCGGGAACTGGTGGAAAAGTTCACCGCCGCCGGGGTGACCGTCCTGCGCAATCAGGAGGCGCGCTATACCATCCACGACAATGTTATCAGCATTCTGGGCGTGGAGGGCAGCCCGGCGGATTTTTCTAACTACGGTGCCAGCACCTTTATGGACAGCGTGGAGCCGCAGACAGACTACGACCTGCGCATCTGTCTGGCACACGTTCCCACCTACTTTCCCGAGCATCTGGAAAACTATTCCTTTGAGCTGGGACTGGCCGGGCACACCCACGGCGGCATCGTGCGGCTGCCGAAGATCGGTCCGCTTTATACCGCCGAGGAGGGCTTTCTGCCCGACTATGCCGGAGGCAGCTATACGCTTGCCAACAACGCCACCCTCATTGTAAGCCGGGGACTGGGCGATTCCAGCTGGGCGCCCCGCATCAACAATGTGCCGGAGCTTTCGGTCATTGACATCGACTAAGCGGCCTGCGCTGCGCGTGAAGGCCGCTGCAAAAGGGTAGAATGCCATGGATGACATCAAAGAAAAAATCAAACAGGCGCTGCGTCATATCTGGACAAATAAATACCGCCTGTTTCTCTGCCTGCTGACCTTGTGCTGTCTGTTCGGGCTGGTTCACTATTTCAAAAGTGCGGACAGCGCCACTGCCAGCATCTCCTTCAATTACTCCGAGGCGGCGCTTGGCATGAACCCCAACAAGACCCGCTTCAACGCCTACGAGATCGTGTCGGACGAGGTGATGGAGCGCGCCATCCGGCGGGTGGGCTTGCAGGACAGCCTGACTGCCTCCCAGCTGGCCCAGTGCCTTTCCCTGAGCCCGGACGGCACCGGCAGCGCCAACGGCAGCGAGTATATCAGCACCAACTACTATCTCTCCATCAACACCCGCAAGCTGAACCTGGGCAACCGCAAGCCCACAGATCTTTTGCAGAGCGTGTGCGAATCCTACCGGGAGATCTTTCTGAGCAACTACTGCGATAACCAGAGCATCCTCAAGGAAAAGCTGGAAGTGACCACCGCGTGCGAGCCTTACCTGCGACTGAACGAGCTGGAGGTGCGCGCCGCCGCGCTGAACCGCTATCTGAACGCCCGTCTGGGGGAAAACAAAAGCTTTACGGACGAGGCAAACCCCGACCCTTCCACCAACAACTTTACCACACTGGGCAAAATGATCAACAATCTGGTGGATTACGACCTGCCCAACGCCATGGCCTTTGTCATCGAAGGCGGCGTTGCCCGCGACCCGGCCATGCTGACCAGCATTCTGGAATACAAGAACAAGATCGACGATATTGACATGCGCACCCAGCAGGCTTACTATGACGCCGACAAAAAGGGCATTTCCATCTACGAAAAATCCATGACCTCCATCATGATGATCCCCACCGTGGATGAAGCAAGCGAGTACTATATGTCCCGCACCAAGACCGCCATGGATGCGCTGGCGCGGGCGGCAGACGCTTCTCTGGCCGATGCCACCGACTACCAGTCCGAGATCGTGAGCACGAATTATGTGATCCAGAAGATCCGGGAGCTGGATGCCGGCCAGCCGCGTCTGGCCGAGGCGCAGGCCATGGTGAACAAGCTGGAGACCGCCATCAACGAGATCTCGGAGCAGCTGTTTGTACTGGACAAGGCGTATATCAAGTACAAATCCCAGAACTATATTACCTTTACCTACGGCTCGGCCTCCTTCCTGCAGCGCCTGAGCCTGAAAAAGACCCTGATGGAGTCCGTTGCCGTGATGCTGGGCAGCGCATGGCTGCTCCACGAACGTAAACGCAGAAAGGCAAGGCACCGCAGATGAAAAAGTTTGAGATCCTGCGCTATCTGAAGCGTTTCAGCCTGCTGATCTTTCTGGTGTCGCTGGCAGGTGCCGCCGCCATCTACCTGTATGCGGACGGTCGGCAGAAGTACACTGCATCGGTCATTATCCGCTATACCAACGACGGCATCTCGGACGGCTACACCCCGGACGGCAGTGAACTGGACGTCAACGAGATCTACTCCTCCACCGTCATCTCGCAGGCCATGGATGCACTGGGTGCTTCCGGGCGGCTGAGCACCATCCGTTCCAACATCTCGGTGACCCCGGTGATCTCGGAAGATCAGCAGACCATCAACGACGCCCTGCTGCAAAAGGGCGAAGAGGTGACCTATTTCCCGGATACCTACAAGGTGAGCCTTGTGGTGGATGGAGAGCAGGGCGCGGGTTATGCCCGCAATATGCTGGATGCCATCATCCAGAGCTACTGCACCTATTATACGGAAAAATATGTGGAGCAGAAGCTCTCGCTCAACCCCTCGTCCGGTCTGCTGGACAATGGCTACGATTACTACGAGTGCATCCGCATTCTGGAAAACGATACCAACGAGATGCAGGACTATCTGCTGAGCAAGCGGGAGCACTACCCGAATTTTCGCTCCTCCCGCACCGGCTACACCTATGCAGACCTGTGCGATATCTATTCCGACTTCAAAAAATACACCATCCCGGCGCTGTACGCCTATGTGCTCAACGGCCCGCAGGTGCGGGACGGCACGGTGCTGCAGGAGTATCTGGCCAACACCATCGAAACTGCAAAGCAGAACGAACAGATCACCACCGAGCAGCGGGACAGTCTGTGGAGCCTGACCGACCAGTATGTGTACAAGAACGCCGATCTGCTGCAAAACTACTTTACTGACCGGGGCGAGGTGGTGTCCTCGGACTATATCCTGAATAACATCGAGCTGGAAGGTGCTGGCGATAAGGCACAGACCACCTACGACGGTCTGGTGCTGAAACTGGTATCGCTGGAACAGCAGGTCGCATCCAGCCAGATCGACCGGCAGTTTCAGGAGGAGATCCTGCAAAGCTTCCGCAACGTGGATTTTGGCGGTACAGGCGAGCAGCACGCCAAGATGGAAAGCATGATCAACGACTACGAGGCGCAGCTGAAAAGCTACTACAAGATCATCAATACCAGCAGCAAGGAGCTGAACCTGTACATCAGCGCGGATTATCTGAAGATGATCAGCTCGGTGCAGGTGGCTGCCGCCATCAATGTCAAGCTGTATCTGATGCTGGCGCTGGTGCTGTTCTTTGTCATTGGCTGCTGCGGTGCAATTCTGCTGGGCCGCATCTCGGATGCGGTGGATTATCTGCTGTATGTGGACAAAAAGACCGGTCTGCCCAACCGCGAAAAGCTCAACGTGTATATCACCGGCATGGCCGACCGCATCCTGCCGGAGGACTATACCTGCTTTGCTTTGCAGCTGGACAACCTGACCGAGATGAGCCGCCGCTTCGGCTACCATGTGGGTGACGGCATCCTGAAGGATTTTTCCGGTCTTTTGCAGCTGATGGGCGATACCGACGGCACCGTGGGCTACAACGGCGCGGGCAAGTTCCTTGCCTTCTTTGATGAATGCAGCACCCGGAAGGCAGAGGTCATGATCCGCATTCTGCAAAGTCAGGTGGACGAGTACAATAAGCTCAACCCGGAGTACCCCATCCTGTTCACCGCCGCATGGGCCACCACCTCGGAGGAGGAGCTCTACCATGTGCGCGACCTTGTGCGCTGCGCACAGAAAAAGATGTCCCTGATCGCAGAGGAGGGCGGCGCTGTCCTTGCCGGAACGGAGCGTGGTGAAGCATGATCCAGAACCGACGCGCTTACCAGCTGATCCACTGCCGCACCCGCAGCCGTCTGCTGGCGGGCGCTGCCGCCGTGTGCGGCGCAGCCTGCGGCCATGCAGACCTTGGGCTGTACCATCTGCTGCACCGGGGCGGTGCCACGCTGCCGGACAGCACACAGGCCGACCGCGCCGCGCTGGCAGCCCTGTGCCCGAAACCCACAGCAGAAGAGACCTGCCCGCTGCTGCCGCAGCAGGACCCGGCGGTGACCCTTTCGGTCATTGTGCCGGTGTACAACGGCGAAGCTACCATCGGCCCCTGTCTGGACAGCATTTTGCAGCAGGAGACCAGCTGCACCGTGCAGCTGATCGTGGTGGACAGCGATTCCACCGACGGCACAGCCGCCGTGCTGGAACGCTACCGGGCACTGCCCGGGGTGTTGCTGTGCAATTGCAGTGCGCCCCGCAGCGCCGCCGCCGCCCGCAACGAGGGGCTACGCCACGCCGTGGGCCGCTGGCTGATGTTCGTGGACAGCGACGATCTGTTATTGCCCGGTGCCATCCGCACCCTGCTGGAGGCCGCACAGCGCCTTGACGCCGATGTGGTGCAGGGCGGCTGGCAGTACCTGTACACCGACGGCACCCACGGCCCGGTGCAGCGCTACCCGGCGGCAGTCTACGCCGGTGCCGCCGCGCCGGAGCGGTTCGAGCTGCCCGGGATGCCATGGGGCAAGGTGTACCGGCGGGAACTGTTTGCACAGGTGCGCTTTCCGGCTTACTATACCTGCTTTGAGGATGCCATCATCCATTTTCTGGTATTCCGGCTGGCAAAGACTGTGGCCTCTGTGCCGGAGATGGTCTATCTGTGGCGCAAAAACCCCAAGGGGCTTACCGCCACAAGTCAACACCGCCCTGCCGCCGTGCAGAGCTACTGGATCATGGAGCAGCTGGCAGTGCAGGATGCTGCGCTGGGCCTGCCCCACGATGCGTTATACCGCTGCACCCTGACGCTGCAGCTTTCGGCTTTCTGCTATGCCACTGTATCCGGCCTGCCGCCGGAAACGCAGCAGGCTGTTTTCCGGCTGTGCTGTGCTTTGTACGCAAAGGCGCTGCCGCAAGAGGGCGCACTGCCCCGCCGTGCCCGCTGGGGTGCCCGGGCGCTGCGGCAGCAGGACTTTGGGCTGTGGTGCCGCTACGGCAGAAGATTTCAGTTGTTATAATATAAGGAGTACCCATGATACGAGTGCTGCATTCGGTCAGCAATATGGACCGCGGCGGGATCGAGACCATGCTGATGAACTACTACCGGCATATCGACCGCGAAAAGGTCCAGTTTGATTTTATCGTCAACAAGCAAAAGCCCGGCGATTACGACGACGAGATCCGCCGTCTGGGCGGGCACATCTACCAGAGTCCGGGATTAAACCCGCTGCACTACCCGGCGTATCTGCGCTTTGTGCAGCAGACCGTGGCCGCAGACCCCCGCATCCGCATCCTGCACGCCCACAACGAGGCGATGGGGCTTTATGCCCTGAAGGGTGCGGAGAAGGCCGGGCTGCAAGTGCGCATTGCCCACGCCCATAATATCTGGATCGTCCGGGACTACAAGTGGCCGCTGAAGATGTTCTGTAAGCAGCTGCTGCCCGGCGCCGCCACCCACCTGTGGGCCTGCGGCCGGGATGCGGGCATCTACTACTTTGGCAAAGCGGACTGGGAGCGCCGGGGACAGATCATTCCCAACGCCATCGAGCCGGAGAGCTTCCGCTTCTCCCCCGCCGTCCGCGCCGAAATGCGGGCACGCTACGGGCTGGAAGACCGGGTGGTGCTGGGTCATGTAGGCCGCTTTGATGTCCGCAAGAACCACGAGCGTCTATTGGAAATCTTTGCCGCCTTTTTGCAGCTGGAGCCCCGGGCGATGCTGGTGCTCATCGGCACCGGCAGGCTGGAGCAGGCTGTCCGTGCACAGGCGCAGGAACTGGGCATCACAGACCATATCCTGTTTGCCGGGTTGCAAAGCAATGTGGCCGACTGGTACCAGATGATGGATCTCTTCGTCATGCCCTCCCGCTTCGAGGGTCTGCCGGTGGTGGGGATCGAGGCGCAAGCCGCTGGGCTGGGGTGCGTATTTTCGGACGCAGTGCCGGCGGAGGTGCTGCTTTCTTCCCATGCCATCCAGATCCCGCTTTCCGCCAGCAATGCAGACTGGGCAGCAGGCTTGCAGCGGATGCTCCACCAGCCCTGCGACCGCTCTGCTGGTGCAGAACTGATCCGACAGGCTGGCTACGATATCAACATCGCCGCCGCCCGCTTGCAGCAGCAGTACCTGCAACTGGGAGGGCAGGCGTAACCCCCCGGCGGCTGCGGGAACACCCACAATAAAAGGAGAGCCCTTTTCATGCGCACATTGGATCAGATCCTGACCAAAAAGGATTACAGCCGGAAAACTCCGGCCTCTTTATTTTATAAGGACAGCCCACTGTGGCAAAAACTGCTGACCATCGGTTGCGTGGTCTTTTTGGCCGGTGCCGGGCTGGGAGAGTGGAAACCAATCAACAGCGCAGTGGGCGGCCTTCCCAAAGCCATCTCTCTGGGGGTGATCGGGCTGGCAATGCTGTACACCCTGTTTTACCCGGACGAAAAGCGTCTCCGGGAGTTATGGAAGCCTACCCTGCTTTATATGTCCCTGATGGCGGCGCTGTTTTTCTGGTCGATGGTCATCTGGATCGAAAGCTTTGCCGCAGTGTCTTCCATGATCCGAAGCTGCTCCAAGATCGTGTTCCAGAGTATTGCCATCCTCACTGCCGTGGCGCTGGTCTATCTGTTCCGGGAAAAAGCCATCGAGCTGTTTACCATCAGTATCTGCATTGCCAACACGGCCATCATGCTGCTGAGCATTCCTGGCTACGGTTTTGCAGCCAGCATCCAGTCTCTCGTTACCTGTTTGATCACCTTCGGTGATGCGGATGGCTATGCGCTGCAGCTGGAGATTCACGACCTGACCTTTGTGTTCGGGCAGATGATCTTGTACTACGCCGTTTTTGCTCCTCGTACTACCCGGCAGGAAAAGCGCAAGCGCTGGCTGTATCTGCTGCTCTGCTGCTGGTTTTTTCTGGTCGGTATGAAGCGCATCGCCATCCCGGCGGTGGTTCTGTTCGTCCTGATCGCTCTGCTTCTCCGCAAGCGCAAAGTCCCCGGCTGGTTTTACCCGGCAGTGGGCGTCTGCTGCATCCTGTTTTTTCTGGCATTCCTCTACTGTGTGCGCTACGGTGTTATTTCAAGGTTGCTGAACAGTTTTGGCATTGACATGATGGGACGGGACTACCTGTGGAGCATGGCGAATCCCTACTATGAATTTTCTATCACCTATATCGGCCGCGGTTTTGAATATGTGGACACCATCATCGCCCAGTGGTATAATGACGGACTCATCAACCAGCCTTACCCCTTCCACAACGACATCCTGAAGGTCTTTGTAGAGGTAGGCTTTCCGGGTTTTCTGCTCTGGTCCAGCATCCAGTATGTTCTGACTCCGCTGTTCTGGCAGCGCTATGCAGACCAAGAGACCACGTTGCTGTATCTGTCCGAGCTAGGCTATATGACGGTGACCTACCTGACCGATAATACCGCCTTTTATTTCTGGAGCACGATGGCGCTGCGTCTGGTGACGCTTGCCTACGCCATGGAGCGCAAAAAGCCCCCGGAACCCAAGGTGTGGATGCCGGACAGTCGGCAGGAGATGCGGGACCGCATCCATATTCTGATGAAGGAAGTGTGACGGCAAGGAGTGAAAACAATGCCCTGTATCTCGTTTATAGTGCCTGTTTATAATATGGAGCGCCTGCTGCCCCGGGCGCTGCGCTCACTGCGGGCGCAGACTTTGACCGACTTCGAGGCCATCCTCATCAACGATGGCTCCAAGGACGGCAGCGCCGCGCTGTGTGCACAGGCTGCTGCCGAGGATGCGCGCTTTCGCTTCATCGACCAGCCCAACGGCGGCGTAGCCGCTGCCCGCAACGCGGGTCTGGATGCAGCCCGGGGCGAGTATATCTTCTTTCTGGATCCGGATGACTGGGTAGAGCCGGATGCGGCAGAAGTGCTGTATCATGCCGCCCAGAATGCTGATGCGGACTGCGTGGAGTTTGGGCTGTATCTGGACAGCTATGATGAAAATGACCGGCTGCTGCACACGCAGACCAGCGGCAGCACCCTCTCCGGCGTGTACCGGGGCGCGCCCTTCAAGGAACATTTCGACGAGACGGCGTCCTCGTATCTGGTCACCAATAAGCTGTTCCGCCGGGCGTTTCTGGAGCAGCATCGGCTGCGTTTCTCCTGCCATCAGCTGGGGGAGGACGGGCTGTTCTTTGTAGCCTTTTATCGTCAAAATCCCGGCTGTCTGGTGGTGCTGGAAAAGCCGCTGTACCACTACACCGCTGCCCGGCGGGGCAGCCTGTCCAACAGCTACCACCCGGAGCGTCTGGAGGATAACTTTTATCTCAGCGATGCAGTGTGGGACACCGTTGCCGCGTGGGGCTTACAGGACAGCCCCATGCACCGCGCAAAGGCGAGCTACTGCACGATCCGCGACCTGATGATGGGAATCAAGAATCTTGGATGCAGCCCGCTTTCCCTTTCCGAGCAGACTGCTTGGCTGCGCAGTACCCTGCAAAAGCCCCGGGTGCGCACGGCGGTGCGCAGCACCCCACTGCACGCCATGCAGAGCCGGAACGACCAGGTAAAGCTGTTGCTGCTCAAGCTGCGGCTATGCCGCGCGGTGCTGCTGCTCTCGGGCGCAAATCAGCGTAAGAATACCTGAAGAGAAACGCAAAAATCCCCCCGCTGCCGACTGGCAGCGGGGGGATTTGTTACCGATTTAAATGAAAATCAGCGCTTAGTTCTGCTTCATGCGAGCGAAGCAGTCAGAGCAGTAGACCGGACGGTCCTCACGGGGCTGGAAGGGAACCTTGCAGGCCTTGCCGCAAGCTGCGCAGACAGCGTCGAACATCTGACGCTCGCCGCTGTTGCTGCGTGCGCCGCCATTCTTGCGGGCGTCACGGCAGGGCTTGCAGCGCTGGGGCTGGTTCTCGAAACCGCGAGAAGCGTAGAACTCCTGCTCACCGGCAGTCCAAACAAATTCCTTACCGCAGTCCTTGCAGACCAGAGTCTTGTCTTCAAACATAGTAGTATCTCCTCTTTAGTTAGTTCTTGCCCACGGAAGGATTGTAACCATACCTTTGGTTTTGGGACCATCGCGCTGATCAGTAAGCTTACCAGGGGCTTGAATAGATAAACGCCCTCGGATTGAGGACTTTCCTATTGTACCGTTATTTTTGAGATTTGTCAACCAAAAAACAACCGTTCGCCCTTTTATTTGTACACATGGCACAAACCGACAGCATATATTTGGGTAAAATCACCGCCTTAAGATGGAAAAGCGGCGCGCCGCACAGGTTATGCGCAGCGGCAGATAATTTATGATTTGCGGTTCAGAAACACCTGCGGGTGTTTCTGAACCACTTTTTCACACAAGCAAAAAGGGGCTGCCGCACATTCTGTGCAGCAGCCCCTGCAAAGCCCTTTGGGAAAAGCTTACTTCTCGATGACTTCCTTGGTGTCGCGGGCGATCATCAGCTCCTCGTCGGTAGCAATAACCAGCGTGCGCACCTTTGCGCCCCAAGCGGTGATCTCGCACACATCGCCAACAGGGTGCTTGTTCTTCTCGGTGTCGATGCGGATGCCCAGCCAATCCATGTGGTGGCAGATCTTTGCACGGGCAATGGCATCGTGCTCGCCGATGCCGCCGGTAAAGACGATGGCATCCACGCCGCCCATAGCTGCAATGTAGCTGCCGATGGTCTTTTTGATCTGGTAGTTCAGCATATCGGAAGCCAGCTGTGCGCGCTTGTTGCCGGCCGCGGCAGCCTCTTCCACATCGCGCTTATCGCTGGAAACACCGGAGATGCCCAGCAGACCGGACTTCTTGTTCAGGATCTCGTCCAGCTCGTGGCCGGTGATGTTCAGGGTGTACTTCAGGTAGTTGACCACAGAGGGGTCCAGGTCGCCGCAGCGGGTGCCCATCATCAGGCCGGCCAGCGGGGTCATGCCCATGGAGGTATCCACCACCTTGCCCTGATCGACTGCGGCAATGGAAGAACCGTTGCCCAGATGGCAGGTGATCAGCTTCAGGCGCTCAATGGGCTCTTCCAGATACTCGGCTGCCTTGTGAGCAACGTACTTGTGGCTGGTGCCGTGGAAGCCGTAGCGGCGCACGCCGTACTTCTCGTAGTACTCGTAGGGGATGGCGTACATATAAGCCTTCGGCGGCATGGTGCTGTGGAAGGCGGTGTCGAACACAGCCACCATGGGAATGTTGCCGAACACCTTGCGGGCGGCCTCGATACCCAGAATACCGGCGGGATTGTGCAGAGGAGCCAGCGGGCTCAGCTCACGCAGAGTGTTGATGACCTCATCGGTGATCAGGCAGCTGCTCTTGAACTTCTCGCCGCCATGCACGACGCGGTGACCGATGGCGTCGATCTCGCTCACGTCATTGATGCACTTGCCTGCACCGGTGGTCATCTTCTTCACGACCTCGGCAAAAGCCTCGGTGTGGGTGGGGAAGATCGCCGGGGTGGTAGCCTTGGTGCCGTTGGCCTCGTGAGTGATCATGCTGCTCTCCATGCCAATGCGCTCGCACAGGCCTTTGCACAGCACCTTTTCGCCGTCCATATCGATCAGCTGATACTTCAGGGAAGAAGAACCGCAGTTAATAACCAGAATCTTCATCTGTGTTGCCTCCTGAAAATTTTTGTACCGTCCGCAGCCTAAAAACCTGCGGACAGAATTTTACAGATTCCTATGTTTATTATATAATAGGTGTGGCGGCTTTTCAAGGCGCAACCCGGGCAAAGCGGTAAAACTTGTGTACAAGGTTTTTGTATATCCTGCCCACAAATCCCGGAAACGGCAGGATTTTTCTGTATATCCGATATAATTTTAACAATCTTTTGGCGAAAAGGAGCAGTTCCATGAAGTTTGCAGGCATCATTGCGGAGTACGACCCCTTCCACAACGGCCACGCATGGCAGCTGGCGCAGGCGCGGGCGCTGGGGGCGCAGCGGGTGGCCGTGGCCATGAGCTGCGGGCTTACCCAGCGGGGCGCGCTGCCGCTGTTGCCGGAGGCGGCGCGGGTGCAGGCGGCGCTGGCCTGCGGAGCAGACCTTGTGTTTGCCCTGCCCGCGCCCTGCGCCTGCGCCGGTGCCGAGGCCTTTGCCCGGGCGGGGGTGCGCATTTTGGCTGCTGCCGGGTGCGACGCACTGGTCTTTGGGGCAGAGACCCCGGACACCGCCCTGCTGCAAAAAGCCGCCCGGGTGCTGTGCAGCGAAGCATACCGCACCGCGCTGAAACAGCAGCTTACCGCCGGGGCACGCAGCTTTGCCGCCGCCCGGCAGGCGGCGGTGCAGGCGCTGTGCCCGGGGTCAGACGTTGCCGCACTGCTGGACAAGCCCAACAACAATCTTGCCGTAGAGTATTGTAAGGCCATTATAGAACAAGGTGTAGAAATGCAGCCCATCGCCCTGCCCCGGCAGGGAGCAGACCACGGGCAGGCGCTGACCGAAAGTGCTCATGCAGCCTTTGCCAGCGCCAGCGCCCTGCGGGCACTCTGGGCGGAGGGCGGCGCGGCGGCACTGGCACCTTATGTGCCGGAAAAGGCGCTGAAATTGTATAAACAGGCAGAATATGACGGAAAGTATACAGATTTTGCAGTCATGGGGCACTGCGAGCTGGCACTGCTGCGGGCAGCCTGCACAGAGCAAGCCCCCTTTGCCGCGGTGCGCGGGGTATCCGAAGGCTTGGAGCACCGGCTGGAAAATGCTGTGCGGGAGACCGCAAGTCTGCCCGCCCTGCTGGATGCCCTGACCACCGTGCGTTACCCCCGGGCGCGGATGCGGCGGCTGGCGATGGATGCGGCGCTGGGCTACACCGCCCAGACCCCGGCGCTGCCACCCTACCTGCACCTGCTGGGCGCACGCAAGGAAGCACTGCCCCTGCTCGGGGAGACAGCGCTGCCGCTGTCCCACTCGCTGGCGCGGCTGGCGCGGGAAAACGAGACATGCGCCCAAATGGCTGCCGCCCAGAGCAGGGCCAGCGACCTTGGTGCGCTGTGCCGGGCAAAGCCGGAGCCGATGGGCGGGATATATCGTCAAAAAATTATCTTTTTGACGAATTGACAAAAAATAACACGAAAAATTTTATATTGTGCCCTCTTGTATCCGGCGCGGTTCGGGTGTATGATTAAAGTAATGCAATGTTGGATACAACAAACCTGTAAAAAACGACTGTCCCCGCAGGGGAAACACAAGGAGGAACCCATGGCACTTCATGTTCTGGACGAAGCCAACCGCTGCCTCGGCTGCAAAAAGCCGATGTGTCAGGAGGGCTGCCCCATCCACACCAATATCCCGGAGGTCATCCGTCTGCTCAAGGCAAACCAGATGGACGATGCAGGCCGGATGCTGTTTGAAAACAACCCTCTGACCACCGTGTGCAGTCTGGTGTGCAACCACGAAAAGCAGTGCGAGGGCCACTGCATCCGCAACCGGATGCCCAGCCACGACCCGGTGCACTTTTCCATCATCGAGGACTATATCTCCACCACCTACGCCAACAAAATGACCGCAGGCCCTGCCCCGAAAAACGGCATGAAGGCCGCTGTGGTGGGCTCCGGCCCTGCAGGCCTGACCATCGCAGTGCTGCTGGCACGCTGGGGCTACGATGTGACCATCTTTGACGCCCGGGATAAGATCGGCGGCGTGATGCGCTACGGCATCCCCAACTACCGCCTGCCGGACAGTGTGCTGGACGATTTCCAGTATCGTCATCTGGAGCTGAAGGGCATCAAGGTGCGCCCCAATACTACCATCGGCAAGACCATTACCATCGACGATTTGTTCCGCGACGGCTACAAGAGCGTGTTCATCGGTGCCGGTCTGTGGAAGGCCAACGCCATGCACATCAAGGGCGAGAGCCTTGGCAACGTGGCTTTCGGCATCGACTATCTGGCCAACTCCAAGGCTTTCCGTCTGGGCGATGATGTGGCTGTCATCGGCGTGGGCAACTCTGCCATGGACTGCGCCCGCACCGCCATCCGCAACGGTGCCCGCCACGTTACCTGCTACGCCCGCCGGGACGAAAGCTGCATCAGCGCTTCCGAGTACGAGGTGAGCTACGCTAAGCTGGAGGGCGTGGGCTTCCGCTTCTGCAAGGCACCGGTGGAGATCCGGGAAAACGGCCTGATCTGCCGCGACACTGTCAAGGGCGAGGACGGCAAGTTTACGCAGGTAGAGGGCAGCGAGACTTTTTACCCCCACACCGGCGTCATCGTGTCGGTCAGTCAGGGTTCTGAGAGCAACCTCGTCAAGACCACGACCGGCATCGAGACCAACCAGAAGGGTCTGCTGAGCGTCAGCGAGGACGGCCGCACCACCCGCGAGGGCGTATTTGCCGGCGGCGACGCCGTCATGGGCGCACGCACCGTGGTAGAGGCTGTGGCTGTTGCCAAAAAGGTGGCTGTCGCCATGGACGAGTATATGAAGAGTCTGCCCGCCGACACCGCTGCCGACCCCTATGCCGACATCCCGGTGTTCCAGACCCCTACCTCTGACGTGCTGGCAAAACAGCAGTTGTAATAGAACGATTTTGAATGGTACTCGGGACACCGGAGCGTCTGCGGACGCTCCGGTGTCCCATTTTCACAGCCGCAGCGGCTGCACCGCGCACCCTTTCGGCAGAGTGTTCAACGGCAGCGCGGTCCCCTTGTGCAGAACCTCCAAAAATCGCGCAGAAGCTTGTATTTTGCCTGCGGAACGTGTACAATAAGCACAGAATATGTTTGCGCAGAGCAGGAGAGCGACAGACAGAGCAGATAGCTTTGTTTGGTGCGCTCTTTTTTGTTTTGCGCTCAAGCTTCAGAGCAAGGAGAGAAGATCATGAGCCAGACCAAATATATCCTCTCACTGGATCAGGGCACTACCAGCAGCCGGGCGATCCTGTTTGACAACGAGCAGAACATTGTCTGCGTGCAGCAGCGGGAATTTGAGCAGATCTACCCCCATCAGGGCTGGGTGGAGCACAACCCCATGGAGATCTGGTCCAGCCAGTACGGCGTGATGAACGAGGTGATTGCCCAAAGCGGCGTGGACCCCAGAGACATTGCGGGCATTGGCATCACCAACCAGCGCGAGACCACCATCCTGTGGGATAAAAACACCGGACGCCCGGTGTATAACGCCATTGTCTGGCAGTGCCGCCGCACCGCGCCCCTTGTGGACGAGCTGCTCAAGACCCCCGGCATGGCGGACTATATCCGGGAAAACACTGGCCTTGTGCCGGACGCCTATTTCTCTGCCACCAAGATCAAGTGGATCCTGGAAAACGTCCCCGGTGCGCGGGAAAAGGCCGAGGCCGGGGAGCTTTTGTTCGGCACGGTGGACACTTGGCTGGTCTGGAAGCTGACCGGCGGCAAGGTGCACGTTACCGACCGCACCAACGCCAGCCGCACCATGCTGTACAACATCCGCACGCTGGACTGGGACGACCCCCTGCTCAAGGCGCTGGACATCCCCCGCTGCATCCTGCCCAGTGTGAAGGACTCCAGCGAGGTGTACGGCTACACCAACATTCAGGGCGTGGACGTGCCGGTGGCCGGTATTGCGGGCGACCAGCAGGCTGCACTGTTCGGGCAGGGCTGTTTTAAGCCCGGCGACGTGAAAAACACCTACGGCACCGGCTGCTTCCTGTTGATGAACACCGGCAACAAGATCTACCAGAGCAAGAACGGTCTGGTCACCACCATCGCCATCAGCCTTGACGGCGAGGTGGAGTATGCGCTGGAAGGCTCCGTCTTTGTGGGCGGCGCGGTCATCCAGTGGATCCGGGACGGGATGCACCTCATTCAGGACAGCTGCGATTCCGAGTACTACGCCCAGAAGGTGCCGGACAACGGCGGCGTGTACATCGTGCCCGCCTTTACCGGTCTGGGCGCACCTTATTGGGATATGTATGCCCGGGGTGCCATTCTGGGCATCACCCGCGGCACCACCCAGAACCACATCATCCGCGCAGCCGAGGAATCCATTGCCTACCAGAGCGCCGACCTGATGTGGGCCATGGAAAAGGATACCGACATCACCATCAGCACCCTGAAGGTGGACGGCGGTGCCAGCCGCGACCACTTCCTGATGCAGTTCCAGTCCGACATTCTGAACAAGGAGGTGCTGCGCCCGGCCATCCGGGAGACTACCGCCCTTGGCGCGGCGTATCTGGCCGGCCTTGCCACCGGCGTGTGGAAGAGCCGGGAGGAGATCAGCCATCTGTGGAGCTGCAATCAGCTGTTTGAGCCCAAAATGGACGCCGTCCAGCGGGAAAAGCTGGTCAGGGGCTGGCACAAGGCCGTGGGCCGCAGTCAGGACTGGGCCGAGCACGAGGTGTAAGGCAGGAAAATTGCTGACAGCATAACATTATAATACCCCCGGCAGGCTGCCACCGTGATGGTGATAGTCTGCCGGGGGTTTTCTGTACCGTTCACAGCAGTCGAAGTTGAATTTATTCCAGATACTGCGGCAGATTCCAAGCACCTCGCAGCACACGGTGAATCTCCACAATCTTGTTTTCATCTTTGACGCGATAGAACACCAGATACTGGTCAACGACCAACCTACGATAAGCCGGTCAAGGCGGTAGACCTCGCACATTTTCGGGGTATCGCCTAATTTTGTGATCTTCTCCCGAAGTTCTTTCAGTACACGGCTGGCTGTTTTAGGGTAAAAGCCAGACAGATACCGGGCGATATCGTTCAAGTCCTGCACAGCAAGGGGCAGATATTTAATTTTATACGTCATACTGCTTGCTCAGCGTCTCCCATACGCTTTCGTGGTCTTCCCACTGCGTGTCGGGGTCAGCCGCCTGCTGTGTTGCCTTGGCAAGTGCCTCGGCAACATACCGCTGGTGCAAAAACTCTTCGTACTTGGCGTAGTCCTCAATGTTGATGAGTACGGATTCTCCACGGCCATGATTCGTGATGATCACATGGTCATGGTCTTTGAGCATCTCCGAAATTTCGGCGTAATGGTTGCGCAGATCCCGGGAAGGGCGAACGAATGTCTGCATCATACGGGACACCTCCTGTCAGGGTCATTGTATCACAAAATGACTACATGCGCAAGGCGGATGCTCTTGTTGTGGCGTGCGGAGCCCCAAACCTTGCAGGGAACGAGTACGGCAACCTGAAATCAATCCGTTTCATTTAGCCTTTCGAACAGTTTGCGATCAATTTTATAAATTCCTTGATAAGGTTGTTCAAGATAGTACTTTCCCCTGTCCTCATACGCAAAGATAGTAATTGTTCCTGTCTCATGCCGGAAGTCAATCTTGATATAACTATCCGCTTGCGGGACATCTTGAACGCTTTCCTTCTTAGTCGGTTCAGAACTAGAAATATCGGCGATTATTTCACTTATCCAAGTTTTGTCTAAATGACTTACTGTGTTTTCTGCAATCGTTATATCAATAGATGTAATCTTATCGGCTTGAGGTAGCGTAATGGGCGCTGCTTTTTTTCCACACGCAGCTAAAGTCAGTATACAGGTAAGACACAAAAACAAAGAAAGAAATTTTTTCATAAGTATTGTTACCTCCATAACTTCCAATTTACTGGGCTAAGCCGAGTATACCATACACTGTTAAAAATAGCAAAAGGCAGGATACCACCCGCATGGTGATACCCTGCCTTTGCTTGTTCCGGTTCTCGTCCTGTCACAACAAAAAATCCCCAGACCGAATGGTCTGGGGATGTGGTGGAGCATTGCCAGCAGCAGTCGAACCTTTAAGCAGGCATATCGTTGCTGCGGTCAGAGCGTTTCAACCCGAGAAACGGCGGCACCTCGGAACGTTTCAGCCCTTGTTCGTGTGCTTTTTTCAGTTGGTATTCGTGCAGGGCAATGCTGTCCAGCAGATCACGCTGATTTTGGGAGGCTGCATAGTAATCAACGCCGAACCGTTTGTAGACTGCACTGAGTTGGTCAAGCATTTCAACAGCAGTAGGGGACATTCGTTTGATCTCGATATCCATGGGAGCACCACCTTTCAGAAAAGATATGTATTGAATAGAGAAAGCGCCGCATTGTCGGCGATCATCAGCATGAAAAGTGTGAGAGCAAGAACCGTCCCGTGGCCACAAATTTTCAATTCTTGAAAATTCTTGCCCCTTTGGGACAGCTTCTTGTTGGGGCGTGCGGTGCCCCAAACCCTGCTGTAGACGGATACGAAAATCCGGAAAACAGCTCCTTTAGATGAGGTGTTTTTCAAGGCAATAATGATAGATGCCTTCCTCATCCACAGAACGGCAGCAATCTGTTGCCCTTGCCTTGACTTCATCGAGGGCGTTTCCCATGGCAACGCCTGTGCCGACTGCTTCCAGCATTTCAATGTCGTTTCGGCCGTCCCCAAAGGCAATCGCTTCTGCTTTTGAAAAGCCGTAATGCGCCAAAACAGCTCTTACAGCATTTCCCTTTCCGCAGGACAGTGGAATGATATCCACTGCCTTGTCCCACCATGCGGTTATCTGTGTGGCGTGGGTTCCCAACAGGATGCGTTCGTATTCAGAAGGGCTGCAGGAACACATGATCTGATAGATATCCTCCTCACAGAGCTTGTCGAAATGCTCGGAGATCACCATCTTCCCGTTGCCGAAGGAAAAATACTGCTCCAAGTCCGGGTCTGTCCCATTTGTCACGATAAAGTGTTCGTTGCTGATGGCAGCCGCCCGGTGCATCTGCTTCAGATTATGCAAAATTCTGCGCTTGTCGTCAGCGTCCAGTGGGTTCTTCGAGATCACTGCATCCTTGCTACGGACATAAGAGCCGTTGAAGGTCAGCCAGAGATCAAAATCAACGCCTTCAAAATGTGGGACGGAGAGGTAGCCTCTGCCTGTCGCCATGCACAGTAAGATCCCTTTTGCCTGCAACTGCTGTAAGGTCTGTACGGTTTGGAATGACGGCACCTTACTGCCCAACTTGAGCAAAGTTCCGTCTACATCAAAAAAAGCGATTTTTATCATACGGTTACCTCCAGCGAAAAACTATTTTCCAGAACGCCGGGGAGCAGGGTATAAACCGATCCTCCGATTCGTTTTTCAAACAGATTTTTTAGCTCAAGCGTTTTCTTCCATCGGTCTATCGTTGCCGGATGGACACCGTACCGAAGCGTTACATCTACAAAACGTTTTTCCAAAAGACAAAATCCGGTGGGCAGAGCCAAGGCATCGCATAGCTGTACCAAACGGTCGTAATCATCATAGACAGCGGTTTGAATGAATTTTTCCATAAAACGGAAATCTTCTTTTGAAACGTCAAAGGTTCCGATAGAAGTGTGGATATCCTGGATCATAAAAGCATGAGAAATACAGATCTGTCCAGCCTTTTTCCATCCTCGTTCCATACAGAAACGGTATCCGTCGATCAAATGACGTTCAGAACTTACCCCTGCATAACGCCCGATATCATGCAGCAGCCCAAAGCAGTATGCCTGATCTGCATCCATATCGTTGCATTTGTCTGCTATATTTTTACAGGCAAGGGCTACAAAACGGGAATGTCCGATCCAATTTCCGGGATTCTGCTGCCCTGCCCAAGCCAGAGCGGCTTCTGCTGTATTGCAATTCAGCTCCAAGGGGACCGTCCTTTCTCTCATAGCAAAACGCATCCGAAGATCAAAGGTTTTCAAATATGATATGCACTTACGGATCGTGCACTTCTGCTACTATCATTATAACGCCTACAGCCTAAAAATAATATCTTGATGCTGTCAGATGGTGTTGTTATTCTGCCGTTTGTATCGGTACTGACGTGGCGTGCAGCCGACAACCTCCCGAAAAACTTTTCCGAAATAGCTTGAATTTCCCATACCGCAAGCAGTCCCGACCTCTGTAATAGAAGCCTTGCTTTCCGCCAACATCTGGCAGGCGATCTGAATGCGGTATGCGGTCAGGTAAGCAATCGGGGTCGTATGAAGGTGTTCACGAAAAATGCGATAGCACTCTCGTTCACTTGTGTAGGCTGCTGCTGCCAACTCCTTGACTGAGAGGTTTTCCGGGTAGTGCTCATGGATATAAATCAACATCAGCTTTATTTTATCGTTGCCTCCGGCAGAGTTCCGATTGGAAGAGCTTACAGAATGCGATTGCTCCACAAGCATTAACCATAGCTCGGTCAGGATCTCTCGCAGTTTCAACTCATACCCGAATGTATCACAAGACAAACAAAAAGATTCTTTGAGTCGTTTCAGGATTTCTCGCCCTGCCGCATGATCCGGTAAAAGAGGAAGGATCTCAAGTTGTGGGTCGGATGTAATGGGCAGAATGTATTTTTGCTCGATTCGGCTTCCTCGTTCCCCTGCCAGCAGAGAAACATCAAAAATATGAAGAAGCTGCACGTTCTCTTCCGTCTGAGAAATCGCCCTTGTGGTGTGAAGTACGTTGGAATTGACGAAACCACCGCTTCCCGCCGGGAATACAAGTTTTCCACCTGGTGTGGTGTATTCAACGCAGCCGCTTTCCATGTAGAAAAGCTCTACCGCCTGATGCCAGTGCCATGGCACAGTGCTGCCGATGTAGCGATCCAACGTGGCTCTTGAGGCAGTATATGGAAAGTCCTTTGCAAGCTCCGGGATGCGCTCTTCTCTGCTGCCTGTATGGAATTCTATACAATGTACGTCTTTCATGTGGTGCACCACTTCATTCCAGTTTATTAAGCCGAGTATACCATACCCGCCAATGAAAGAACATCCCTGATATGACGACCAAGTTCGCACAAAGCGAACTTGATTCCGCAAAGCAAAAGGCAGGATACCACCGTCATGGTGATACCCTGCCTTTGCTCGTTTACTGTTCCGAGTAGTCCTTTCGCAGAACCTCCTGTAAACAAAAAACGTACCCGAACCCTTTCTCGTAAAAAATCGGGTTCGAATACGAACTGTATGGTGGACGGTACAGGACTCGAACCTGTGACCTCCTGCACGTCAAGCAGATGCTCTACCAGCTGAGCTAACCGTCCATGTCATATCGACTTGGATAGTTTACCACAGCTTTTTGCAAAAAGCAAGACCTTTTGTGCTTTTTTATGCGTTCTTTTTTTACTTTTCCGGCGAAAGTGCCCGGCGGATGATATCGTACAGCACCGGCTTCATGGCGTCGATGTTGTCCGGCTTGCCCTCCAGAATGCTGGAATAGCACACTGACATACACATACTGCCAAGGGCGGTGATGCGCTGGTAGACCTCCCGCTCACTACGTCCGGCCATCTCCGGGCTGGAAAGCACGATGGCCAGCAGCTTGCGCATCAGAGGCTCGGCTTCCCTGCTGGCTTCGATTTGGTCCAACCCGGGCCAGACGAAGTTGCGCTCCAGAAACCGCAGCACCAGTACATCCTGTCGCAAAGCCTCGATGATATGGTCGATGACGAACACCACCTGTGCGGTAAAGTCGGGCAGCTCGGGGTGCTGCTCGACCGCAAGGCAGGCATCGCTCAGCAGCTGGTAGCTCACCCGCCCCAGCAGCGCCTGCATTACCGCGCCCTTATCCTGAAAATACAGGTAAAACGTTCCCTTGCCCACCTTGGCACGGCTGGTGATATCCTCCACGCTGGTCTTGGCGGTGCCCCGCTCCAGAAACAGCTCGTAGGCTGCATCCAGCAGGGCGCGCCGCTTTTCCTGCTTTTTCCCTTCCACGGTGCTCATGCTTTGGGTAGATTCCTCTTTTCTCTGAATTCAGACGCAGGTATGTGCTGCGTCCGGTCTGCGTACCTTAGTTTAGCAGTCCTTGACCGTTTGTGCAAGCCCGATTTATTATACAATGTTTTGCAGGTGATAAAAAAACTGACTTTCAGTCACTTTTTCTGCTTGACACACTGCCCGGGCTGAATATAATAGTGTTTGCCCGGAAGATGACCGGCGGTCAGTTTCGCGGGCTTTCCCAATCAACTTTCTATTCTGGAGGGTTCTCATGAAAAAGATCGCACAAGGCATCGTGCGTCTGCGCAAGCTGATCTTAACAGTGGCCGTGCTGCTGTTGATCCCTTCCGCGATCGGCGCCATTGCCACCCGCATCAATTATGACATCCTCACCTACCTGCCGCAGGATCTGGACTCCATGATCGGCGAGGTAGCCCTTGAGGACGATTTCCATCTGGCCTCCACCGGTATGATCACGGTAGAGGGCCTGCCAACCAATGAACTCATCGCTATGAAAAAGGAGATTGAAGCCGTGCCCGGCGTCACCCAGACCTTCTGGCTCAGCGATGTGATCGACCCCAGCATCCCCACCGCCATGCTGCCTGCCGATGTGCAGCAGTTCATGTTCGGCAAAAACGATTCCACCATGCTGATCGTCCGCTTTGACGCCCCCAGCGCCAGCGACGAGACCATGGAAGCCGTCAAGCAGATTGAAAAACTGCTGCGCAAGGACTGCTTCTTCGGCGGCATGAGCGTCATTCTGCAGGACACCAAGGCGCTGGTCAATCAGGAAATGCCCCTGTACATTCTGATCGCCGTGGGCGCCAGCCTGCTGGTGCTGTTCCTCTCGCTGGAAAGCACCCTCACCCCCCTGCTGTTCATGCTGGGTCTGCTGTTCCCCATCGCGTACAACTTCGGCACCAACATCTTTTTGGGGCAGATCAGCTACATCACCGAGGCGCTTGCCACTGTGCTGCAGCTGGGCGTTACGATGGACTTCTCCATCTTCCTGCTGCACCGCTATGAGGAAGAAAAGGAGCTGCGCTCCACCAATGAAGAAGCCATGGTCAGCGCTATCTGCAAGACCATGACCTCCATCTCCGCTTCCAGCCTGACCACCATTGCAGGCTTCCTTGCACTGTGTGCCATGCGCTTGACGCTGGGCCGCGATATCGGCCTTGTCATGGCAAAGGGCGTGGCACTGGGCGTCATCTGCACCGTGGTCATCCTGCCCTCCCTGATCCTTACCTTTGATAAGTGGGTGGAAAAATACAAGCACCGCACCGTTATCCCCCGGCTGACCAAGCTGAGCTACTTTGTTTCCAAGCATTCCGTGCCCATCGTGGTCGTCTTTATCCTCATCCTCATCCCCTTTGCCATTGCGCAGAACAAGACCAGCGTGTACTACACCCTGTTCGACTCTCTGCCCCAGGACCTGACCGGCATCGTGGGTACCAACAAGCTGGGCGAGGACTTCGGCATGACCACCAGCCACTTCATTCTGGTGCATGACGACCTGACCGCTACGCAGGTGTCCGACCTGTGTGACGAGTTGAAGGACGTGGATGGTATCACGCAGGTGGTAAGTCTGGATTCCATTACCGGCCCCGGCTTTGACACCGAGCTGCTGCCCGACAGCGTGATGGAGATCCTGCAGTCCGGCGGCTACAAGCTGATTTTGGCCAACAGCTCCTACAAGACCGGCACGGACGCCATCAACAGCCAGCTGGACGAGATGATCGGCCTGATCAAGAACGTAGACCCCGAAGGCGTCATCACCGGTGAAGGTGCCATGACCAAAGACCTGATCGAGGTGGCAGACGTGGACTTCAAGAACGTCAACGTCTGGTCGATCATGGCCGTGCTGGTCATCATCGCCATCTCCTTCAAGAGCATCTCCATCCCGGTGCTGCTGGTTGCCAGCATCGAGGCCGCAATTGCCATCAATATGGGCATCCCGTACTTTACCGGTACGCAGCTGCCCTTCATCGCCAGCATCGTCATCGGCACCATCCAGCTGGGCGCTACCGTGGACTACTCCATCCTGATGACCACCCGTTATCACGAGGAGCGCGCCTTTGGCCGCACCCCCAAGGAGGCTGCCCAGCAGTCGCTGGAGCACTGCAGCCAGTCCATCCTGACCAGCGGCCTGACCTTCTTTGCCGCTACGGTCGGCGTGGCCGCCATCAGTAAGATGGAGCTGCTGCGGAGCATCTGCCTGCTGATCTCCCGCGGCGCTCTGATCAGTATGCTGGTCATTCTGGTGATGCTGCCCGCCGCCCTGATGCTGTGTGACTGGCTCATCCGCCACACCACCCTGAAATGGATGGTCCCTGAATCTGCCAACGCCAAGAAGTCTGAAAAGGAGTAATGCGTTATGAAAAAATCGCTTCGTTTCGCCAGTGCGGCGCTGGCAGTTGCCCTTGCCGCCAGCTGTGCAGCCCCGGCTTTTGCCGCAGGCGGCAGCAGCTTTACCAAGTCTGAGACCGTGTACGCTGTGATGAACGCCGATGGCTCCATCCAGAGCACCACCGTCAGCGAGCACGTTTACAGCGCCTCCGGCCTGTCCAAGGTGACCGACCAGAGCACCCTGACCAATATCCAGAACACCGAGAGCAGCGCCGAGTTCACACAGGACGGCGAAAAGCTGGTGTGGAACACCGATGATACCGATGTGTATTATAAAGGTGATACCGACCGCGCCCTGCCCATTCAAGCTACCGTCACCTACGCGCTGGACGGTCAGGAAGCCGCGCTGGAAGATCTGATCGGCAAGAGCGGTCATCTGACTATGACCATCGCCCTGAAGAACAACGAGACCGGCACCGTGAACGTGAACGGCACCGACCGCACCATCGTCACCCCGCTGGTCACCGCTGTGGGTGTGATCTTCGGGCAGGATGCCACCAACGTGGTGGCTGCCCACGGTCTGGTGGAAAGCGCCGCCAAGAGCAATGTGGCTGCCTTTGTCACCCTGCCGGGCGTGAAGGACTCCCTGTCCGGTCTGCTGCCGGACGAGCTGGATAGCATTGAGGACTATCTGCAGGACACCATCACGGTGGAGGCAGATGTCACTGAACTGACCTGCCCGCAGGTGATGATGGCCTGCGCCACCAGCGCTGCGGCTCTGGGCACTGACAATGTGTTTGACCTGAGCAGCCTCAACGACCTGACCGACGGCATCAACCAGCTGAACGACGCCATGAGCCAGCTGCTGGACGGTGCTTCTCAGCTGGAGGATGGTACCACCCAGCTGAGAAGCGGTGTGCTGGCGCTGCTGGACGGCGCCAACACCCTGAACACCGGTGCAGCCGCACTGGACAAGGGTCTGGGCCAGCTGACCAACGGTCTGGACACCCTGAGCTCCAACAACAGCGCCCTGAACAGCGGCGCACAGCAGGTGGCGGACGGCGTGCTGGCTTCTGCCAACAAGACCCTGAAAGAGGGCGGCCTGATTGACACCGATATGACCTGGGACAACTACGCCGCGGTCATCGACAACATTCTGACCATCAACGACAAGACGCTGGCTGCCGGACGCCGCAAGATGGTGCGCACCATCTGGGAGCAGGCTCCCAGCTTCAAGGACAGCCAGCTGGATCTGGCGCTGTACCTTTCTGCTACCAAGACGAACCACGATCTGGAGGCTGCTCTGCACCTGATGCAGAACTACGACCCCTCCATGCTGTGCGGTCTGGTGCAGCTGCTGACCAGTCAGGAGGCCAAGGACACCGCCAAGGCAGAGCTGAAGTATCAGGTAGAGAACAGTCAGGATATCGCGGATGTGCGTGCCCTGAAGGACAGCCTTTCCAAGATCCAGTACTTTGTTTCCAGCGTGGGTCAGTACACTGCCGGCGTGCAGACCGCCGCAGATGGTGCCCATTCTGCCAAGGACGGCAGCGCACAGCTTGCCGCCGGTACCAAGACCCTGTACGATGGCGTGAACACCCTGAGCGATGGCGCAAGCCAGCTGAATGACGGCACCCACCAGCTGAACGATGGTCTGAACCAGTTCAACGAGGAGGGCATCTCCAAGCTGACCGGCGCACTGGATCAGGATCAACTGCACGGCCTCAAGACCGTGCTGGACGAGATGACCGACCGGCTGGAAAGCTACACCAGCTTTGCCGGTGCACCCGAGGACGCCGAGAGCAGCGTGAAGTTTGTCTACAAGACCGCCGAGACCGTGGCCGCTGCCGACAACGTTGTGGCCGAGACCGAGACGGTGAAGGAGGGCAACATCTTCACCCGCCTGTGGCAACGCATCGTGGACCTGTTCAAGTTCTGATAACGCCAACATCCTTCCAGAATCGTAGATAGAGACGCAGAAGCGCCCCGCAGCCGAATGACTGCGGGGCGCTTCTGTATCTGCGGGAATATTTCAGGGTGAAAGGCATACAATAAAAAGAAAGCATATTGATTGCATTCTGCTTTCATTTGTGCTAGAATCAAAGAAAGAAGGAGGTGCTGAATATGGCACAGATCAGTGTACGCGTAGATGACACCGTAAAGCATGAGGCAGAGCAGACCTTTGACGAGATCGGTCTGAGCATGAACACGGCCATCACCATCTTTCTCAAGGCCTGCGCCCGGGAAAAGCGCATTCCGTTTGAACTGACCGCAGACCCCTTTTATTCCTCTGCCAATCAGCGTTATCTGGAAGGCATCATGCGGGACGTGCGCAGCGGCAAGGCGCATTTTGCCCCGCATGACCTCATCGAGGAAGCCTGATGCGGCTGCTGTGGGAGGATCGTGCATGGGAGGATTATCTTTATTGGCAGATGCAGGACAAAAAGACGCTGAAACGCATCAACGCGCTGATCAAAGATATCGCCCGCAACGCCTTTGACGGCATCGGCAAGCCGGAACCGCTGCGCGGTACGCTCAGCGGCTGGTGGAGCCGCCGCATCGACGATGTGAACCGCATCGTTTACTACGAAGAAAACGGCATTGTGTTTATCGTTTCCTGCCGCGGACATTACGATGACACCTGACAGCAGCTGCTGTATCTTCACGCTCTACCTAAAAAAGGACACCGGACAGCCTGCGGGCTGTCCGGTGTCCTTTTTTAAATAAAATTACTGATCCTTTTCCACCATCATCTTGCTGGCTTTATAGATATCGCCGCAGCCGAGGGTGATGACCAGATCGCCGGGCTGGGCGTTCTGCTTTACCCAGTCGGCGGCTTCCTGCAGGCTGTTCACCAGCACAGAGCCGGGGATCTGTGCTGCCAGCTTTGCGCTGGTAATGGTGGGGTCGTTGGGCTCGCGGCTGCCCATGATGGGGGTCAGCACCGTGATGTCCGGGATCTTGAGCACATCCACAAAGTCGTTGAACAGCATCTTGGTGCGGCTGTATGTAAACGGCTGGTGGACGGCGATCAGGCGCTTGTAGCCCATCTCCTTGGCGGTGTTCAGGGTGGCGCGCAGCTCGGTGGGGTGGTGGGCGTAGTCATCAATGACCAGCGCACCGTTGCACTCGCCGTACACCTCAAAGCGGCGGCCTGCGCCCTTGAAGTTCAGGGCAGCTTCGGCGCACTGCTCTGCGCTCAGGCCCACAAAGCGGCACACGGCGCACATGGCCAGTGCATTATAAATATTGTGGCGACCGGGCACGGACAGACGGATGCGGGTGGTGTCGGTCGTATTCCACTCCTTCAGGTCGAACTCGAAGAAGCCGGGCTTATACTCGTTGATGTTGACAGCGCGGTAGTCGGCGTGGTTGTCGATGGCAAAGGTGCGCACCCGGCGGTCCAACGTGTACATCACGTCCATGGTGTTCTTATCGTCAGCGTTGGCAAAGATCATGAACTGAGTCATCAGGGCAAAGCGCTTGAAGGCGAACTTCAGCTCGCCCATGCTGCCGTAGTAGTCCAGATGGTCGTTGTCGATGTTCAGCACCACGGACAGGTAGGGGGTCAGCTTCAGGAAGGTCTCGGCGAACTCGCAGGCCTCGATGACGATATCATCGCCCTTGCCGGCCTTGCCGTAGCCGTTGATGAGGGGCAGCTTGCCGCCGATGACGGCAGAGGGGTCGCGGCCGGCCAGTTCCAGCGCGGTGGTGATCATGGAGGTGGTGGTGGTCTTGCCGTGGGTGCCGGACACGCAGATGCTCTGCTTGTACAGGCGGCTCACATAGCCCAGCAGCACGCTGCGCTCCACGGTGGGAATGCCGTAGGAGGCGGCTGCGTTCAGCTCCACGTTATCCTTGGAGATAGCGGCAGAGTACACCACCATGTCCGCACCGACAACGTTATCCGCATTGTGGCCAAGGCTGACCTTCACGCCCATCTCCCGCTCGTAGCGGATGATGCTGCCGTCCAGCACATCGCTGCCGGACAGCTCGTAGCCCTTGGCGGCAAGGATCTGGATCAGCGGATACATTCCGCTGCCGCCGCAGCCGATAAAGTGGATTTTCTTTACATGGTCCAGCAGATGCTGGCTATAATCCGAGTACATGAACATAGTAAGGCTCTCCTCCAAATATTAACGGCTGCAGCGCAGACCGATTCCTTCCAAATATGGGGACACACTCTTATTATATAATTTTTGCAGCATAAAATAAACAGGTAAGGCCGAATTTTCGGAAAGAACCATAATTTTTTTGTGAATTTTGTGATATGTGTACAACAAAATCCCGGCAGTATTACTTTGCCCGCCGCCGCAGAATCTCGTCCAGAATGGCATCGGCTACATCCGCCTTGCTCATCAAAGGCAGCTCCCGTGTGCCGTCCGGGGTGATGAAGGTGACCACGTTGGTATCCACTCCAAAGCCTGCACCGGCCACCTTGAGGTTGTTGGCCACCACCATGTCCAGATTTTTCTTGGCCAGCTTCACGGAAGAGTTTTCCACAAGATCCCGGGTCTCCATGGAAAAGCCGCACAGGAACTGGTGGGTCTTGCGGGGGCCGATGGTGCCAAGGATGTCCTCGGTGCGCTCCACGGGGATGGAAAGGTTGCCTTCCTTCTTTTTGATCTTGTCGTTGGCCACGGTAGCGGGGCGGTAGTCCGCCACGGCGGCGGCCATGATGAGCACATCGGTGGTGTCAAAGCGGTCAGTCACCGCCTCGTACATCTGCCGGGCGGTGGTCACCGGCACATCGGTGGTAAACTTGACCGGCGGCAGCGCGGTCTGCCCGTGGATCAGGGTCACTTCGGCGCCCCGCATGGCGGCGGCGCGGGCAATGGCGTAGCCCATCTTGCCGGTGGAGTGGTTGGTCAGGTAGCGCACCGGGTCCAGCGCCTCCTGCGTAGGGCCGGCGGTCACCGCGACGCGCACCCCGGCCAGATCCTTCGGACGGGCGATGGTGTGCAGGATGTGCTCCAGCAGTACCTCCTCCTTGGGCAGGCGTCCGCTGCCCACATCCTTGCAGGCCAGCACGCCGCTTTCGGAGGGGATGACGGTAAAGCCGTACCGCTCCAGCGTGGCAAGGTTATCCTGCGTGATGGGGTTTTCCAGCATCCCGGTGTTCATGGCGGGGGCCACCAGCTTGGGGCACTTAGCGGCCAGCACCACGGTGGTAAGCATATCGTCCGCAATGCCGTGCGCCATTTTGGCAATGACGTTTGCGGTGGCGGGGGCTACAAGGATCACATCCGCCTTTTTTGCCAGCGAGATGTGGGTGACCTCAAACTTGAAATCCCGGTCAAAGGTGTCCACCATGCACTTGTGGCCGGTCAGGGTCTCAAAGGTGAGAGGGGTGATGAACTGGGTGGCGTTTTTAGTCATGATGACCTCCACATCCGCCCCCAGCTTGCGCAGTGCACTGGCCACATTGGCCATCTTATAGGCGGCAATGCCGCCGCTCACGCCCAGCAGGACGCACTTGCCGTTCAGATCCATGGTTCGTTTACCTCCCGGAAAAACAGTTCTTTTCCACATATCTTACCTTAGTATAATGCAAAACTTCCACCAGCACAACAAAATCTTTGCCGGGAACTTGTATCCGGCGCAAAAATGCGGTAAAATACGCTTGACAAAGAGCAAACCGGTTCTTTTCTTTTATTTTGAAAAGGAAAACAGAATTATGATCTTAGCCATTGATATAGGCAACACCACCGTCGCCCTTGGGGGCATCCGGGACGGACGTGTATGCTTTGTGGCGCGCATGGACACGGTGCGCACCCGCACGGCTGCGGAATATCGTGCCGAAATGGATAAAATTTTTGCGCACCGCCGCCACCCGGAGCGTCCCATGCGCTTTGAAGGGGCGGTGCTTACCAGCGTAGTGCCCCAGATCACCGGGGCACTGGCCGAGTGCGCCCGTCACTACACCGGCAAAAAGCCGGTCATCGTTTCGCCGGACATCCGCACCGGGCTAACCATGGGGGTGGACGAGCCCCGCGCCGTGGGCAAGGACCGGCTGGTGGATGCTGCCTATGCGGCGGCAAACTTTCCGCTGCCGATCGTCACGGTAGACCTTGGCACCGCCACCACCTTTAATGTGGTGGACAAAGACCGGGTATTCCGGGGCGGCGTGATCTGCCCCGGCCTTTCCACCGGGCTGCGCGCGCTGGGCGAGCGCTGTGCCCAGCTGCCGCAGGTGCATCTGGGCTCCCCGAAAAAAGCCATCGGCACCAATACCGAAAGCTGTATGCTGTCCGGCTCGGTGCTGGGCACCGCTGTGCTCATTGACGGCATGGTGCAGCGCATTGAAGAGGAATTGGGCAGCCCAGCTACGCTGGTGGTCACCGGCGGACTGGCAAAGTACGTCACCCCGCTGTGCCGCCACCCCCTGACCTATGACCCGGAGTTGCTGATGAAGGGGCTGGCACTGCTGTACCAGCTGAATGCCCCGCAGGAGCACGGCCGCAGCCATGGCGGCGGCAGACACTACGGTCAGCAGGGACGCCTCCGGGCAAAGCACCCGCATCCCAACCGCCGCACCCGCCGCGAGCCAGAGGCGCTGGTAGGCTGAGGGAACAAGAGGATAAGGGAGAGCATTATGAAACTGGGCATTCTTGGCACGGGTAAGATCGTGCAGGAATTTTTGCCATGGCTTGTGGAGCACACGCCGTTTACTGTGCAGGCGGTGTGCAGCACCCCGCGCTCGGCGGCAAAGGCCGCAGAGCTGTGTGCACAATATCAGATCCCGCAGCACACCACCAATTATTTTGAGCTTTTGCAGTGGGTGGACGCGGTCTACATCGCCGTGCCCAACTTACAGCACGCCCGCTACGCCCGGGTGGCGCTGGAGGCAGGCAAGCACGTCATTGTGGAAAAGCCCATGGCGGTGACCGCCGCCGAGACCGAGGAGCTGGCTGCGCTGGCACAGCGCAAGCGGCTGTTCCTCTTTGAGGCTATGACCACCCAGTACCAGCCCAACTACGCCAAACTCCGGGAGCTGCTGCCCCGGGTGGGCACGGTACGCATGGTACAGTGCAGCTTCAGCCAGTATTCCAGCCGGTACGACGCCTTTTGCGCCGGGCAGACCCCGCCGGTGTTCGACCCGCTGTGCGCGGGCGGCGCACTGATGGACTTGGGCGTGTATAACGTCAGCTACATCGTGGGTCTGTTCGGTGAGCCGAATAAGGCGGTGTATGCCGCCAACATGGAGCGCAATATCGACACCAGCGGTGTGCTGATGATGGATTACAGCGGTTTCAAGGCGGTAAGCCTTGCCGCCAAGGACTGCGCAGCCCCTGCCCGCTGCATCATTCAGGGCACAAAGGGCTACATTCTGCAAAAATCCACCCCGAACTACTGCGGCGGCGTGACCTTCCATCCCAACGAGGGCAAGGAGGAGCACTACAACCTGAACGGAGATCGTCCCCGGCAGGCGGCAGAGTTCGAGGCCTTTTACCGCGCCATGACCGCCGGAGACCAGGAACTGTGCGCCCGGATGCTGGATACCAGCATCGCGGTGAGCCGGGTGCTCACGGTGGCGCGCCGCAGCGCCGGGGTGCGCTTCCCCGGCGACAGATTCTAACGCATTTTTCTCTGGAACACGCCCTGACAACTACGCGCTTCCAAAGATTTGAATATTCATCTAAAACCCGCAAAGAGCGGGCAGGTTTGCGCCGTATCCGACAAAAAGGGCGGAACGGCAGCAGGAGGAAAACTGAATTATGAAGAATACCAATACCAAGACTTTGACTCGTGTGGCCCTGCTGGTGGCCATTGAACTGGTGATGAAGCTTGTCGGTCTGGGCAGTGTGCCCGTGGGCCCGCTGTACATGAGCTTCCTCACCTTGCCCATCGCCGTGGGCGCCATCACCATGGGCCCCGCCGTGGGTGCCCTGCTGGGCGGCGTATTCGGCGCTGTGAGCTTCTACGATGCCATCACCGGCGCATCTGCCATGACCGGTGCACTGTTTCAGGTCAGCCCGCTGAACACCTTTATCCTGTGCGTGGGTATGCGTGTGCTCATGGGTCTGTGCTGCGGCCTGATCTTCAAGGGCCTGCAAAAGCTGGATAAGTCCCGCACCTGGAGCTACATCCTCAGCGCCATGACCGCACCCGCCCTGAACACCCTGTTCTTCATGGGCTACATCGTGCTGGCTTTCTACGGCTGCGACTATGTGCAGAATCTGGTGTCCGTCAAGGGCGCTGCCAACCCCTTCATGTTCGTAGTGCTGCTGGTCGGCGTGCAGGGCGTAGCCGAATTTCTGGTGTCCGGTATTCTGGGCGGCATCGTCGCCCGCGCCGTGGCAAAGTTCCTGAAGTAAGCCCGGCTGCGCACCATGTCAGGGCGGCGCATCCGTGTTTAGAATAGAAAAATGAATGCTCCTCCGGCAACTGCCGGAGGAGTTTTTTGTTGGGAACGGCTCCAATATCCTTCCTGTGAAAATGCAATGCCGGAGCGTCTGAGGACGCTCCGGCATTGCTCTATTCACAAAAATATCGTCCCGCCTGCCCGGCAGCCTTTACTTCTTTTTCCGCAGCTGTTCCAGATAGCCATCGGCCTTGATAGCCTCCGGGGTGAAGGAGTTATTCTTCCACCAGCCCACAAGGGCGGCGGTCACGGTCAGGCCGGTGGTCACCAGCTGCTCCACGGTGGCACTCTCGATGGGCAGCATGGGCTTGCCGCAGGCGCTCAGCACCTGATTGGTCAGTGCCAGCGCCAGCGCAGCCGTGCGTGCCAGGGTGGCGGCAGAAATTTTGCAATGGGTATCGTTCATAGGTTCAGTTCCTCTCTTTCTCTAAATCTGCGATGCGGTGGTTGGCCACCTTCATCTGTTCTTCTAAAATGGGTACGCGGCGGGCGAAGTTGTTATGCTCCCGCACCTCCCGGGTCAGTTCTTCCAGCTTGGTATCGGTCACCGCCTGGCTTTTTCCGTTGGCGATCAGCACGCCGATCAGGGTCACCGCGCCTGCAATGATGGCCGAGATGATGCCTGTCATCGCGCTCACCCCCTCCACCGGGCTTTGTCTGCCCGGGTATCCACGTGCACCCAGCCGGCGGCGCGGCCCGCCTTGACGGGGTAGCGTCCCACGCCGCCCCGGTCCGGCATCAGGCTTTCGGCGTAGGCGGCCACAGCCTCCACGCTCACGTCCTGCACCCGGATATCCGCTGCCCGGCCATACAGGTGCTGGCTGAACTTTGCCCCGCCTGCCTTGGCGTTGTGTGCCGGGGTGCGGTAGGCGCTGGTGATCGTCACCGGTTTTCCGAAGTGCTCCCGGATACGCTCCAGCAGTTCTGCCAGCGCCGTGTCGATGAAGACAGGGTCGCTGCCGTCCTTGCAGCGGAACTCCCGCACACAGAAGTGCGGCGAGAGGGCGGTGCTGCCGTCCCGGGCAAGAGAATACGCTTGCAATGCCATCGTGCGCCCCCTTACAGCCGTTTCAGCAGCGCTGCGATGGGCTCTGCATAAAACCGCTCATAGCCCGCTGCGTTGGGGTGGGTGCCGTCGCTGGTGTACTTATCGCCCAGTTCGCTGACGCCGTGTTTTCCCATAGGCGGGGTGGTCTCCGCAATGTCAACGTAGGGCACGCCCCATTTTTTCAGCGCCGCAAGGATGGCAGGCTTATAGGTCTTGTACCAGTTTTCGCTGCTGGCAAACAGTCCGCCGTGCGGGAATACATAGGCCACGCGCTTGTCGCTGTGATTCGTTGCCAGATCGTCCAGCATCTTCTCCAGTGCGCCGGTCATGGTCGTTTCGTCGTAGGCAGCGGCAAACCCATCGGTCAAGGTACCCACAGGGGCGTTGTTCCAGGCATCATTCACGCCGCCCTCCAACAGGATGTAGTCTGCCTTTGCAAGCGCTGTGGAGTTTGTCACCACCGTGCTGATGCAGCCGCGCGTGCCGCCGTATACCTTATCGGTAATATTCGGGGTCAGCGTTGCGCCGTCCACCGCTTCATTGGTCAGGGTCATGCCGTACTTGTCTGCGATACATTTGCCGTAGCCGCCTGCGCTGCCCTTGCCGTAGGCGATGCTGTCACCCGCAACGTACAGTGTTTTTCCCGCCAGCGGGCTGATGATCTGACCGTTGATGTCAAACACTTCCATTTTACCACCCCTTCTCGATGTAATCGTTCACCTTGTCGTCACTCAGCAGGCCTTTATACACCTTGCACTGGTACAGCGTACCAGACCAGAACTGCTGCTTTTTGCTGCCGTCCGCGCTCTGCGCCGCACCGATCAGGAAGGTCTGGGGCACATCTATGATTGTGCCGTTTGTGGTTTTCCACTCGGTCAGCGGGCAGTAGGTACTGCCGCCGCGATATTTTCTGCCGTCGATCTGCACTGCATACCGCGTACGGGTCTTGAGGTGTTCGATGCTGTCTGACAGGGTCACGCCGCCGTAGTTGTAGTAGGCGAACTCGGTCTTATTGTTCAGCGGGCTGCTGGTGGAGTTGAAGCCGGGCAGATTGCCGGTATCACCGGTCTCGGTCAGGCAGTGCAGGAAGGCAGGCCAGGTGTTGGCATTAAAGTCGTCCCCCGCTTTCGCATCCACTAGGATCGTGTATTGCGGCGTCTCGGTGGAGGCGTGCTCCAGCAGCTTCAGGCCGGTGTCCAGTCCCTGAGTCAGCACGGTCTCGCCGGGCAGACTGTAGATCAGCTGTGCTGTCTCCACTACTTCCACCGTTACCGCGCAGCTTGCACTCTTACCGCCTGCTGTGGCAGTCACGGTGCAGTTACCTGCTTTGATGCCTGTCACCACGCCGTTTGTCACAGTGGCAAAGCCGGCAGGCAGAACGCTCCACACCACCGCCCTGTCGGTTGCGTTCGCGGGCAGCACGGTGGCCGTCAGGGTCTTGCTCTCGCTCTCGTTCAGGGTCATGGTCACGGCGCTCAGGCTCACGCTCTGCACCGGAACTTCCTGTGCACTGCCGCCCCACTCTGCACGCAGAGCATTCAGGGTGGGCTGCATCGTGTCGGTCTTATAGGCTGCATTTTCAAACAGGTTCAGCAGCAGCGCCTTTGCGTTGGCGGTAAAGCCCTCGCCCGGGTCACCTTTTGCACCCGCCGGGCCGGGGTCGCCCTTTTCTCCCTTGTCGCCTTTTTCGCCCTGCGTTCCGGCAGCATTGGCAATGCCTGCTTCCATGTGGTTCAGCTGGGCAGCCGTCAGGGTCTGGCCGTCCACAAAATTCTGTTTTACGTAGCTCATTTGTTCCTCCCTAAGATCATTTTTCCAAGGATCGCCTGCCCCAGCACGGCAAAAACGTTCTCCTTCGGCGGCTGCGGGTTGCCCCACAGCGTCGCCAGACGGTCACAGGCATCCATGGCTGCGTCATTGCCCGCCGCCAGCATGCGCAGTACTGTCAGCAGCGCCTGTTTTTCCGCGGTGGTAATACCGCCGCCTGTGCCCAGCAGCCCCACCAGCGCCTCCCACGCAGGCGTAGCCGGGGCGGGCATCGTGCCCTCTGCCGTGCCGCTGTTGGCGCATACTTTGCACCGCACATCAGCGCTGGTCACGGTGCGGCTGCCGTCCGTGCCCTCAAAGGTGAGGCAGCCCGCGCCGGGCACTGCCGTCACCGCCGCCGGTACGGTCAGGATTCCGTTTTCCACCAGCGTAGCCGCGCTTGCGCCGGGGGTGTGCCAGTGGGCGCACACGGTCAGCCCCTTCCACTCGCCCCGCTGCTCGATGCGCAGCCGGTAGTTGCCCCGGTTGCCCGCATACCCCAGCAGCAGCTGTCCGCCGGGCACCGCTGCCGCGCCGTTTCTGTCCAGCCGGATGGTCATCTCATTCATGCTGCACCGCCCTTACACATACTGGTAGCCCTCCACGTTGAAGGGATAAGCGTTGTCATTGCTCGCCAGGTTTACATCGACCACGCCGATGTTCACCGTGCCGTTCGCAGCAAAACTCACCTTCACCAGTGCTTCGCCCTTGCAGTAAACGCCGTCCCGCAGATTGTAGGTGTTGCCGCCGCCCACTATGGCCACCGCCGTACCGCCCCGCACGATGCGGGTGCAGCCGTAGTCCGCAGCCGCCGCTGCGGCTACTCCGCCGGTGGTAGCGATCGTGGTACATTCCAGAGGGACCGCCATCCTTACCACAATATAATCCACCTCGTCCGGCACAGTCATCGTCTTGTTGCTTTTGCCCGCTGCACCGTCGCTTGTGTAGACAAGCTTTCCGTTCATGTCCGTCACTCCTCTCAGTTGATTCAGTTTTTCTGCCAGACTAAAGCCCAGCACCGTGTCAAGGTTTTCCGCCGTTACTTCCAGTGTGCCGTCTGCGCTCACGGTCAGGCCCCGCCCCACCTTCACGCCGCCCAGCACGGCTGCAGTGGCGGGCGGCAGGGTGCAGCCCATGCCGAATTTCCGGTCTGCCTCGGCCTTGGAGTAGAACCGGTCGTCCGCGCCCAGCTGCAATAGTGCGGCGGCCTTTTCCTGCGCCGACCAGCCTGCTGCCCCGGCGGCACTGGTCAGCGCCTTTTTTACGCCGTAGGGCAGCAGCGCCGGGGTCAGGGGCGCATAGGCCTCGGTCATACGGTCCAACTGCGCCGCCGTGGCGGGCACGGTGGTCAGGGTGGCATCTGCCCGCACCGCAACGCCGTACTGCCCGTCTGCCCGCACCGCGCCGGGCGTTGCCGCCGTAGGCACGGTCTCGCTGCGCACATAGGGGCGCAGGTCCGGCAGCGGGGTGGTATCGGTCTGCACCGCGCCGGTGGCGGCATCCACGCTGAGAATGCGCACCATCTCGCCAGGCAAAGGCTGCACCGGGAGCGGCACCGCCCCCACATCTTGTGCGTTCAGCTGCACCGCGCCGCCCTTGCTGTTCACGCTCAGCACCTGCCCACCGGTGGGTGCATAGCTTTCTGCCCGCAGTGCGGCAGCCTCCGCCCGCTTTGCGCTGGCCTCGGCATCGGTACGGTCGGCCAGAATTTTGTCCGCAGTCTTTTGCGCCAGTGCCGCCTGCATGGCGGTATCTGCCGCACCGTTCTCGGCACGGCGGGCGCTTTCCGCTGCGGCGTGTGCGCTTTCCAGCACGCGCGCCACAAACTGCTCGTACACCGAGGGCGGCAGCTCCTCACTGCCGCCGTCCGTAGGCAGGGTGGCGTACGCATCGTAGCTGCCGGGGCGGGTATAGGCGGTGTAACCGCCGCTGCCTATGGCGGCCAGCATCCACTGTCCCCGCACGCTGCCGGTCAGGCGGCGGTCCACCGTCACACTGTCGTCGGCGTCCAGCGGAATGGCGGCCAGCTGCACCCCATCGCTGCGGCGCAGATACAGCGCCAGGGTGCACCCCGCCCACGCTGCGGGCAGGATGAACTGCAGCCGGTCCACCCCCTCGGCGTTCTGTGCGCCAAGGTGCAGCCGGTGCGGCCGGGGCACAAATTCGGTGCCGCCGCACTGCTGCTCAAGGATTTCGATCTCCATGCAAAACCTCCTTTTCTGTTTGCTGTCCCGATTGTACCGCCGGGGGCGCAAAACTATCCAGTGTGTACTAAAAATGTGAAATTTTCTGTTCTTCGGCATTTTGCTAAACGGGGTTTTGGCACCGGAAATGCGAGCTTTTCTCCCCTGCCGGGACCGGGTAATTCCCCTGCAGGTTTTCCATGCAAAACCCGCGATGTGGGGCAGCTTGTTTTGGGCGCAGCGGCCGCTGCTGCGGCCTTATTCGCAGAGAAAAGAGCCGGTGCAAATGTTAAAAATTCATGAACGGATTGCCCCCAGAAAAAAGGAAAAAATCAGAAGGAAACCACCTAAAAACCAAAATATCAAAAGAAACACTGTGAAAATTGCACAAAAAATAATGTTATAAATCTAACAAAGTGCAAGACACAAATTTGACAGATGCTTTACGGTCTGGTAAAATAACGTTTGCGCAACGAACGTTGCAGCGTTTAAATTCTATCTGGATGAAGTAAAAAGCCGTCCTGCGTACGGCACGGCATGGGCAGATGCGGCCTGTGCCGGGGCAGTTTTGTGGTCTGCCCGAAGCGGATTCCAACCTGTAATACGGTGCTCATTCTTTTTACCCGAAGAGAGCATCGTATTTGACTGTGAGACGCTTATACTCAGAGCAGCCACAGTCCGGGCGGCCGGGGTGCTGATGCAATACAGACCCGCGGCCGCGCCAAATACGACAAAGAGAGGAGTTGTCTCGTATCGCTTCCGTTAAATTGAAGAAAGCAGTTACTGCCGCAAAGCAGGCAGTATCTCCCCGTGTGCTGGCATTTTGTGTCATGGTGGTATGCCTTGTGGCTACCCTTGGCGTCACCGCTGCAAATCTGCGGCTGACCTACGTCACCGACTCCAATGGTGCACGGCAGGTCCTTCTGACCGATGCCGATGCTTCCCCCGCACAGGTCATGCACCTTTCCGGCATCCGCTCTGAAGAGGGCGATGAGGTCTACTACACCGCGTTCAGCGGCAATCTTGCCTCCCTGAACATCGAGCGCGCATTCTCCGTCAGCATCACTGCCGACGGGCAGGAGTACCCTGTAAAGCTGGTGTTCGGCACCGTAGCCGATGCACTGGAGCGCGCCGGTATCACCCTTGAAGGGGACGACTACACCGAGCCGGCGCTGGATCACGTTGTGACCGCCGGCAGCAAGATCGTGGTCCACCGCGTGGACTACGCAGAGCGGGTGGAGACACAGGCTATCCCCTACGACACCCAGTATGTCTACACCAGCCTGTACTTCCGCAACACCGGCCGCACCACCACGGTGCAGCACGGCGCAGCCGGTCAGCAGACCGTGACCACCCGTGACCGCTATGTGGACGGCGAGCTGGAAAACAGCACCGTTGTGGATACCACCACCACGGTGGAGCCCACCGACCACGTCATCAAGACCTACGGCGCAGGCGCGCCGGTGTCCCCCCTGACCGGCGCGGACGGCACCACCAACGCCCCCACCTCTTATAGCAAGGTGCTCACCGGCAAGGCCACCGGCTACTATTCCCGTACCGGCAAGGGCTCTTCCGGTCTGGGTCTGGGCTATGGCACCGTGGCTGTGGACCCGGACGTGATCCCCTACGGCACCAAGCTCTACATCACCTCCACCGATGGCAAGTTCGTCTACGGCTACGCCGTAGCCACCGACACCGGCATCGCCGTCCAGAAGGGGCAGATCCTTGTAGACCTGTTCTACGAGACCTACGCCGAAAGCGTTATCAACGGCGCCATTCAGGTCAATGTCTACGTTGTAGGCTGAGCTGTAAACAAAACACAATAACCACGCAAAGAGACCGCTGCACAGTTTGTACAGCGGTCTCTTTTGATGTTAATCAGAATACTATTTTTATTTCGGGGTCGGGGAAAGTCTGTGGGCTTTCCCCGACCCCTTTTCTGTTTTCGCAACGCTTTCGCCGGAACCGTTTGTCAAATGAGCAGTTTACACGATGTCGAGCTGCAAATTTTGGATGGTATGCCCACAACATACAGAGAAGTCAAGAAAATTTGTGGTAATTGTATTTGAATTTTGGACAAAAAGTCTTGCAAAAATGGTAAAAACCTTTTAATATAAAAGAGTACAAAGCTGCGGATGCCGCTTTCGGCTTCCGCACGGGGAGGAGCAGTTTATGAAACCGACCGAAGAAAAGATTCAGAGCAACACATCGGACCTGCCGGTGTACCTGTTCAAGCAGGGCAACAACTGCGAGGCTTACCGCTACTTCGGCGCACATCTGGAAACACGGGTCGGGGAGTCCGGCGTCGTGTTCCGCGTGTGGGCACCGCACGCCGTAGCCATCAGTGTTGTGGGCGACTTCAACAGCTGGAAGCCCGGCAGCCATCCCATGCACAAGGTGGATGGCGATTCCGTGTGGGAATTGTTCATTCCCGGCATGAAGGAATACGATGTTTATAAATATTGCGTGACCACCCGTGCAGGCGACCTTGTCTACAAGGCCGATCCCTACGCCTTCCACGCCGAGACCCGGCCGTCCAACGGCAGCAAGGTCTACGATCTGTCCGGCTTTGCATGGCACGACGCCGCCTGGCAGACCGCGCAGAAAAAGGCGGACGTGATCAACGGCCCGATGAACATCTACGAGATGCACGCCGGCAGCTGGAAGATGAAGGAGGGCGGCAAGCCCTACAACTACTCCGAGCTGGCAGACGAGCTGATCCCGTACATCAAGGATATGGGCTACACCCATGTAGAGCTGCTGCCGGTGATGGAATATCCGTTTGACGGCAGCTGGGGCTATCAGGTCACCGGCTATTTTGCACCCACCAGCCGCTACGGCACCCCCAAGGACTTTATGGCCTTTGTGGATAAGATGCACGCCGCAGGCATTGGCGTCATCATGGACTGGGTGCCCGCCCACTTCCCCAAAGACCAGTTCGGCCTGTACAATTTTGACGGCGAGGCCTGCTACGAGGATCCCAACCCCAAGCGCGGCGAGCACAAGGAGTGGGGCACCATGGTGTTCGACTTCGGCCGCAACGAGGTGCAGAGCTTCCTCATTTCCAGCGCACTGTACTGGCTGGAGCAGTACCACATCGACGGTCTGCGCGTGGATGCCGTGGCCTCCATGCTGTATCTGGACTACAACCGCAAGCAGGGCGAATGGGAGCCCAATAAGGACGGCGGCAAGGAGAACCTGGAAGCTATCGCCTTCCTGCGCAAGCTGAACAACACCGTGCTGGGTCGTCACCCCCACAAGTACATGATCGCCGAGGAGTCCACCGCGTGGCCCATGGTCACAAAGCCCGCCTCGGACGGCGGTCTGGGCTTCAACTTCAAGTGGAACATGGGCTGGATGAACGATATGCTCAGCTACATGAAGACCGACCCGCTGTTCCGCTCCGGCAACCACAACAAGGTGACTTTCAGCTTCTTCTACGCTTTCAGTGAGAACTTTGTGCTGCCCATCAGCCACGATGAAGTGGTGCACGGCAAGGGCAGCCTGCTGAATAAGATGCCCGGCGAATATGACGACAAGTTTGCCAATCTGCGCACCTTCTTCGGCTACATGATGGCACACCCCGGCAAGAAGCTGCTGTTCATGGGACAGGAGTTCGGTCAGTTTGCCGAGTGGAACGAGGCAAAGCAGCTGGACTGGATGCTGCTGGACTACGACAAGCACGCCGAGCTGCAGAACTACGTCCGCACCCTGAACGCCTTCTATAAAGAGCACCCCGCCCTCTGGCAGATCGATTACAGCTGGGAAGGCTTCCAGTGGATCGTGCCGGACGACTCGCAGCAGAGCGTCATCGCCTTCCTGCGCAAGGATGCCGCCGGTAAGCAGATCCTTGTCATCTGCAACTTCAACCCCGTCCTGCGCGAGGGCTACACCCTCGGTGCACCGGTGTCCGGCACCTATAAAGAGATCCTGAACAGCGACGATGCCGCTTTCGGCGGCTCCGGCACCGTGCACAACAAGCCGGTGCGTACCCACAAAAAGCCGCAGCACGGCTTTGAGCAGAGCATTACCGTCACCCTGCCGCCCATGAGCACTTTGTACTTTGAGGTGCCCACAAAGCGCACCCGCAAGGCAGCAGAGGACAGCGCGGACAAGCCGGCAAAAAAGACCGCCAAAAAGGCCACCGTCAAGGACGCCGACAAGCCGGCAAAAAAGACCCGCACCACCAAGGCCAAGGCCGCCAAAACGGCGGATGAAAAACCGGAAAAAGCAAAAAAGACCGCTGCCAAGTCCAAAGCAAAACCCGAGGCCGCAGCGGACAAGCCGGTAAAAAAGACCGCCGCCAAGGCAAAGACCGCGGCAAAAGCAAAGCCTGAGACCGAAGCAGAAACCAAACCCGCAAAACGCACCCGCAAAGCAAAAGCACCCAAGGAATAAGGATGCCCACACGGATGCACGCACGAACATTCTGATCTGTTGACTATCATTTCCAAAAAGGAAATGCTAAAGGGGAGAATAAAGCTATGGCAAAAGAAATCGTGGCAATGATCCTTGCCGGTGGACGTGGCTCGCGCTTATACGCGCTGACACAAAAGACGGCAAAACCTGCGGTGTCCTTCGGCGGTAAGTACCGCATTGTGGACTTCCCGCTGTCCAACTGCGTCAACTCCGATATCGACACCGTCGGTATCGCAACACAGTACCAGCCCCAGAAGCTGAACGAGTACATCGGTAACGGTCAGCCTTGGGATCTGGACCGTCTGCACGGCGGTGTGCACACCCTGCCCCCTTACGAGCAGGCAAACGGCACCGACTGGTACAAGGGCACTGCAAACGCCATCTATCAGAACATCGGCTTCATCGACAGCTATGATCCCGAATACGTCATCATCCTGTCCGGCGACCAGATCTGCAAACAGGACTACGCCGACTTCCTGCGCTTCCACAAGGAAAAGGGCGCAGAGTTCTCTGTGGCCGTTATGGAAGTGGACTGGAAGGAAGCTTCCCGCTTCGGCCTGATGGTGGCGGACGAGAACGACCGCATCACCGAGTTCCAGGAGAAGCCCCCGGTGCCCAAGTCCAATCTGGCCTCCATGGGCATCTACATCTTCAACTGGGATGTGCTCAAGAAGTATCTGATCGAGGACGAGGCTGACCCCAACTCCAAGAACGACTTCGGCATGAACATCATCCCCGCCCTGCTGCGTGACGGCCGCAAGATGTACGCCTACCGCTTTGCCGGTTACTGGCGCGACGTGGGCACCATCGACAGCCTGTGGGAAGCCAACATGGAAGTGCTGGACCCCGAGAACTCCGGCATTGATATCTTTGATAAGACTTGGAAGATCTACAGCCGCAACCCCGTGCTGCCCGCCCAGAAGATCGGCGAGCGCGCCGTTGTGCAGGACTCCCTCATCACCGAGGGCTGCAAGATCTACGGCAACGTCAAGCACTCTGTGCTGAGCGCAGGCGTTGTTGTGGAAGAGGGCGCTACCGTTGAGGACGCCGTGCTGATGGACGGTGTCGTGGTCAAGGCAGGTGCCGTGGTCAAGCGCTGCATCCTTGCTGAGGACGTTGTTGTGGGCGCAGGTGCAAAGGTCGGCGGCGAGGGCGCTATTGCCCACGTTGGCACCGGTCTGACCATCGGCGCAGGCGCTACCGTCAAGGAGGGCGCAAAAGTGTTTGAATCCGTCAAGGAGGGTGTGGAAGTATGCTGAGACAGAACACCAATGCGTTGGGTATCATTTTCCCCAACAGCTATGACAATACCGTTCCCGAGCTGGTGACCGAGCGCGCAATGGCCTCGATCCCCTTTGCGGGCCGTTACCGCATGGTAGACTTTGTGCTGTCCAGCATGGCCAACTGCGGCATTTCCAACGTTTCCATCGTGGTGCGTAAGAACTACCACTCCCTGATGGATCATCTGGGCACCGGCCGCGAGTGGGATATGGCCCGCCGCCACGGCGGCCTGAACATCGTGCCTCCCTTTGCAGAAAAGGGCGTGCGCATCTACTCCGGCCGTGTGGAGGCTCTGGGCTCCATTCTGAGCTTCCTCGAGCACCAGAAGGAGAAGTATGTGGTCATGAGCGATGCCAACATCGCCGTCAACTACGACTTCAACGCCCTGCTGGCTGCCCATCAGGCCAGCGGTGCCGATGTGACCGTGGCCTATCAAAAGACCGAGATCCCCGAGGGCCGCAAGAACGACAACTACACCCTGACCATTGATGCTGATGGCCGCGTGACCGAGCTGCTGTTCAATGACTACCGCTCCGGTGTGCAGAATCTGGATCTGAACATCTATGTGCTGGAGCGTGAAACCCTGATCAAGCTGGTCAAGGACGCTACCGCCCGCGGCCTGATCTACTTCGAGCGCGACATTCTGGCACACAACGTCAACATCCTGAACATCCATGCGCTGGAGTACACCGGCTATGTGGCTCATATCTGCGACATGAAGAGTTACTTTGACGAGAACCTGAAGCTGATCGATGACCGCAATCTGGAAGCGCTGTTCCCCAAGGGCAGCCCCATCTACACCAAGATCCGCGACGATAACCCCACCCGTTACGTCACCGGTTCCAAGGTCGTGGATTCCATTCTGGCCGACGGCTGCGTCATCGAAGGCACCGTGGAGAACTGCGTGCTCTTCCGCGGCGTCAAGGTCAAGAAGGGTGCTGTGGTCAAGAACTGTGTCCTGATGCAGGATACCGTGGTCGAGCCCAACGTGGAGCTGGACTGCGTTGTCACCGACAAGAACGTGAAGATCACCGCCGGCAAAAAGCTGTCCGGCACCGAGAGCTTCCCGGTCTACGTCCAGAAGAACCACACCGTCTGATCGAGCAATATCCATAGGGGCGGCTTCCTCCCCGGTAGCCCCTCTTGAGAGGGGCGGGGGCACCTGTGTGCCCCCGCCTGCTCTTTTGTATGCAAGGTTCGCGCCGCTTTTCACGGCGGCGGGGAGCGCGAACATCTGCCTGTATCATGGAAGGAGTGAATCCTATGAAGATCCTGTATGCTGCTTCGGAAGCCAATCCCTTTGCCAAATCCGGCGGTCTGGCCGATGTGGCAGGTGCCCTGCCCAAAGCACTGGTCAAGGACGGCGTGGACGCCCGCGTCATCATGCCCCTGTACGGCGATTTGAAGTACCGCGATAAGCTGGAATACGTTACCAACTACTCCGTGCCTGTGGGCTGGCGCAGCCAGTACTGTGGCCTGTTCAAGGCCGATGTGGACGGCGTGACCTACTACTTCCTGGACAACGAGTATTACTTCAAGCGCCGCGGCCTGTACGGCTTCTACGATGATGGTGAGCGCTTCGCCTTCTTCTCCCGCGCCGTGCTGGAGACTTTGTTCTACATCGACTTCACCCCCGATATCATCAACTGCAACGACTGGCAGACCGCTCTGGTGCCGGTGTACCTGAACCTGTACTATCGTCATCTGGACAAGTTCAACCGCATCAAGACCGTGTTCACCATCCACAACATCGCCTATCAGGGCAAGTACGGCACCGATATTCTGGAGGACACCTGCGGCATCGGCCACCGGGACCAGCATATCGTGGAGTACGACGGCTGCGCCAACTTCATGAAGGGCGCTTTCGAGACCGCCGACAAGATCACCACCGTCAGCCCCACCTACGCACAGGAGATTTTGGACCCGTGGTTCAGCTACGGTCTGGACGCTCTGCTGCGTGAAAAACAGTACAAGCTGTGCGGCATCCTGAACGGCATCGATATGGACGCCAACGACCCCGCCACCGACAAGAACATCCCCTTCAATTACAGCATCAAGACCTTTGAGACCGGCAAGGCCAAGTGCAAGGAAGCTTTGCAGGACAGGTTCGGTCTGCATAAAGACGGCAGCCCCGTCTTTGGCATGGTCAGCCGCATGGTGGGCATGAAGGGCTTTGACCTTGTGCAGAGCATTGCTGACGGTCTGGTGGACCGCGGCATCCAGCTGGTCATTCTGGGCAGCGGCGAGAGCCAGTACGAGAACTTCTTCTCTGACCTGTGCGGCCGTCACCCGGGCCGCGTAGGCACCTACATCGGCTTTGAGCCCAAGCTCTCGCAGGAGATCTACGCCGGTGCAGATGCCTTCATCATGCCCTCCAAGAGCGAGCCCTGCGGTCTGGCACAGATGGTGGCCTGCCGCTACGGCACACCTCCCATCGTCCGCGAGACCGGCGGCCTGCGCGACTCCATCCACGACAGCACCATGGGTGACGGCAACGGCTTTACCTTTGCCGGTTACAACGCCCACGAGCTGTATGTGGCCTGCTGCAACGCACAGGATGCCTATAACAACAAGGAAAACTGGAAGAACCTCGTGCGTCACTGCATGGAGTGCGATTTCAGCTGGGACGTTTCCGCCAAGAGCTACGAGGGTCTGTACAACGAGACCGCAAACCTCTGGTAAGCGTCTGAACCCCAAAGCACCCGCTGGGGCTGCCGCACGTTTGTGCGGCAGCCCCTTTTTTGCTTTTTTCCGTTTTTTACACTCTGCACAAACTTTTCCGCAAAGTTTGTGCAATGATGCAATCATCGGCGCACAATGTGTGTTATAAGTGCACATTTATGGAATTAGTCTTAACAAACTATGAAATTTTACTATATTTCGGTGGAGAATTGATTGCAATATCCGACGCTTTGAAGTATACTGAGGGCATAGACTTTTTGGCTGCCTGTCCGTCTCTGGCATTTTTTCCAAATGCTGGAATGCGGGCAGCACCCGCAGAAAGGAGCGGCGCAGAACTTGAAAGGCTGGTACAAGGCTTTGGAAGATCTGGTCTGGCTGACCCAGCTGGGACTGAATATGCTGCTGCCGCTGGTGCTCTGCCTTGCCGGGTGCTGGTGGGCCGTGGAGCACTGGGGCTGGCCGGAATGGCTGTTTTTGCCCGCTGTGGGTCTGGGGCTTGCCGCCGGGGCGCAGAACTTCTGGGTGTTCTGCAAGGAACGGCTGGAGCGCTCCAAACACGAAAAAAATCATCGGGTGGGCTTCAACTCCCACCAGTAATGGAGGTTCGTTTTTATGAAATTGCAGCCGGAATCCAAAAAGGAGCTGCTGCGCATCGCCTGCGGCGTGTCTCTGTGCACTGCCGTGATGTGGGTGGTGTTTGCAGCGCTGCATCTGGTGGGCTGGGTGGTCTTTGACTACCGGGTGCTGCTGGGCGGCATCATCGGCGCGCTGGTGGCTATCGGCAACTTTGCCGGCATCTGCTTCGTGGTGCAGAAGGTCATTGACGAGCCGGACGAAAAAAAGCGTAAAGCGCAGCTGCAGATATCCTATAATACAAGGATGCTGCTGCAGGCGTTGTGGATCATCATAGCCATTGCGGCTCCGTGCTTCCAGGCGTTTGCAGGCGTTCTGCCGCTGCTGTTCCCCAGAGTTACGATCTATTATCTCCAGATAACCGGGAAGTACAAGCCGCTCACACCCCCGCAGGAGCCGGTGGACATCGCTGTGGAAGATGACCCCGCCCCTGCTGAGGCGTCTGCGGTGCAGCCCCGTGACGAAGGGGGTGAACAAGAATAAATGGAACTGAACGGCGCAAAGATCCTGTATACCATCCACACCAATATCCCTCTGCTGGGTGATTTTAAAATTACCCAGACCTTGGTAAGCACTTGGATCGTCATGGCGCTGCTCTCGGGTTTTGCCATCTGGCTGGGGCACGACCTCAAGCTGGAAAATGTGTCCAAACGACAGGCCGCAGCCGAGTTCATCGTAACGCGGCTGGAACAGTTCGTGCACGACAACATGGGCTTCCACTTCGATCAGTATATCCCCCTGGTCGGTGCTATTTTTGCACTGAGCATCGGGTGTAACCTGATCAGCGTTGTCGGCCTGTGGAGCCCCACGGCCGACCTGAACACCGAGGCAGCGTGGGCCATCGTGGTGTTTGTTCTGATCATGTACTACAAGATCAAAACGAACGGCATTCTGGCCTACCTCAAGGGTCTGCTCGATCCGATCTTTATCATGGCACCCATCAATGTGCTGTCAGAGATCTCTACCCCTGTCAGCATGGCGTTCCGTCACTTCGGCAACATCCTGTCCGGTACGGTCATCTCCACACTGCTGTACTGGGCACTGGCAAGCCTGAGCCACGTCATCTTTGGCTGGCTGCCGGGCTTCCTGAGTCAGATCCAGCTGTTCCAGATCGGCATCCCGGCCTTTACCGGCCTGTATTTCGACTGGTTCGGCGGCTGCATTCAGGCGTTCATCTTCTGTACCCTGACCACAATCTTCATCAAACGTGCTGCCGGTGAGGACTAAGGCCTTCCGGCATCCCCCAAAACACAAACACATTTTAGGAGGACAAATCTTATGACTGATTTCCAGTATCTGGCTCGTGGTATCGCTCTGGCAGGCTGCGGCATCGGCGCAGGCTGCGCACTGATCGCAGGTATCGGCCCCGGTATCGGCGAAGGCAACGCTGCTGCTGCTGCCTGTGAGGCCGTTGGCCGTCAGCCGGAGTGCAAGAGCGACGTTACCAGCACCCTGATCCTCGGTGTTGCCCTTTCCGAGACCACCGGTATCTACGGCTTTGTTACCGGCCTGCTGCTGATTTTCCTGGCTCCCGGTATGTTCATGAAGTATCTGGCATAAGCCTCCCGATCCGAAAAAATAACGAAAGGAGACGCTTATGGAACTGTATCAGGCGTTGATCACGCTGGATGGCTGGACCTTTCTGGCCCAGATCTGCAACCTGATGATCCAGCTGGTCATCTTCAAAAAGTTCCTGCTGAAGCCGATCAAACAGGTAATCGCCGACCGCAAGGCCAAGGCCGACAGCGAGATCGCGGATGCGCAGAAGCTGCGCACCGAGGCTGAAGCCATGAAGGCGGAGTACGAGCAGAACCTGCAGAACGCCCGCACCGAGGCCAACCAGATCGTAGCTACGGCGCAAAAGACCGCCACCGCCCGCTCGGAAGAGATCGTGGGCGAGGCCCGCGCACAGGCCGCTGCCCTGAAGCAGAAGGCTGAGGCCGACATTGCGCAGGAGCGCAAGAAGGCCGTGAACGAGGTCAAGGACGAGATCGGCGGCATCGCCATGGAGATCGCATCCAAGGTGGTGGAGCGCGAGATCAGTGAGAAGGACCACAAGGACCTGATCGACGAATTTATCAAAAACGTGGGTGAAGCATCATGACCGAAACTGCAAAGATGTACGGCGGCAGTCTGTACGATCTGGCGGCAGAGGAAGGGCTGGAGACCCGCATTCTGGGCGAGCTTGACGAGGTGCAACAGCTTCTGAAGCAAAACCCGGACTACCTGCGGCTGCTCAGCACCCCCAGCATCCCCAAAAAGGAGCGCTGCGGCCTGCTGGACGAAGCCCTGCGCGGGCAGGTCCACCTCTATGTGCTGAACTTTTTAAAGATCCTGTGCGAGAAGGGCACCCTGCGGGAGCTGTCCGGCTGCGCACGGGCTTACCGCATCCGCTACAATCAGGCGCACGGCATTCTGGAAGCTACGGCCATCTCGGCTGTTCCGCTGACCGAGCAGCAGCGCGCGGCGCTGCACGCCAAGCTGGAAAGCCTGACCGGCAAGACCATCGACCTTAAAACCAAGGTGGATGCCAAGGTGCTGGGCGGTATCCGGCTGGATATCGAGGGCACCGAGCTGGACGGCACCGTCCAGAACCGTCTTTCCTCCCTGCGCCGGGATATTGCGGCGGTCACTCTGTAACTTTTTCCCTGCCCTTTGCAAACGGGGCAGAGCACAGAACGAATTTCCACCCGAAATGACTATTATGAATTGAGTGGTGAACAAACAAAGATGCAATTGAAACCTGAAGAGATCTCCAAGATCATCCGTGCGCAGATCAAGCATTATGAAAATGCCATCGAGCAGAGCGAGACCGGCACGGTCATTATGGTGGGCGATGGCATCGCCCGGGCCAGCGGTCTGGAAAAGTGCATGGCAGGCGAGCTGCTCCAGTTTGACAACGGCGAATACGGTATGGCCCAGAACCTTGAGGAAAATACCGTTTCCATCGTGCTGCTGGGCTCGGATGCCGGCATCAAAGAAGGCAGCATCGTCAAGCGCACCGGCAAGGTAATCTCCGTGCCGGTGGGCGATGCCATGATCGGCCGCGTGGTCAACGCACTGGGTCAGCCCATCGACGGCGCAGGCCCCATTGAGACCACCGAATACCGCGCCATCGAGAGCCGCGCGCCCGGCATCATCGAGCGCCAGCCCGTCAAGGAGCCGCTGCAGACCGGTATCAAGGCCATCGACTCCATGATCCCCATCGGACGCGGTCAGCGCGAGCTGATCATCGGTGACCGCCAGACCGGCAAGACCACCATCGCTTCCGATACCATCATCAACCAGAAGGGCAAGGACGTCATCTGCATTTACGTTGCCATCGGTCAGAAGCGCTCTACCGTGGCAAACCTTGTGCAGAGCCTGACCGAAGCCGGTGCCATGGGCTACACCATCGTGGTGTCCGCCACCGCCTCCGAGCTGTCCCCCCTGCAGTATATCGCCCCCTACTCCGGCTGCGCCATGGGCGAATACTTCATGCAGCAGGGCAAGCACGTCCTCATCATCTACGATGACCTTTCCAAGCACGCTGTGGCCTACCGTGCCCTGTCGCTGCTGATCCGCCGTCCCCCGGGACGCGAAGCTTACCCCGGCGACGTTTTCTATCTGCACTCCCGTCTGCTGGAGCGCGCTGCCAAGCTTTCCAACGAGCTGGGCGGCGGCAGCCTGACGGCTCTGCCCATCATCGAGACGCAGGCGGGCGACGTTTCCGCCTACATTCCCACCAACGTCATCTCCATCACCGATGGTCAGATCTTCCTGGAGACCGAGTTGTTCCACTCCGGTGTCATGCCGGCAGTCAACCCCGGTATCTCGGTGTCCCGTGTCGGCGGCAACGCCCAGATCAAGGCCATGAAGAAGGTTGCCGGCACCCTGAAGCTGATCTACTCCCAGTACCGCGAGCTGCAATCCTTTGCACAGTTCGGCTCTGATCTGGACGCCGACACCAAGGCACGTCTGGCACAGGGCGAGCGCATCGTGGAGGTGCTCAAGCAGAACCGCTCCGCGCCCGTGCCTGTGGAAAAGCAGGTTGCCATCCTGTACGCCACCATCCATGACTACCTTGTCAACGTCAAGGTGCCGGATGTGGCCGAGTACGAGAAGAGCCTGTACGAGTATCTGGACAACGATGCCGCCGGGGCTGCCGTGATGGACACCATCCGCACCACCGGCAATCTGGATAAGGACACCGAGGAGCAGCTCAAGACCGTGCTGACCCGGTATACCGAAAGCTTTGTCAAGGCGCATTAAAGGGAAGGAGGCGTAACGCATGGCTGGTTCCATGAAGGACATCAAGCTGCGCATCAAAAGCGTAGAGAGCACCATGCAGATCACCAAGGCCATGGAGCTGGTGGCTTCCTCCAAAATGCGCCGTGCCAAGGAGCGGGTCGAGCACAGCCGACCCTATTTTGAAACGCTGTACAAGACCCTGACCGAGATCGCGGCAGCGGACCCCCGGGCCCGCAACCCCTACCTGCGCCGCAGCGAGATCAAGCGCACGCTGCTGGTGGTCATTGCCGGTGACCGCGGCCTTGCCGGCGGTTACAACGCCAATGTGCTCAAGCTGGCCGCACAGGAAAGCGGCAACGTGGAGGTGCTGCCCATCGGCAAGCGCTCGGCAGAATATTTTGCCCACCACGAAGCCGAACTGTTCACGCAGGAGGTGCTGCTGGCCGCCGATGTATCGGTGGGACAGTGCTTCCAGCTGGCGCGCCAGATCACCGAAGGGTACCGCAAGGGCGAGTTTGACGCCGTAAAGCTCTGCTACACCCGGTTCGATTCCATGATGACCCAGACGGCTGTCTCCATCGAGGTGCTGCCGCTGGCTATGGAGCCCACCGAGCAGCAGAAGGCCGAGGCACGCCGCAGTCAGATTTTGTACAAGCCCAGCAGCGAGGAAGTATTCAGCGCGATCATCCCGGAGTATGTGGCCGGTGTCGTCTACGGTGCCGTGTGCGAGAGCGTAGCCAGTGAGCTGGCCGCCCGCCGCACCGCCATGGACGCTGCCACCAAGAACGCCGGCGAGATGATCGACCATCTCAACCTGTATTATAACCGTGCCCGTCAGGCTGCCATCACGCAGGAGATCACCGAGATCGTGGCCGGCGCGGAGAACTAAAACCCTCTCAGCCGCCTGACGGCGGCAGCTCCCCCGAAGGGGGAGCTTGAGCGGAAAAACCTATCAAGAAGGAGTTGTAGCCTATGTCCGAAAAACATATCGGCAAGGTGATCCAGGTCATTGGCCCGGTGCTGGACATCCAGTTCAAGGATGGCGAGCTGCCGGAGCTGCTCAACGCCATTGAGATCGACAACCACGGCCAGAAGCTGGTGGTGGAGGTCGCTCAGCTGACCGGCGACAATGTGGCACGCTGCATTGCCATGAGCAGCACCGATGGTCTGGTGCGCGGCACAGATGCCGTGGACACCGGCGAGTCCATCAAGGTGCCCGTAGGCGACCAGTGTCTGGGACGCGTGTTCAACCTGCTGGGCGAGCCCGTGGATAACAAGCCCGCCCCCACCCCGGATGCCTACTGGCCCATTCACCGTCCCGCTCCCAGCTACGAGGAGCAGCAGTCCACCACCGAGATTCTTGAGACCGGCATCAAGGTCGTTGACCTGATCTGCCCCTACGCCAAGGGCGGTAAGATCGGCCTGTTCGGCGGCGCCGGTGTCGGCAAGACCGTCCTGATCCAGGAGCTGATCTATAACATCGCCACCGAGCACAACGGTTACTCGGTATTTACCGGCGTTGGCGAGCGCACCCGTGAGGGCAACGACCTGTACGGCGAAATGACCGAGAGCGGCGTTATCAACAAGACCGCACTGGTCTACGGCCAGATGAACGAGCCCCCGGGAGCCCGTATGCGCGTGGCACTGTCCGGCCTGACCATGGCAGAGTACTTCCGCGATGTGAAGAATCAGGACGTGCTGCTGTTCATCGATAACATCTTCCGCTTCACGCAGGCCGGTTCCGAGGTGTCCGCACTGCTGGGCCGTATGCCCTCTGCCGTTGGTTACCAGCCCACGCTGGCCACCGAGATGGGTGCCCTGCAGGAGCGCATCACCTCCACCCGCAAGGGCTCTATCACCTCGGTGCAGGCCGTCTACGTTCCCGCCGATGACCTGACCGACCCCGCCCCTGCCACTACCTTTACCCATCTGGATGCCACCACGGTTCTGAGCCGTGACATTGCATCGCAGGGCATCTACCCCGCTGTGGACCCGCTGGACTCCACCAGCCGCATCCTCAGCCCGGAGGTCGTGGGGCAGGAGCACTACGAGATCGCCCGCGCCGTCCAGAAGGTACTGCAGCGCTACAAGGAACTGCAGGACATCATTGCCATCATGGGCATGGACGAGCTGAGCGAGGAGGACAAGCGTACCGTCAGCCGCGCCCGCAAGGTGCAGCGCTTCCTGAGCCAGAGCTTCCATGTGGCAGAGCAGTTCACCGGTATGCCCGGCCAGTATGTGCCGCTGAAGGAGACCCTGCGGGGCTTCAAGATGATCCTGAGCGGCGAGTGCGATGAGCTGCCCGAGAGCGCATTCCTGTTCGCGGGCACCATCGATGACGTGTTCGCAAAAGCGAAGAAGGGGTAAGCCATGACGACCTTTCATCTGACGGTGGTCACGCCGGACGGCTGCGCCTTTGAAGGTCAGGCCGAGCGCATCGTCTGCCGCGCCATCGACGGCGACCTCGCCATTCTGGCAAAGCACGGCGATTACTGCACGGCACTGGGCATGGGCGAGGCGCACATTGTGGATGCCGACGGTCAGCGCCGCCGCGCAGCCTGCATGGGCGGCCTGCTCAGCGTGCTGGACGGGGACGTGCGTCTGGTGGCTACCACTTGGGAATGGGCCGAGGACATCGATCAGGCGCGTGCGGAGGCTTCCAAGAAGCGCGCCGAGGAGATCCTTGCCCGCAAGAACCTGAACGACCGTGAGTACGAGCTGGCACAGGCGCGCCTGAAGCGCGCGCTGGTGCGCACCTCTGTCCATTAAACCTGTATGCAAAAAGGCACCCGCAGCCGGATGGCTGTGGGTGCCTTTTTAAATTTATCTTACCCCCGGTTCGCCCGCTCGATCAGGGTGCGGATGTGGTGCGCAAGCATCTCTACGGCGGTGCTGTTCTCGCCGCCGTTGGGCACAATGATGTCCGCGTTGCGCTTGCTGGGCTCTACAAAGGCTTCGTGCATCGGCTTGACCGTGGTCAGGTACTGATTGATCACGCTGTCCAGACTGCGCCCGCGCTCCTTTACGTCCCGCAGGATGCGCCGCAGGATGCGCTCGTCCGCGTCCGTATCCACAAAGATCTTGTAGTCGAACAGGACGCACAGCTCCGGCTCTACAAAGGGCAGAATGCCCTCCACGATCAGCACCGGGGCGGGCTCGATGTGCTGCACCTCGTTGCTGCGGTTGTGGTTGGAGTAATCGTACACCGGGCAGTCGATGGCGCGGCCTGCCTTCAACTCCTGCAAGTGGTAGATGAGCAATGCGTTGTCGAAGGCGTCCGGGTGGTCGTAATTCAGCTTGCAGCGCTCTTCAAAGGGCAGCTCGTCGTGACGCTTGTAGTAGCTGTCGTGGGAGATCAGCCGCACCTCGTCCTCCCCAAAGCGCTCCTTCAGCCGCAGTGCAAGGGTGGTCTTGCCGCTGCCCGAGCCGCCCGCAATGCCAATGATCAGGTTGTTCATGATGCAAACTCCTTCTGCACAAAATCTGCCGGTTTCTGTGGAAAAACCGGCCGGAATGGATTATAATAGGTTTGTATATATTCTGCTGCCCCGGGGCTGTTGCCGCCCGGCAGCAGTTCTTCCCTTTTATCATAGCACAAAATGTGTCATTTGGACAGGGCTTGCAGGCTATCCTCCGACACATTCCAAAAAAAGGACGGTCAAAATGTCAAAAGAAACATTGCAGCACACCATGAGAAGCAAGGTCCGGGTATTTGAGGACGGCGGCATCCGTCTGCTCCGTAAAGGCCAGAAAGGGCTCATCCATGCCATCTTCAGCCGCTTTGGGCTGGTGCTGGTACTGCTGGTGTTGCAATTCGGGGCGCTCTTCAGCCTGATGCGCTGGTTCAGTAACCTGCTGCCCCACTACTTGGGCGGCACCTTGCTGGTCACGGCGGCCATGATGGTCTACCTGCTCAATCAGGACATGAACAACAGCGTGCGCATCCCGTGGCTGGTGGTCACGGCGCTTGCCCCGGTGCTGGGCGTGCTGCTGTTCTGCTACACCAAAGAGGATGTCGGTCACCGGATGCTCAAAAAGCGCCTGCTGGAGCTGGAGGGACAGACCCGCGGCCAGCTGGCGCAGGACAAAAAGGCGAGCACGGCGCTGGACGCGGACTGCCCCGGCGCGGCCTCTCTGGCGCAGTATCTGCGCGGACGGGGTGGTGGCTTCCCGGTGTACGAAAACACGCAGGTGACCTATTTCCCCAGCGGAGAAGCCAAGTTCGCTGCGCTGCTGCCCCAGCTGGAAAGCGCCACCCAGTACATTTTTCTGGAATACTTCATCATCGACGAGGGGCTGATGTGGGGGCGCATTCTGGAGATACTGGCACGCAAGGCCGCGCAGGGCGTGGATGTGCGGGTAATGTATGACGGCACCTGCGAGTTCTCCACCCTGCCCCGGGACTACCCCAGACGGCTGGAAGCGCTGGGTATCCGCTGCAAGGTGTTTGCGCCGGTCACGCCCTTTGTTTCCACCCACTACAATTACCGCGACCACCGCAAAATTTTAGTCGTAGATGGCCGCGTGGGCTTTACCGGCGGCGTGAATCTGGCCGACGAGTACATCAACCACATTGAAAAATACGGCCGCTGGAAGGATGCCGCTGTCATGCTGGAGGGCGAGGGCGTGCGCACCATGACCGCCCTATTTTTGCAGATGTGGAGCATCCAGCGGGAGCCGGAGTTTGCGCAGTTCCTCACCCGCCCCCTCCCGGAAACGCAGGCAAAGGGCTTTGTCATCCCCTACGGCGACTGCCCGCTGGACGGCGAGCGTGTGGGCGAGATGGTTTATATCGACCTGCTTAACCGCGCCCGGCACAGCGTACATATCATCACGCCCTACCTCATTCTGGACGGTGAGCTGGAGACCGCCCTGCGCTTTGCCGCCGAGCGCGGCGTGGATGTGCACCTGATCCTACCCGGAAAGCCGGACAAGTGGTTTGCTTATGCGCTGGCTAAAACGCATTACCTGCCGCTGCTGTCCTCCGGTGTGAAGATCAGCGAGTGGACCCCCGGCTTCACCCACGCCAAGGTGATGATCATGGACGGGCAGGAGGCGGTCGTGGGCACCATCAATCTGGATTACCGCAGCCTGTACCACCACTTTGAAAACGCGGTCTGGATGCGCGGCGTGGACTGCCTGCCTCGCATTGAGGCCGATTTTCAGGATACGCTGGCGCAGTGCCGCACGGTGGAACCCACCCGCCAGAGCATCTGGCAGGGTAAAAAGCTGCTACATCTGGTGGGCATAGTGCTCAAGTTCATCGCCCCGCTGATCTAAACGAAAAACGCCCCGGAAACGCTGTCAAACGTTTCCGGGGCGTTCTTTGCTTATGCTTTTGCGCCTGCCGGCACTCTTCCCTTTTTCAGCGTGGAGGGCATCGCCTTCAACGGGTCACCCACCACATGATGATAGACCTCCTCGTAACGGTCCAGCATCACATCGTACTCAAAATTTGTATGGATGTACTGTATCTGCTGCTGCCGCATTGCGTCCGGGTACTCCTGTGTACATTCCCGCTCCAGCGCCCGGGCAAGATCATCCGTATCCTCCGGTTTGAAGGCCGCGCCGTAAATGTCGGTCACGACCGTATTCTCGGGGATATCGCTCACCAGACACCGTGCGCCGATGGACAGTGCCTCCAGCAAAGACAGGGAAAGCCCCTCGGTGTGGCTGGGCAAAACGAACAGCCCGCAATTGCTGTAAAGCTCCTTCAGCGGGTCGCCCACCACATAGTCGGTCATGATGATATTAGGGTCATTCTGTGCCTGCTGCTGTACTGCTCTGCAATATTCGCTGTCATCCAGCGGGCCGACCAGTACAAGCTTTTTCCCTGTCTTGGCCTTGCGGTATCCCTCCACCAGATCCAGCGTGCCCTTTTCCGGCGAGATGCGCCCCACATACAGGATGTACTCTCCCCTCGCCAGCCCGTATTTTTCCCGGATCAGGCTGCACGCGCGCTTTTCGTAAAAGCGGATGGCATTGGGGATCAGTATGGATGCACGGTTGTATTTCTGCAAAAAATAGTTCCACTCCGTCTCCGAAAGCACCACCAGATCATCCGCATATTTTGCGGCGATCCGCTCTCCCAGCTTCATATAACGGCTAGCAAAGCCGCGCCACTTGTCCACCTTCCAGTTCAGTCCGTGCACTGTACATACGGTGTGCTTGCCGAATATCTTAGCGATCAGCAGCGGTACGCTGGGCCCAATGGCGTGGTAATGGAGCACATCATAGCCCCGGAACAGCGCATCAAAAGTCGCCAGAAAAGAGTAGATCGTGGCATTCAGTGCAGGCTTTTGCAGGGTAAATACTCGCCGCGCGTGAACGCCGTCCACATCGTACACATTATGGTGCTTTTCCAAGCCGCGGTTATACACAGTAACGTCATAGCCTCGTTCCACCAGACTTCTGGCCAGCCCGCCAACCATGACCTCCACACCGCCCGAGCGACTCGGAAAATCCTTGTGCCCGATCATCGCCACCTTCACCACAACTACTTCCTTCCGTTCTGTAATATATCCCCGACCGATCCCATTTCCACCACATTGATATATCATTATTGTAACATAAGCGTCACTTAGCCGCAACTAATTTCCACGGAATATTTTAACAAAATATGAACTTTCAGTTATATCTTGCTCTATTTGTAGGAATTTCATCTTTCACACACTAAAAAACGCTTCAGGAAATTCCTGAAGCGTTTCTCTAAGTCGGCGACTACCTATTTTCACAAGCCGTTTCCAGCTAACTATCTTCGGCAC
>OJPT01000011.1_pt1 | contig 161396 bp, 143 predicted proteins | sample 1598641 | NCBI WGS metagenome assembly OJPT01 (sample SAMN03922495, study PRJEB24848) | human gut metagenome | isolation source: stool sample | host: Homo sapiens | place: Germany | collected 2011-11 | reverse complement strand
GGTAGGGAGGGGGGAGTCGGAACACCCCTCCCTGCCTCTGGCCCAGCGGAGCGTCTTTGCACGCTGCTGGCAGGCAGAAAGTTGCCCCGCAGAGCGCCACACTTTTCTGGTTCTCTTTTGGTGTCAAAAGAGAACATCTCTCGGCTACATCCTCTTCCCCTCTCCCCTGTTCCACATGGAACAATTCACTTCTCCGCGGCGGCGGTGGGGATGCGGACGGTGTACTCGATGTAGCCGTCCTTCTCTTCCCGGTGGGCGGTGGCGGGCACGCCGTTGTCGGTCATCAGGCGGATGGCGTGGTCGATGGTATTGACAAAGATGCGCACGTCCCGCACCATGGAGATGCGGTGTCCGGCCTTGGGCGGGCTGTTCAGCAGCTGCTCGATGTAGCTGTCAGTCTGACGGGCGTTCAGGCGGCGCTTGGCGATGGTAATGAGCGCCTCGCTGCGGCGGTTCTCCGGCAGACGCAGCACCGCGCGGGCGTGGCGCTCGGTGAGGTTGTTGTCCAGCACGAACTGCCGCTGATCTGCGGTCAGCTGCAAAAGCCGCAGCTTGTTGGCAAAGGTGGGCTGCGCCATGCCTAAACGCTTGGCGGCTTCGGCCTGCGTGCAGTCCCACAGCACCATCACATCCCGCAGCCCCTGCGCCTGTTCAAAGGGGTTCAAGTCGGCGCGCTGGATGTTTTCCAGCAAACCCAGTGCAGCGGTGCGGTCGTCGGCGTAGCTGCACAGGATGGCGGGGATGGTGGTCATCTTTGCCAGCTGGCAGGCGCGCAGCCGCCGCTCCCCTGCCACCAGCTCGTAGCCCTCTGCCGCTTTGCGCACCGTGACCGGCTGGAGCAGACCGTTCTCCCGGATGCTCTGCGCCAGCGCCGTCAGCTCCTGCTCGTCAAAGCTTTTCCGCGCCTGAAAGGGCGACGGGTGGATCTGGTCGATGGGCAGAGAGAGTAATTTCCCGGACGGTTTCTTGCGTTCAAACATGATGCTGCCCCTTTCCTGTGAAATAAACCTTCGGTTTTTCCACATTTCTCCGGGAAATCGTGGAAAACCTGTTCAGCCCCAGTGTAGCACACAAAGAAAGACCCCGCCAGAAATTTCGTTCGGCAGGGTCTTACAGGTTGCGTCAAGTTATGCGTTATTTCAGCGGGCTTTTTGCAATTTTACCGCCGTTTCTGGGGTATGCTGTCGGAGTTTGCGAAATCTTTTTGCACAAAATCAGCGTGCGGGTGTCGCCGCCGGGCAGGTGCAAAGTGCGGGTCTCGCGGTACTCGCCGCCCAGCTTTTTGATAGCGCCCCGGGCGGCGGTCAGCTCCTCTTCCCCGGATGCACCCTTCATGGCAAGGAAGTTGCCGCCCACTTTTACCAGCGGCAGGCAGTATTCTGCCAGCATGGGCAGGGCTGCCACGGCACGGGCAGAAGCCAAATCAAACTGCTCCCGCCACACCTTGCGGGCGGCTTCCTCGGCGCGCTCCTTGGCAAACTCCACCCCGGTCAGCCCCAGCTGGGCGCAGGCGTACTTCAAAAAATCCACCCGCTTGCCGGTGGGCTCCATCAGGGTCAGCTCCAGCTCCGGCTTGAAGATCTTGGTCACGATGCCCGGAAAGCCTGCCCCGGCACCCACGTCCACCATGCGCCCGGCAACCTCCGGCTGGCTGGCAAACAGCAGGCTGTCGAGGAAATGCTTATCCTCGATGCCCTCCGGGTCCGTGATGGCGGTCAGGTTGACCTTCTGGTTGTAGTCTACAAGGATCTGGGCAAAGGCGTCCAGCTGATCCAGCTGGGTGCCGGTGAGGGCAATGTTCCATGTGGAACACTTTTCCTCCAACCGCTGTTTGTCGATCATAGTGTTTTCCTTTCTGTCGGGTGGTTGAGGTAGCGCAATCGTTTATTTTATCGCAACTTCGTATTATTTTTGTTGTTTTCCTGCCAGTGCAATGCTCAGCTGCGCCACATCGGAGGGCGAAACGCCGGGGATGCGCCCCGCCTGCCCCAGATTGCGGGGACGGATGCGGGCAAGCTTTTCCCGGGCTTCCAGCGTCAGGCCGGTCAGGGCGGCATACTCGAAATCCTCCGGGATGAGGGTCTTTTCGTGGCGTGCCACTTCCCGGATCATCCTGTCCTGTCGGGCGATGTAACCGGCGTACTTGATCTCGGTCTCCAGCCGCTCTGCCAGCATGGGGGTGATCTCCTCTCCCCAGCCGATGATTCCAGCCACCAGCGGATAGCTGATCTCGGGACGGCGCAGCAGCTCCTCGGCAATGCCGCCCTCGGCGGCGGGGGCAAGACCGGCGGCTTCCATGGCGGCGCGCAGGTCTGCGGTGCGCAGATGCGCTTCATGCAGGCGGCGGCGCTCGGCTTCCAAAATCTGCTGGGTGTGCTGGTACTTTGCCCAGCGGTCCTCCTGCACAAGGCCGAATTCCCTGCCGATGGGGGTCAGGCGCTGGTCGGCGTTGTCCTGCCGCAAGGTCAGCCGGTACTCGCTGCGGCTGGTCATCATGCGGTAGGGGTCCATGACGCCCTTGGTGACAAGGTCGTCCACCAGCGTGCCCAGATAGCTGGTGTGCCGGGGCAGCACCAGCTGCTCCTTGCCCAGCGCGTTGCGGGCAGCATTCAGACCCGCCAGCAGACCCTGCGCGGCGGCTTCCTCGTAGCCGGAGGTGCCGTTGAACTGCCCTGCCCCGTACAGACCCCGCACCACCTTGCTTTCCAGCGTGGCTTCCAGACTGGTGGGGTCTACGCAATCGTACTCAATGGCGTAGGCAGGGCGCATGATCTCCAGATGCTCAAAGCCTTTGATGCTGTGGTAAAAGGCGTTCTGCACGTCCTCCGGCAGGCTGCTGGACGCACCCTGCAAATACATTTCCTCGGTGTTCTCGCCGCAGGGCTCTACGAACAGCGGATGACGGTCCTTGCCGGAGAAGCGCACCACCTTATCCTCAATGGAGGGGCAGTAGCGCGGGCCGACACCCTCGATCATGCCGCCGTACAGCGGGCTGCGCTGGATGTTGTCCAGAATGATCTTGTGGGTCTCGGGGTTCGTGTAGGCGATCCAGCATTCCACCTTGTTGTGCATGGGTGCATCGGTCAAAAAGCTGAAAGGCTGCAATTCGCTGTCCGGGTCGCCGGGCTGGCATTCCAGCTTGGAAAAATCAATGCTGCGGCGGTGCACCCGGGCAGGGGTGCCGGTCTTGAACCGGCGCAGCGGCAGACCGGCGGCTTTCAGGCTGTCGGTCAGGGCGTTGGCGGCGTGCATGCCGTCCGGGCCGGACGCATACCACGCATCGCCCACAAAAATTTTGCCGCCGAGGTTCGTGCCGGTGGCCAGCACCACGCACTTGGCGGTGTATTCGCCGTGCAGCTGGGTGACAACGCCCTTCACATGACCGTCCTCGACTTCCAGCGCCACCACCTCGGCCTGATGGATAGCCAGACCCGGGGTCTGTTCCAGCGCGTGCTTCATGTATTCGTTGTAGCGGCGGCGGTCGGTCTGCACCCGCAGCGCGTGCACGGCGGGGCCTTTGCCCTTGTTCAGCATCCGGCTTTGCAGATAGGTGGCATCTGCCGCCAGACCCATCACGCCGCCCAGCGCGTCCACCTCCCGCACCAGCGTGCCCTTGGCAGTGCCGCCGATGCTGGGGTTGCAGGGCATATTGCCGATGGCGTCCAGACTCATGGTAAAGACGGCCGTTTTTGCGCCCAGCACAGCAGCTGCATGGGCGGCTTCGATGCCCGCATGGCCAGCGCCAATGACGATGACATCATAATCTCCTAAGTGGTTCATATACTTTCGGGTTTCCTCTAATCAATGATTTGAATTTATTTTCCCACACAGAACCGCTCGAACACCTGTTCGATGACGGCTTCCGAAGCGTTTTCGCCGGTCAGGTCGCAGAGAGCATCCAGTGCGTCATCCACGCAGACCGAAACGGCATCCAGCCCAAAGCCGCCTGCGGCGGCATCCAGTGCCCCGGCTACGGCGTCCCGGGCGCGGAGGGCAGCAGAAAGCTGCCGCTGCCCGGACAGGCTGGCGGCGTGGGGGTCGATGCTGCCCGTGCCCAGCAGCCGCGCCACCGCAGCGGCGATGACCTTGCGGCTCCCTTCTTCCCGGCAGCAGACCGGCAGCACCATGGCAAAATAGGGGGCGATGAGCTCTGCATCAAACCGGGTGGGCTTGTCCTCCTTGTTGACAAGGGCGATGGCGGGACGGCCCGCGCAGCGCTGTGCCAGCGCCAAGTCCTCCCGGCTGGGTGGCTCGGAGCCGTCAAAGACGGCAAGGATCAGCCCGGCTTCTTCCAGTTTTTTCCAGCTGCGGCGGATGCCCTCGGCCTCGATGGCGTCCTCGGTCTCCCGCAGACCGGCGGTGTCGAAGAGGTTCAGCCGGATATCTCCCAGCTGCACCGCCTGCTCCACCACGTCGCGGGTGGTGCCCGCCACCGGGGTGACGATGGCACGGTCGAACCCTGCCAGCAGATTGAGCAAGGTAGACTTGCCCGCGTTGGGGCGTCCCACGATGGCGCAGTCCACGCCCTCGCGCAGCACCGCACCGGCATCGTAGCTGCGGATAAGGCCGTCCAGCTCCTCCCGCACTGCGCCCAGCACGGTACGCAGGTGGGCGGGGTCCAGCTCCGGCACATCCTCCTCCGGGAAGTCCACCCAAGCGGCCAGATGCGCCTGCAGGGCGGTCAGCTGGGCTTTCTGAGCGTTGATCTTTTTCGCCAGCGCACCGCCCAGCGCGGCGTTTGCCAGCGCTGCCCCCTGCCGCCCGTCTGCCGAGATCAGGTCCATGACCGCTTCCGCCTGGGTCAGACCCAGCTTGCCGTTCAAAAAGGCACGGCGAGTGTACTCGCCGGGGGCGGCAGGCTGCGCACCGGCGGCAAGGCAGGCTTCCACCAGACGGCGGGCCACCGCATTTCCGCCATGACAGGAAAGCTCCACCACATCCTCGCCGGTGTAGCTGTGGGGCGCGCGGAAAAACAGAGCAACGCCCTCGTCAAAGGCTTCTTCCCTGTCCACGAAATGCCCGAACAGCGCGGTGTAGCCTTTGGCCTCTTCCACTTTTTTTGCGGCGTTGGCCGGGTGGAACACCCGGGCCGCCACCTGATAGCTCTCCGCACCGGAGAGCCGCACCACGGCAATGCCGCCTGCACCCGGTGCTGTTGCAATTGCTGCAATGGTCGTTTCCTGCATGGTTTTTTCTGGCTTCCTTTCCGCGCCCGGTCTGGCCGCTTGCTCCCATCTGCCCACAGCAGCGAGACCAATACAGTTTCATTGTACCACGAAATGCTGCGGAATGGTACTGTTTTTTCAACCAATTCCCGGGAAACGGTTGAAAATCCGCCCGTTTCTCACACAAAAAAGGGACTTTCCGTCCCAACGCGGAAAGCCCCTTTTTACAGGAAACTGATTTTTAGAACTTGGCGATCTCTGCCGTGGTGATGGCCTTGCCGGGCAGCGTGCGTGCATCGGCATTCTCATTCAGGGCCAGCTTGCCTTCGCGCAGCAGCTGCACAGCCTTCTGGTGATCGGCGGCCTTCCAGTTGTTGCCCACGATCTTCCAGTTGTTGTTCACGTGCGGCTCGATGGTGCCGCCCTTCACGGTGCGGATGTACTCGCCCAGCAGCTCGCGGATGCCGCCCACATCGCCGCGCACATCGATCTCCAGCAGCTTGGGCAGATCCTCACCGGGCAGGAAGATGTCCGCAGCCGTCAGCAGCTGGGTGGTGGCACGGTAGTTGTTCACTGCCACAACGAAGGTGTCGGTGTCCTTCACGGCCTTGCCGTTCGGCCACTTGAGGTTCTTGATGCGGTGGCCCGGCTCCTTGGAGACGTCCAGCTCGTAGTTGACGCCCTCAAAAGCATCGTACAGGTAGTAGCGCACCGAGGGGTCAAAGGCGATGGTCACTTCATCCGGCTTCCATGTCTTGAAGAAGGCTGCGGACCACTCCATAAAGCGGCGCAGCTGCTCGCCGGTCATCTGCAGCTTGTACAGGGTGTTCTGGTAGGTGTAGATGCTGGCCATATCGCACTTGCGGATGGTGCCTGCGCGCATCTGGGAGGTCATGGAGGTCAGGGCCGTTGCGGAGACCTGCGCACCGGTGTAGTACATCTGCACTTCGTTGATGAAGTCCAGCAGAGCGGTGTCCTGCACCATAGCCTGCGGCAGGCAGTCGATCTCGTTTTCGGGGGCCAGATCGCCGCCCTTCAGCTCGCCGATGGGGGTGACAGCGTCTTCCTTGGCGCGGGTGTCGTAGGGAGCCAGCAGAGCGGTCAGCTCCGGATCGGGTTCGTACTCCTTGATCTGCAGGTTCTCCGAGGTGCGGTTCACGACCTTCCACTTGCCGTCCAACTGGCGCTCCAGATAGACGTGGATCTCGGACAGGGTGGCACCGGCGTTCTTGTTCTCCACCACCAGCACGTTGTTGATCATCATGTTGGGGATGCTCCTGTGGCCGTGGCCGCCCACGATGACGTCGAACTCGGGGCAGGCATTTGCCAGATCGGTGACGCCGGAGCCATAGACGCCGTACTCGTTCTCGGTATCCATGTGCATGACGCCGATCAGCACATCCACCTGATCCTTGATCTTATCGATGATCCTGCGGCTCTCGTCCACAGGGTTTGTGACCTTCCAGCCCTCCAGATTCTTGGCATCCCAGCGGATGATGTTGGGGGTGACCATGCCAATGACGCCGATCTTGACAGTACCCTTTTTGATGATGGTGTAGCCGTCGGCCAGCGGGGTGCCGTCCGGTGCGTAAACGTTGCCGGTGAGCACCTTGGCCTTCTGCTGTCCCATGACCTTTTTCAGCACATCCATGCCGTAGTTGTACTCATGGTTGCCGGTGGTCCAGATATCATAGCCGATGGCATTCATGGCAGCGATCATGGGATGCAGGTCATCGTTCAGGAACAGCTCTGCGGAGTTGGCCTGAATGGTATCGCCTGCATCCACCACCAACGTGTTCCGGGTGCGGCACTGCTTGATGGCGGTCGCTTGCTGGGCCACGCTGCCGGAAGCATCTGCCTTGTTGGCGGCGTAATCCCAGGGGTCGAACTTGCCGTGGGTGTCGCTGGTTGCAAGGATCTGCAGATCCATGCTCCACAGGGACTTGATGTCACAGGCGGCTGCAGAGGGTGCCATGCAGCTGGCGGCTGCGATGGTCGCGGATGCCCCTGCACCACGCAGGAAGCTGCGGCGGGAAATCTTGTTCTGGGACATAGTCGATTACCTCTCTTTTCATCATTCTGTCTGTTCTTCACGAACAGAACGCCCTTGACTACAGTATAAATCCTTGACCAATTGTTTTACAATTGCCATTTGAGAGAAAGATTTCGGCAAAAAACAGGCAGTTTCTCCAAATTTTGAGAAGAATGACTTTAAAAACACAAGACCGGACAGCCTGCGGGCTGTCCGGTCCTGTTGCTTCAAAAATATTTTCGCTATTACAGCTCGATCTTGCCGAAGCTGAAATCTGCAAAGTCATCCACGCGCTCGGTGCGCTTGGGTGCTACGGGTGCTGCACTCTCGGCGTCGCGGGGGGCGTAGGTACGCTCCGGCACACCGGAGGGACGCGGGCCGCGGGGTGCACCGCTGCGGCTGCCACGGTAGCCGCCATTGCTGCGGTGCTCACCGCGATAACCGCCGTTGCGGTTGCCGCCGGGACGACGGCCATTCCGGTTGCCGCCACGGCCACGGCGCTCGCCGTAGGTATTCTCAGTCTGAGCATCCGGTGCGGTGGAGTAGATGACCACGCGGCGGTCACGGCCCTCGCCCTTGCTCTCGCTGCGCACACCCTCCATCTTGCTGATGGCAGAGTGGATGATGCGGCGCTCGTAGGGGTTCATGGGCTCCATGGCAAAGCTGCGGCCAGTCTTGCGCACCTTGGCGCCGATGCGCTGTGCCAGTGCAGTCAAGTCGCTCTCGCGCTTGTCGCGGTAACCTGCAACGTCCAGACCCAGCTTGATGTAATCGCCCTCCAGACGGTTTGCCACAAGGCTTGCCAGATAGGACAGGCTCTCCATGGTCTCGCCGCGGCGGCCGATGAGGGCACCCAGCTTTTCACCGTCCAGACGGATGATGGTGGCTTCGCCCTTCTGCACAGCGCTGAAGGTCACGTTCTCCACGCCCATCAGGGTGATGACCTCCCGCAGATAGTCCACGGCGGCCTTCACCTTGGCGTTCTCGTCGATGACGATGGGCACCTCCACCTCTTCTGCCTCCTCGGCAGCTTCGGAGGGCTGCTGGGCAGCGGGGGTCTGCTCTGCGGCGGGAGCGGCAGGCTCTGCCACAGCAGCGGGGACTTCCTCTGCCACGGGGGCAGTCTCCTGCACGGGGGCGGCAGTCTCAACAGGCTGCTCTGCCACAACCTCCACCGGCTTTGCGGGCACAGCGGCGGGGGCATCCGGCAGTTCCACGCTCACGCGCACCTTGGCGGGGGTGGTCTTTAAGCCCAGAAACCCAGTCTTCTGGGGATATTCCAGCACTTCACGGCTGACATTCTCATCCTCAGCCTGAACACCCAGCAGGGCGCAGGCCTTGGCAAAGGCTTCGTCCACCGTCTTGCCGGTGGATTCCTGTGTACGGATCATAACCGTTTACCTCCCTTGTTACTGTTTATCCTGCTTGTCAAGCTCGCTCAGCGGCACGGTGCGCTCGTCCTTGTAGCGCTCGGCGTCCAGCTGACGGGCATACTCCAGCCGGCGCTTGTTCATCTCGCTGGCGGAAAGGTTCTTTTCCACGCTTTTGCCGGTCTTGGGGTCGGTCACCGTGATGGTGGTGTTCTTCACACCGCGCTTTTCCTGCTTGCGCTTGGCGGCGATCTCCGCTTCCACTTCCTTGCGCATCTTCTCGGGGTCGTAGAACTTGCGCATGACCTGAGTCTGTGCGGTCATGACGATGTTAGAAATGACGTAGTACAAAGAGAATGCCAGCGGGTAGGTAAAGCAGAAGAACAGGTACATCAGCGGCATCATATACATGGTCAGCTTCATGCTGCCCTGCATCTGCTGGCCGGAGGCCTTCATACTGATGTGGGTGGACAGGAACATGGTAATGACCGACAGCAGCGGCAGCACGAGATCCAGAGAAAGTCCCAGCTTCGGGATGCGGGTCAGGTCGATGCCAAAGAAGTTCATGTGCTGGCTGAACTCGGTGATGGTAGCGATTTGCTGTGCGGTAAAGCAGCCCAGCACGCCGCTGTTGCCGGCAACCACCTCGGCGATGATGTTGGTATCGCGGGTGATGGCGGTAAAGGAGATGCCGGCGGCGGTCATAGCCTCGCCTGCGCTGGCAAGTGCAGCGGCGCTGATGTGGAAAATACGCTCCAGCGGGTTATACACCACGCCGATAACGCCGAACATAACAAGGAAATTCAGCAGCATGGGCACGCAGCCGGCCGTGGGCTTATAGCCAAAGTCCTGCTGCAGCTTCATCAGCTCTTCCTGCTGCTTTTCAGGCTTATTCTTGTACTTGGTCTGGATCTCCGCGATCATGGGCTGGAAAGCAGACATTTTCGCCATGCTCTTCTGCTGGCTGGTCTGCAGGGGGATCTTGACGATGTTGATGAGCAGGGTGAAGAGGATAATGTCCCAGCCGTAGTTCGGCAGCAGCTTGTAGATCCACTCCATGACATAGCCGAGAGGACCGCTCAGGATGTAAAAGAAGTTCATACCTTTGTCCATTCTGCCCCGGCTGTGGCCCGGGACGCATTATTTTTTATCGTAGGACACGCCGCCCACAGTGCAGCGCGTCACAAGAAGCGAAAACTTTATCCCCTATGCCGCTTTTCAAACAGCTTTGCGGGCTGTAAATTGCGGGCGGGGCTTTGCCAGCGGCCGGGCGGCGGCACGGGGTCGTAGCCCCACTTGCCCAGCGGATTGCACCGCGCAATGCGCCATGCGCCCAGCAGAATGCCCTTGATACAGCCGTGGGTCAGGATGGCCTGCATGGTGTAGTTGCTGCAGCTGGGCGAAAACCGGCAGCTGCGGCCGATCCATGGGCTGAGGGTGTACTGGTAGATGCGGATGGGCACGCACAATGCCCTGCGGCAGAGCATTTGCAGCCGGTTCACGCGCGGGACTCCGGCTTTTGTTTGCGGGCAGGGGGCACGGTGGCGGGCGGCTTTGCGTCCGGGCGCTTTGCCTTATCCGGCAGACCGGCCTGTGCAAACAGCTTTGCCACAACGCTGCTCAGCTGCCAGCTTTTCAGTTTGGGGGTCATGCCCCGGGCCACGAAGATCAGATCGTAGCCGCCGATATTGTAATCCAGATGCTCGTCAATCGCAGCTTTCATCACGCGGCGGGCGCGGTTGCGCTGCACGGCGTGGCCGATCTTTTTGGTGGCGGTCAGGCCCACCCGGGTGTTGCGGCCCCGGGTCTTGAGCACATACAGTACCAGTGCCGGGTTCACATAGGACTTGCCGCGGGCGTACACACGGCCAAACTCGCTGTTGCGGCGGATCGGACGATAACGCATAACATCGGCACCTCCTTTCGTCCGGGTGCACATAGGTGCACTCTTTAGCCAGTATATCAAAAATTTTTGCAGTTTAAAAGCCCATCCGGGCATTTTTACGAAAAAACTTTTGACGGGTAAAAAAATAAGACCGCCAATGGGATATCAGCGGTCTTTTGTGCGCATATTCATTTCTGCGCCGGATCTCACCTGCAAGGCAGAGATCAGACAGTCAGGCTCTTGCGGCCCTTTGCACGGCGAGCATTGATGACCTTACGGCCGTTCTTGGTGCTCATGCGGGTCAGAAAGCCATGAACTTCCTTGCGCTGACGCTTCTTGGGCTGAAAAGTTCTCTTCATGGTTGTATCCTCCGTAAAAACTTATCCCCGGTATGGGGTCTTGATCGGTCCCAGATTGGGGACAGGCTTGCAATTCAACAGTATATCGCATAGTATGACGTTCTGTCAAGCATTTTTTGCAGTTTTCTGCAAACTTTTTTCTGATTTTTCTGTTAAAAGCTTTTCAACTTTTTCACCATTTTGCTGTGGAAAACTTTTTTCTACCAGATATTGTGGTCTTTTTGGCGTGTTTCCACAAGGGCGCTGCGGGGGCTTATCTTATGTATTATAAATTACATTATAGTAATATAGACGCAGGGAGTTTTTTGTGGTATACTAACATGGTATCAGCAGCATTGTTGAAAACTTCGACCGATTCAATGGAGTGGATGTTTTATGGATTCTTTCAAGGACGTTTTAGAAGCGGCCCAGATGTACTGCAAGGCGCAGATGGCCGAGCCAACGTACAATCTCTATATCGACGGGTTGGAGCCCATCAGCTTTGAGGACTCCAGCCATATCACCCTGTCGGTGCGCAACGATTTTATCTGCAAGATCGTCACCGACCGGTACCTCGGCCTGCTCAAGGAGGCCTTCAAGTCCGTGCTGGGCTTTGATGTGGACATCACCCTTGTGGTGCCCAGCACCCCGCCCCACGAAGTAGTGCTGGCCCAGCAGTACGAGGCAAACCCCGCCTCCCCGCAGGGCAACTACGAGTTCACCTTTGAAAACTTCATCAAGGGGCCGTCCAACCAGTTTGCGTTTGCTGCTGCGCAGGCTGTGGCGGCAAACCCCTCCGGGGCGTATAACCCCCTGTTCATCTACGGCGGCTCCGGTCTGGGCAAGACCCATCTGCTGACCGCCATTCAGACCGAGATCAAGCGCACCCACCCCGATTTCGTCATCATGTATGTCACCTGCGAGCAGTTCACCAACGAGCTGATCGCCGCCATCCGCGCCGGCAGCACCGAGGACTTCCGCATGAAGTACCGCGTGGCAGACCTGCTGCTTGTGGACGATATCCAGTTCATCGCAGGCAAGGAGTCCACGCAGGAAGAGTTCTTTCACACCTTCAACTCCCTGCACGACGCCCACAAGCAGATCGTCATCGCTTCCGATCGCCCCGCCAAGGAGATCAAGAGTCTGGAGGAGCGTCTGCGCACCCGCTTTGAGTGGGGTCTGACCGCCGATGTGCAGCCGCCGGATTTTGAGACCCGGGTTGCCATCGTGAAGCGCAAGGCAGAGCTGCTGCATCTGGACCTGCCCGAGGACGTGGCAGAGTTCATTGCCAACCATCTGAAAAACAACATCCGCCAGCTGGAGGGCGCGGTGAAAAAGCTGAACGCCTATTATATGCTGGAGGGCATCCAGCCGGTGATCAGCGTGGCGCAGAACGCCATCAAGGATATCCTCAACGAGACCCAGCCGGTACCGGTGACCATCGAAAAGATCATTGGCGAGGTATCCCGCACCTTCAACGTGTCCCCTGCCGACATCCGGGGCACCAAGCGCAACGCCAACGTGGCTTCCGCCCGGCGCGTTGCCATCTATATCCTGCGGGAGGTCACCGGCATGAGCATGGAGGAGATCGGGCGGGAATTTTCCGGCCGCGACCACTCCACCATCGTCTACTCCCTCAAGACCATGGAACGGGACATGAAGAACGACCAGCACCTGCGGGAGACCGTGAGCGATATCATCAAGAACGTGAAGGCCTAAACCGGGGAAAATCGGGCAAAAGTCATACTCATTTCAGGGTGTGACCCCAAAATATGGGGAGAAAACGGAACAAAATGGGGAAAATAAGCCTATATCTTGTGGCAAAAAGGCGAAGCTTTCCACACTTTCCACTTAGTTTTCAACATTTAACATCAGTTCTTCACATCGGCTGTGGAAAGAACCACCGTTCCCCACCTTTCAACATTTCCTTCACGAGCCTTCCACAATCCGGTGGAAAGCCAAAGCCCAGCTTCCCGGCAAGACATTTCCGGGTTTTCAACATCTTCCCCACCCCCTACTACGGTTACTACAACAAGTTCAATATATTACTGCCTTCCGGCAGCAGCCCAAAGGGCAGGAATCAAGCCGGAAGTGTGAAAAAAGGAGAGATACTGTTTTGAACATCGTCTGCGATAAAACACTGCTCAGTGCAGCCATCGACGGCGTTTCCAAAGCTGTCACCATGCGCTCGTCCATCCCGGTGCTGGAGGGCATTCTGCTGAAGGCCGAGGGCTTTCAGCTCACCCTGACCGGCTACGATCTGGAAATGGGCATTGTGACCACCATCGAAGCCAACATCAAAGAACCCGGTGAGATCGTGCTGAATGCAAAACTGCTCAGCAGCATGATCAGCCGGATGCCGGCAGGTCAGATCAGCATCGTGGCGGCGGATAACGGCAAGACCACCATCCAGAGCGGCGTGGCACAGTTCGAGATCCAGTCCATGCCGGCTACCGATTTCCCGGATCTGCCCAACACCGGCGCGGAGCAGACCCTGACCATCAAGACCGGCGTGCTGCGGGATATGATCGACCGCACCCTGTACGCCGTCAGTCAGGACGAGAAAAAACCCGCCCACACCGGCGAACTGTTCGAGATCGAGCTTGACAAGCTGACCATAGTGGCGCTGGACGGCTATCGTCTGGCCATCGTGGAGCGCCCCATCACTGCCGTGAAGGATATCCGCATCATCGTGCCCAGCAAGACCATGACCGAGGTGTCCCATCTGCTGGCCAACGATGACGAAGAGGACGTGCACATCAGTGCGAACCGCCGCTATGTGGTTTTCACCACCGCCGGTTACACCATCATGAGCCGCCTGATCGAGGGCGAGTTCCTGAATTACCGCAACGTCATCCCCGCCGGAAGCCGCACCCGGGTGACCATCGACACCAAGGACTTTATCTCCACCATCGAGCGCGCTTCCCTGATTATTACAGAGCGTTTAAAAAATCCCCTCCGCATCTCCTTTACAGAGGGTAAAGTTGTGGTGCGCTGCCAGACCAACCTCGGCCGCGTGGTGGACGAGTTCAGCGCCGCCTGCGAGGGCGACGAGGTAGAGATCGGCTTCAATAACCGCTATCTGCTGGATGCTTTGCGCAACGCCCGCACCGAGCAGGTGCGCATGGAGATCAGCGGCCCGTTGAGCCCGGTGAAGGTGCTGCCGGTAGAGGGCAACGACTTTTTGTATCTGGTACTGCCGGTACGCTTTAAAAACGACTAAGGAGCGCGTTTTATGCAGAAGATTCTCATTCATACCGAGTTTATCAAGCTGGATGCCCTGCTCAAATTTGCCGGTCTGTGCGAGACCGGCGGCGAAGCCAAAGAGCTGGTGCAGGGCGGTGCTGTGAAGGTGAACGGCGAGGTGTGCACCATGCGGGGCAAAAAGTGCCGCGCCGGGGATATCATCGAGCTGGACGGCCAGAGCGTAGAGATCGGGCAGGGTCAGTAAATGCGTCTGCTTTCGCTGGAAGTACAGAACTATCGCAATATTTGTGCGGCACGGCTGGAACCCGGCCGGGAGCTTACCGTCATCTGCGGCAACAACGGACAGGGCAAAACGAACCTTCTGGAAGCCATCTGGCTGCTGACCGGCGGCAAAAGCTTCCGGGGCGGCAAGGATGCCGAGCTTGTGCGCCGGGGAGAAGCATTTGCGGTGCTGGAAGCCGACACCCAGCGGGATAGGCCGGAAGGCTGTGAGCCCGCCGAGCCTGCCCACATCCGCATGACCGTGGGCACCCCGGAGGCCGCAAAGCCCGGACGCTATGCGGCGGTGAACGGCGCAGCACCCAAGCGGGCGGCGGCACTGGCGGGCAGCTTTCCGGCGGTGGTGTTCGACCCCGGCCACCTGAGCCTTGTTAAGGGTGCTCCGGAAGGGCGGCGCAAGTTTCTGGACGCTGCGCTGTGTCAGCTGTACCCCGGGTATCTGGCCAGTTACCGCCGCTATGTGCGGGTTTTGCAACAAAAAAATGCGCTGCTGCGCCACTCTGCAAACGGGCAGGAACGCCCCTACGCGGAAAAGCGCACCCTGCTGGAGGTGCTCAACACCGAGCTTGCCGCGCAGGGTGAGGCTCTGCAGCAGCGGCGGCGGGAGTATCTGAAACTGCTGGCTCCCCGCGCCTGCGCCAACTACGCCGAGCTTTCCCACGGGGCAGAGCGGATGAGCATCCGCTATGCCGCCCAGTTTGCGCCGGGCGGGCTTGCCGCACTGCTGCGTCAGCGGCAGGAGGAGGAGCTGCGCGCCGGGCAGAGCCTATGCGGCATCCACCGCGAGGACTTGGAGCTGCTGCTGGACGACCAGCCTGCCCGGGTGTATGCCAGTCAGGGACAGCAGCGCAGCGTGGTGCTGAGCCTGAAAATGGCGGAAGCCGCGTCGGCGGCGCAGATCACCGGGGAGCACCCGGTGCTGCTGCTGGATGATGTGCTGAGCGAGCTGGACGAAGGGCGCAAGCAGTATCTGCTCACCTGCATGAAGGAAAAGCAGACCTTTGTGACCAGCTGCGATGACACGGACTTTTTAAAGACCGACGGCGAGGTGTACCGCATGGACGGCGGGGTGCTGAACCGGGTTTGACAGCATGGATAAATGTTGTAAGCAATACTGCATAAAAGCTGCATTTTCACGGACTTTATGCAAACAAAAGACACGGGAGAAAATACAGTATGTATATTCATCTGGGGCGGGACTATGTCCTGAACGACCGTGACATCATCGGCATCTTTGATCTGGAGACCACCACCACCTCCCCCCGGGGACGGGAGTTTTTGAACTACGCCCAGAAGAACGGGGCGGTGGTCAGCCTTTCGGACGAGCTGCCCCAGTGCTATGTGCTGGCAGACGGAGGGCTGGTGGATGCGGTGTATCTTTCGGAGCTGTCCAGCGCCGCCATGCGCCGCAGAGCGCAAAAGATGGTGGAGTGAAATTTGCGGAAAATGGGCGGAAGATCCACAGAAAAAAGAGGGATGGGAAAGCCCCGGAACTGCCCGGAAAGCCGCACCGTGCCAGCCGGAATGCCCGCTGCGGGCAGCGCGTGAAAACACAACAAAACGGCGAGAAAAAAGTACACCATGGTGTACCGGTTCCCGCTTTGCTATAATTTGAAAAAACAAACGCAAAAATGAACAAAAGGGAGAAAGGATATGGCAGAAGAAATCATTACCAGTACAAATGCCGATACCGTAACCGACCACGAGTATAACGCCAGCGAGATCCAGGTGCTGAAGGGTCTGGAGGCAGTGCGCAAGCGCCCGGGTATGTATATCGGCTCCACCGGTGAGCGCGGTCTGCATCATCTGGTGTACGAGATCGTGGACAACGCCATTGATGAGGCGCTGGCCGGTTACTGCGACCACATCGAGGTCAAGATCCTGAAGGATAACATCATTCAGGTCACCGATAACGGACGCGGCATCCCCGTGGACATTCAGGCCGACACCGGTCTGCCCGCCGTCACCGTGGTGTACACCATCCTGCACGCCGGCGGCAAGTTCGGCGGCGAAAATTCCGGCTACAAGGTGGCCGGCGGTCTGCACGGCGTGGGCGCTTCGGTGGTCAACGCCTGCTCCGAGTGGCTCACTGTCAATGTGCGCCGCGACGGCAAGGAGTACGAGCAGACCTTCCGGCGCGGCGACCCGGACGGCGAACTCAAGTGCATCGGCACGGTAGCCGAGGGCGTCACCGGCACCCGGGTCACCTTCAAACCCGACCCGGAAATGTTCAAGGATACCACCGTCTACGACTTCGACACGCTGGAAAAGCGCCTGCGGGAGGAAAGCTTCCTGAACGCCGGTGTCAAGATCACCCTGACCGATGAGCGTCAGCTGTACACCCCCGTGCTGGAGGATGGGCAGGAGGGCGACCCCTGCTACCGTTCCGAGGTCATGTGCTACGAGGGCGGCATCAAGAGCTTTGTCACCTATCTGGGCGAAAAGCGCAAGCTGGAAGTGCTGCACCCCAATGTCATCTACCTCAAGGGGCAGACCGACCGCGGCGTGGCAGAGATCGCTTTGCAGTACAATTCCAGCTACAACGAGCTGCTTTTAAGCTTTGCCAACAACGTCAACACCCCGGACGGCGGCACCCATGAAGAGGGCTTCAAAGCCAGCCTGACCCGCGTGTTCAACGATTACGGCCGCAGCCACGGCCTGCTGAAGGACAAGGACGAGAACCTGTCCGGCGCAGACGTGCGCGAAGGTCTGATCTGCGTCATCTCGGTCAAGCTGCAGGAGGCCGAATTTGAAGGCCAGACCAAGGCAAAGCTGGGCAATACCGAGATCCGCACCCTCGTTTCCAACATGGTCTACTCCAAGCTGATGGAGTTCTTTGAGGAGAACCCCGGCGTGGCAAAGGCCATTTTTGAAAAGGCCACACAGGCCGCCCGCGCCCGCGCCGCCGCCAAAAAGGCCCGCGAACTGGTGCGCCGCAAGAGCGCGCTGGAGACCAGCCGGATGCCCGGCAAGCTGGCAGACTGCCGCGAAAAAGACCCCAGCCGCACCGAAATCTTCATCGTCGAGGGCGACTCTGCAGGCGGCTCTGCCAAGATGGGACGCGACTCTGCCATTCAGGCCATCCTGCCGCTGTGGGGCAAGATGCTGAACGTGGAAAAGGCCCGCGCCGATAAAATTTACGGCAACGACAAACTGATGCCGGTGGTGCTGGCACTGGGCTGCGGCATCGGTGACGAGTTCGATATCTCCAAGCTGCGGTACGACAAGGTGTTCATCATGGCCGATGCGGACGTGGATGGCTCCCACATCTGCACCCTGATGCTGACCTTCTTCTTCCGCTATATGCGCCCCCTCATTGAGCAGGGTCATGTGTATGTGGCACAGCCGCCCCTGTTCAAGGTGCAGAAGGGCAACACCATCAAGTATGCCTACAACGACGCGGAAATGGCCATCCTCTCGCAGGAGATGCCCGGCGCAAAGGTGAACCGCTACAAGGGCCTTGGTGAGATGAACCCCGAGCAGCTGTGGGAGACCACCATGAACCCGGACAACCGGGTCATCGTGCAGATCACCATCGAGGATGCCGAAAAGGCCGATGAAGCCTTTACCATCCTGATGGGCGATCAGGTGGAGCCCCGCCGCCGCTTTATCGAGACCAACGCCCAGTACGCAAAGCTGGACGTGTAAGACACGGAGGAACAAATGGAAGAAGATTATGTGATGATACCGGGCAGCGGAACCAAAAAGATCATCCGCGACGTCAAAAAGGAGATCGAAACGGCCTTCCTGGATTATTCCATGTCGGTCATCGTGTCCCGTGCCCTGCCCGATGTGCGGGACGGCTTGAAACCCGTCCACCGCCGCATCCTGTACACCATGCATGAGCGCGGCAACGACCCCAGCCATGCATACCGCAAATCTGCCGATACCGTTGGTGCGGTGCTGGGCTCTTACCACCCCCACGGCGACGCATCGGTCTACGATGCCATGGTACGTCTGGCACAGGACTTCTCGCTGCGCTATCCGCTGGTGGATGGTCAGGGTAACTTTGGTTCTGTGGACGGCGACCCCCCGGCTGCTTACCGTTACACCGAGGCCCGCATGAGCCGCATGGCGGTGGAGATGCTGACCGATATCGAGAAGGACACCATCGACTGGGACCCCAACTTTGACGAGACCAAAAAGGAGCCCAGCGTGCTGCCCTGCCGCTTCCCGAACCTGCTGGTCAACGGCAGTCAGGGCATTGCAGTCGGTATGGCTACCAACATCCCGCCCCACAACCTGAGCGAGGTCATTGACGGCTGCATCGCCTATATCGATGACCCGGACATCGACCTGCCCGGCCTGATGGAGCACATCAAGGGCCCGGACTTCCCCACCGCCGGCATCATCATGGGACGCAGCGGCATCCGCGCCGCCTACGCCACCGGACGCGGCAAGATCACCCTGCGCGGCCGCGCCACCATTGAGGAGACCAAGAACGGCCGCACCCAGATCATCATTACCGAGATCCCCTATATGGTCAACAAGGCGCGCCTCATCGAGCACATGGCAGACCTTGTCAAGGAAAAGCGCATCGAGGGTATCACCGGCCTGAACGATGAGACCAACCGCAAGGGGATGCGCATCGTGGTGGATATCCGCAAGGACGCCAATGCACAGGTCATCCTGAACCAGCTGTACCAGTACACCCAGCTGCAGGATACCGTGGGCGTCATTATGCTGGCCATCGACCACAAGGTGCCCAAGGTGCTCACCCTGAAGCAGATGCTGCAGAAGTATGTGGAATTTCAGGATGAGGTGGTGCGCCGCCGCACCCAGTACGACCTGAAAAAGGCCAAGGAGCGCGCCCATATTCTGGAAGGTCTGAAGAAGGCTACCGACATCGTGGACGAACTGATCGCCACCATCCGCGCCTGCAAGGGCGGCATGGCAGAAGCCAAAGCTGCCATCATGGAGCAGTTCGGCTTTGACGACCCGCAGGCAGACGCCATCGTCAAGCTGCAGCTGGGTCGTCTGGCTGGTCTGGAAATCTTGAAGATCGAGGAAGAGCTGGCAAGCCTGCAGGCCAAGATCGAGGACTGGGAAGCCATTCTGGCGGATGACGCCCGGGTGCTTGCCATCGTCAAGGACGAGCTGCTGGAAATGAAGAAGCGCTTCGGTGACGAGCGCCGCACCGAGATCCAGTCCGTGACCGGCGAGGTGGATATCGAGGATCTGATCGCCGAGGAGCAGTGCGTCTACACCCTGACCGAGGCCGGTTATATCAAGCGTCAGCTCAAGGCCACCTATCAGGCACAGCGCCGCGGTGGACGCGGCATCTCCGGCATGACCCGCAAGGAAGAGGACATCGTGCAGGAGATGTTCGTAGGCTCCACCCACGACTATGTGCTCTTTGTCACTGACCGTGGCCGCCTGTTCCGCATCAAGGGCTACACCATCGCCGAGGGCAGCCGCACCAGCAAGGGTATGAATATCGTCAACCTGCTGCAGCTGGCAGAGGGCGAAAAGGTCACCAACATGATCTGCCAGAGCAAGGATGCTGAGCAGTCGGGCGGCTATGTGACCATGGTCACAAAGCAGGGCCTCATCAAGCGCACCCCGCTGGAGCAGTACGCCAACATCCGCAAGAGCGGCCTGATCGGCATTGCCCTGAACGAGGGCGATGCGCTGGCATGGACCCGCCTGACCTCCGGCCACGATATGCTCATCGTTGCCACCCGCAACGGTCAGGCCATCCGCTTCAACGAGGAGGATGCCCGCCCGATGGGCCGTAACGGCCACGGCGTGCGCGCCATCCGTCTGGCGGAGGGCGACGAGGTCGTCGGCGTGTGCATCTGCCGCGAGGGCGGCACGGTGCTGACCGTGACCGAGAACGGCAAGGGACGCCGCTCCGATATCGACACCTACCGCATCACCGCCCGCGGCGGCAAGGGCATCCGCAACTACGATGTGAGCCGCGACAAGGTAGCCGCCGTGAAGATCGTGGACGATGTGGATGACGTGCTGCTGAGCAGTCAGGAGGGCATCATCATCCGTCTGCACGCCAACGAGATCCCGCTGCAGAGCCGCTACGGCTCCGGCGTGCGGGTGATGCGTCTGGGCGAGAACGACAAGGTGATGGTGCTGGCACGCACCGACCACGACGACGAGGCACAGACCGAGAAGATCGATGCTTCTGAGGCTGAGGCCGAGCCCACCGCCGAGCAGCTGGCCGAGATGGAGGCTGCCGACGCAGCCGCCGCCACCGAAGCCCCGGAGGCAGACCCCGAGGAGAAGGAATAATCTGCCTGCGCAATAATATTTCCTTTCGTGGGACGATTTGGAATGCCCGCCGCGTGTGCTTTGGGCATTTTTAGCGGAAAATTTATTTTATATTTTCGGGATAGCGGAACGCCTGCGGGCGTTCCGCTATCCCATTTTCACGGGAGAAGATCATGTTCCGCAGCGCCGCGCTTTCGCAGAAAGCGGCGCTGCAAATGCCGCTTGCCGTTACGACCCCTCCGGTGAAAATGCGTTTGGAGCGCTCCGCAGAGCGCGACAAACGCGAAATTATAAATAATTCTTCCGCTATTGATGTGCAGAGCGCAGCGGAGCACATTAAAAATCGTTTCACCGTCAGGTTTGTCTGGACTTCCCCTTGAAACTGTGCTAGAATAAACGAAATCACAATACCCGTGGGGGAGTAGCAGGCGCTTTGCAGAGCGCAGCAAGTCAACATAATGACTGTTTCGGTCTGGCTTGCTTTCATTTGCGAGACTCATGTGTTTTGGTGCGTGTTTGCTGCGCCCGTGCACATTGAGTGGATCTCAAAAAATCACCCGGTCCCGGACGTACAACGCGCCCGGGGCCGGGTTTTGTTTTGGTTTGGATTACGGTCAACAAACAGGAGGCAGACAGAATGGAATGGAGTTTTGTGTTTTTTCTCAACAGCGTTTTGCTGGGCGTGGGGCTTGCGATGGATGCGTTTTCGGTGTCCATGGCAAACGGCTTGCACGACCCTAAAATGAACAAGGGCACCATGTGCAAAATTGCGGGCACTTTCGGCATTTTTCAGGCCGCAATGCCTATGATCGGCTGGGTGTGCGTGCATACCATCGTGGAGCTGTTTGCGTCCTTTGAGACCCTGATCCCGTGGATCGCGCTGGCACTGCTGGGCTACATCGGCGGCAAGATGCTGCTGGACGGCATCCGGGGCGAGGAAGCCGAGGAGGCGGCGCAGCTCAGCGCCGGGGCGCTGTTCATGCAAGGCATTGCCACCAGCATCGATGCCCTTTCGGTGGGCTTCACCATCTCGGAATACGGCTGGTTGATGGCGCTCACCGCTGCCATCATCATTGCGGTGGTCACCTTCATCCTCTGCATGGCAGGCTTGCGCATCGGCAAAAAGTTCGGCACACAGCTTTCCGGCAAGGCCAATATCCTGGGCGGTGTCATCCTCATCGGCATCGGGCTGGAAATTTTCATCACCGGAGTGTTCTGAATATAAAAAGCCCGGAGCGTCTGCGGACGCTCCGGGCTTTTTAAATCGTTTTTGTTCCCCGTGGAACAATTTGGCTTATTTCACATTTTCCGGCTCAAAAAAGTCGGCGTATTCCTTGGTCAGCTTGCTGCCAAGGCGGCGGATGCCGCCGTACAGGTGGCGCTCCACCAGCGGCTCAAAGGCGGCAAGGTCGCACCGCTCAATGGCGTTCAGCAGGTTGCGGTGGTCGGCGGTCACCTCGTCCAGCCCGCCGGTGGTCATGGTGTCCAGCATACGGAACCGGCTGTAATCGGCGTGGGCGTTCTGTAAGGTGCTCCACAGGTACAGCTTGTCCATGGCGGCAAACCACGTCTCGTGCAGGCGGCAGTCCATCTCGTACAGCTTGTTGAAGTCCGGGTTCTCGGCGCGGGCAAGGGCCTCGTAGGCGTCCACCCGCGCACGGATCTGCGCCCGCTGCGCCGGGGTGGCGATGGGGGCGAAATCCCGCAGGATGCGCCCCTCCACGGCGGTGCGCTCGTAGATCAGCTCGTCCACGATGCGCCGGTTCAGCCGGGTGACGGTGGTGCCCTTATAGGGCACGATGCGCACCAGCCCGTTTTCCTGCAATTTTTGCAGCACCACCCGGATCAGAGAGCGCGGCGCACCGAACCGGGCGCACAGTGGGTTCTCGCTCAGCGAAGAGCCGGGACGGATGGTCAGGTCGATGATCTCCCGTTCCAGCACGGCGTAAATTTCGGCATCAGTCTTGTATTGCTGTTCCATATCACTCACCTAATTCCAAAAACTCCTTCCACGGTGCGGCGGCGGGCAGGGGCAGAGAAAAGGCCATGGGCTTGCCGGTGTCCGGGTGCACAAAGCGCAGGCCGCAGCTTTGCAGGGCGATGCTGCCCTTCTGGCGGCTGCCGTATTTGCCGTCGCCGTACAGCGGGTGCCTGCGGCTGGCAAACTGCACCCGGATCTGATGGGTGCGCCCGGTGTGCAGGGTGATCTCGGCAAGGCTGCTCTCCCCTGCCGTGGCAAGGATGCGGTATTCCAGCACCGCTTCCCGCACCCCCTTGCGGGGACGGCTGACCGGGAACACCCTGCCCTTGCGGCTGTCCTTGAACAGGTAATCCCGCAGCACCCCGGCGGCAGGCAGCTGCGCGTCCGGCGCGCCGGCAATGATCGCGCGGTACTGCTTAACGAACTGCGGTGCGGTGGCTTTGCCCTCGGCGCGGCCATCCTGCACGGCGTAGGCGTCCTGACTTTGGGTCACCTGACGGCTCAGGGCAGCGGCAGCTGCCGGGGTGCGGGCATAGACCATCAACCCGGACACTCCGGTGTCCAACCGGTGCACCACCCCCACAAAGGCATCAGGTGCGTTCCAGTGCGCCCGCAGCGCGGCGGGCACGCCCTCCTCGCTGGAAAGCCCGGCGGGCTTGTCCAGCACCACAAGGGCGGCGTCCTCGTATAAGATCACAGCTTGCCCTCGGCCAGCAGAGCCTTCAGCTTCAGGATGCCCGCAATGGTCTTGCCGTCCTTGATCTCGTTGCTCAGCACCATCTGATACGCCTTTTCCAGCGGCACCCGGTCGGGGGTCAAAAACTCGTCCGCATCAAGGTGCATCTTGGTCTCGTGCAGACCGGTGGCTACCCAAGTATAGATGACCTCGGTATCGTAGCCCACGGTGGGGTAGAACTCGCCCAGCGAGATGTAGTTGTCGGCGGTCAGGCCGCACTCCTCTTCCAGTTCCCGCTTGGCGGCTGCAAAGGGGTCCTCGCCCTTTTCCAGCTTACCGGCGGGCAGCTCCCACAGCTGCTGCTGCATGGCATAGCGGAACTGCCGCACCATGCAGATGGTACCGTCTGCAAAATAAGGCAGGATGCAGGCACCGCCGTGGTGATGCACCACCTCGCGGGTAGCGGTCTTGCCGTTTTCCAGCAGCGCGGTGTCCTTGGTCAGGGTGATGACCCGCCCCTCGAACAGGGTCTCGCTGGAGAGAGTTTTTTCAAAGTGTACTGTATCGTTCATTTACCTTACGCCCCTTTTCCGGCGCTGCGCCGGTTTTATGCTCTCAGTTTACGGCAAAGTGCGGTTTGTTGTCAATAAAGATATGATAAATACAAGAGGAGAGGAAACCCCTCTTGCGAAAAAAATCACAATTTCTGGAAGTGCCTGTGCCCAAAAACCGAAAATCTGCATCACTGCTTGCTTTAGCGCACTAAAGAAAGTACAAAACCGCTAAAAAATTTCTTAATTTTTGGTGCGTTTGTCGGGCGGTTTGCGTTTACTTTATTGCCGGAATCTGCTATTATAGTATACAAGCAATAGTGCCTTTTATGGGGTTCTCCGGTCCCAGCGGGCATATTGCCCCGCGCAAAAGGTACCAAATTCTGAATAATGGAGGAAGAAAAATGCCTAGAGCAAAGCAAACTATGGATGGCAATACCGCTGCCGCCCATGTAGCGTATGCCTACACGGACGTGGCTGCCATCTACCCCATTACCCCGTCTTCTCCGATGGCTGACTCTGTGGACCAGTGGTCTGCAGCCGGCCAGAAGAACATCTTCGGCAACCAGGTCAAGGTCGTTGAGATGGAGTCCGAGGCCGGCGCCGCTGGTGCTGTCCACGGCTCTCTGGGTGCAGGTGCTGTTACCACCACCTTCACCGCTTCTCAGGGCCTGCTGCTGATGATCCCCAACATGTACAAGATCGCTGCTGAGCAGCTGCCCTGCGTGTTCGATGTTTCTGCACGTACCGTTGCTACCCAGTCCCTGAACATCTTCGGTGATCACAGCGACGTTATGGCTTGCCGCCAGACCGGCTTTGCAATGCTGGTCGAGAGCAGCGTGCAGGAAGTTATGGATCTGTCCCCTGTCGCACATCTGTGCGCCATCGAGGGCAAGGTTCCCTTCCTGAACTTCTTCGATGGCTTCCGTACCTCTCACGAGTACCAGAAGATCGAGAAGTGGGACTACGCTGATCTGAAGGAAATGTGCAACATGGAGGCTGTTGAGGAGTTCCGCAAGAAGGCTCTGAACCCCGAAAGCCCCAAGATGCGCGGTTCCCACGAGAACGGCGACGTGTTCTTCCAGCACCGCGAGGCCTGCAACAGCGTTTACAACGCTCTGCCGGCTGTTGTTGAGAAGTACATGGCTAAGATCAACGCAAAGCTGGGCACCAACTACGATCTGTTCAACTACTACGGCGCAGCCGATGCTGACCGCGTGATCGTTGCTATGGGTTCCATCTGCGACGTTGCTGACGAGGTCATCGACTACCTGAACGCCAAGGGCGAGAAGGTTGGTATCATCAAGGTCCGCCTGTACCGTCCCTGGGTGTCCTCCGCTCTGCTGAAGGTCCTGCCCAAGACCGCCAAGAAGGTGGCTGTGCTGGACCGCACCAAGGAGCCCGGCTCTCTGGGCGAGCCCCTGTATCTGGATGTTGCCGCTACCCTGCGTGAGGCTGGCCTGAACGATGTCGTTCTGACCGGCGGCCGCTACGGTCTGGGCAGCAAGGACACTCCCCCGTCCTCCATCTTCGCTCTGTACAAGGAGCTGGAGAAGGATCAGCCGAAGGAGCGTTTCACTCTGGGTATCACCGATGACGTCACCTTCCTGTCCCTGCCCGAGGTCAAGCCCGCTCCCATCACCGCAGCTGCTGGCACCAAGGAGTGCAAGTTCTGGGGTCTGGGCGGCGACGGCACCGTCGGCGCAAACAAGAACTCCGTCAAGATCATTGGCGACCATACCGACAAGTATGTTCAGGCATACTTCCAGTATGACTCCAAGAAGACCGGCGGCGTGACCATCAGCCACCTGCGTTTCGGCGACAAGCCCATCCGCAGCCCCTACTACATCAACCAGGCTGACTTCGTGGCCTGCCACAACCCCGCTTACATCCACATGGGCATGAAGATGGTCCAGGATGTCAAGCCCGGCGGCGTGTTCATGATCAACTGCCAGTGGTCCGATGAGGAGCTGGGCCAGCACCTGAACGCCGAGGCAAAGAAGTATATCGCTGACAACAACATCCAGCTGTATACCATCAATGCTATCGATAAGGCTATCGAGATCGGCATGGGCAAGCGCACCAACACCATCCTGCAGTCTGCATTCTTCAAGCTGGCTGACGTCATGCCCATCGAGGATGCCGTCAACTTCATGAAGCAGGCAGCTCAGAAGAGCTACGGCAAGAAGGGCCAGGACGTCGTTGAGATGAACTGGAAGGCCATTGACGCAGGCGTTGACGCTATCCACAAAGTAGACGTGCCCGCATCCTGGTCCAACCCCGAGGCTGATCCCGCACCCAAGGCTCTGGCTGGCCGTCCGGAACTGGTCAAGCAGATCCGCGAGGTCATGGAGCCCATTGCCCGTATGGACGGCGACAGCCTGCCTGTTTCCTCCTTCGTGGCAAATGCAAACGGCGAGTGGGAGCAGGGCGCTTCTGCATACGAGAAGCGCGGCACCGCTGTCAACGTCCCCGAGTGGGATGCTGCAAAGTGCGTTGGCTGCAACCAGTGCGCATTCGTGTGCTCTCATGCAACCATCCGTCCCTTCCTGCTGACCGCTGACGAGCTGGCAGCTGCTCCTGCCCAGACCAAGAGCCGCGATAACAAGCTGACCCCCGAGTACAAGTTTGTTATGGCTGTTTCTCCGCTGGACTGCATGGGCTGCGGCGAGTGCGTCACCGTCTGCCCCACCAAGGCTATCACCATGGTTCCTCAGGACAGCCAGGCCGATCAGCAGGCAGTCTTTGACTACTGCGTGGCCAACATCTCCAAGAAGGCTACCAAGATGGCTGATGACACCGTTATGGGCTCTCAGTTCAACCAGCCCCTGCTGGAGTTCTCTGGCTCCTGCGCAGGCTGTGCCGAGACCTCTTACGCTCGCCTGATCACTCAGCTGTTCGGCGAGAAGATGTACATCTCCAACGCTACCGGCTGCTCCTCTATCTGGGGCGGCACCGCTTCCATCTCTCCGTACACCGTCAACAAGGACAGCGGCCATGGTCCTGCATGGTGCAACTCCCTGTTCGAGGATAACGCAGAGCATGGTCTGGGCCTGTACATCGGCCAGAAGACCATCCGCGAGAACCTGATCAAGGAGATCGCAGAGGTTGCTGGTTCCGACAAGGCTTCTGCTGAGCTGAAGGCTGCTTACGAGAAGTTCATCGCAACCAAGAACAACACCAAGGCCAACGACGAGCCCGCAAAGGCCCTGATCGCTGAGCTGGAGAAGGCTGCTGCTGCCGGCTGCGAGAAGTCTGCAGAGATCCTGAAGAGCAAGCAGTACATCGCCAAGAAGTCCGTCTGGATCTTCGGCGGCGACGGCTGGGCATACGACATCGGCTTCGGCGGTCTGGATCACGTTCTGGCTTCCGGCGAGGATGTCAACGTGATGGTCTTCGATACTGAGATGTACTCCAACACCGGTGGACAGGCTTCCAAGGCCTCCAACATCGGCGAGGTCTGCCAGTTCGCTGCTGCAGGTAAGGAGATCAGCAAGAAGAGCCTGTCCGAGATCGCAATGACCTACGGTTACATTTATGTTGCTCAGATCGCTCTGGGCGCTAACATGAACCAGGCTGTCAAGGCTATTGCCGAGGCTGAGGCTTACCCCGGCCCCTCTCTGATCATCGGCTACGCTCCCTGCGAGCTGCACGGTGTCAAGGGCGGCATGACCAACTGCCAGAACGAGATGAAGAAGGCAGTCGAGGCTGGCTACTGGAACCTGTTCACCTTCAACCCCGCCAACAAGGCTCAGGGCAAGAACCCCTTCACCCTGACCTCCAAGGCTGTGGACAACGAGAAGTATCAGGCTCTGCTGGCAAACGAGACCCGTTACAGCCGTCTGACCCGCGCCTTCCCCGAGCGTGCTAAGGAGCTGTTCGCTCGCAACCAGGAGGTTGCAAACGACCGCTACGAGCACCTGACCCGTCTGGTCGAGCTGTACAAGTAAGCTGTTTTTAAGCAGCGGCAGAGACACCAAATGAACCAGCGGCCCCTGCTCTTTCCCGTGTGAAGAGCGGCAGCCCCGCATCGGCGGTTACTGCGCAATGCAGCGGTGCGGAACTGTGGAATTTGCCTTTGCCGTGCACAGAACAGGCTGAACGTTTTGCCCTGTACCTGACAGAACGGTCGAAAAACCTGATTTCATTCCCCTCCTTTTGCGCAGGGGCTTGAGATACCAAAGCGCCCGCGAGGGCCCTTGAGAGCACACCCCGCGTGTGTCAGGAGCATAAGGTCTGCGTGCAGATACCTTGCTCCGCCTGCGGCATAAGACCTGCCTTTGCAGGGATCTTGCCTCAGTGAAAAAACTGCATCAGTTTTTAGCGCCCCGCTCACCGCAAGGTGAACGGGGCGTATTTTTGTGTAAATGAAACTATAAGCCCGGAGCGTCCGCAGACGCTCCGGGCTTATATATTGACGAAATAAAAGTTATTTGTTCGTCACAAATTCAATTTTGACGTTCATCCCCATACCAGCGGCAAGGCGCTGCAAGGTGCGCAGAGAAGGGTTTGCATTTCCCCGTTCCAGTTTGCTGATATCGGCCTGTGCAATGCCGGTGCGCTCTGAAAGCTGTTTCTGGGTCAGACCGCTTTCCTTCCGGGCATCGATCATAGCTTGCGCAATGGTAAGCTCCGGCTGAAGAGCATCCCATTCGGCCTTAAAAGAAGGCCGCTGTAATTGTTCATTCAAATAATTCCGAAAATCACTCATGAGGAACTCTCCTTTCGATAAAAATAGTCCGCACGATATTTTTGCGCCAGTGCAATTTCCTCCGGCGGTGTTTTTTGTGTCTTTTTGACAAAGCCATTTGTCAGGATGATCTGATGCCCGACTACGAAGAAATATAAAATGCGCGTTATGTTGCTGCTTTGCTTGGCACGCAATTCAAAAATGCCATCTCCCAATGATTTGGAATAAGGCTCCCGCAGTTGTGTGCCATTGGTTTCCAATAGGGAGATCGTGCCTAAAAGCTTTGCCAGCATTTTGTTGTCCAGTGTATCCAGAAAATCACGAACCGGGCAGCTGCCGTCTGCTTTATAATAAAAATTTACTTCAAAAGCAGACATTTTCAGCATCCTTTCCGTTTGGTGGTATCCTACTATTATAATATAGGATAAAACAAATATTGTCAAGAAGATTTTTTATCACAAAATCTTCCAGAATTTTCCGCTTCCTTTTTACAGTTTCTTCATAGCTTCTTAACGAAATGAATTGTGAAAGCTGTTATACTTTTGCCATGGGAAGCGGGGCCGCAACCACTTCCCAAGTAACATGATTCCTCCTCACACCAAGGCAATATCCAAGCAAAACACCCTTCTCTGTGCGCCGCAACACGGAGAAGGGTGTTTTGTTTCTGTAAGACACCGTAAAAATCTTTGCAAAACTTCGCTTTAGGGTTGACCCCATTTTTTTGCGGCGCTATAATAAAAAAGGATATAGCCAGTGCAGTGCCCGGCGCGGGTGCTGCGGCTGTGGAATTTACGAAAACTGGGAGGTGAACGCAGGACAATGGACCCTGATCATAGTCGAAGTAGATCCACCGATGCGGTAGATCGGACAACAAAAAGTACTGCGTTCGCCTTTTTGCATCCGGCGGCTTAAAAAGCCCCCGGAATAGGAAAGGCGCGGCTTTGTGTGCGCGGAAACGGCTGCTTTTGCAGCATTCCGGCACCGGGCGGCGCGTTTTTTGTTTCCCGACCTGCTGCATCCTCCGGCGCGGAGAAAGCCCTCCGTGCCGTATAGTGCCCAGAGGAGGTAGCCCATGGATATGGAAGAAAAGAAGCTGGAAACCAACACAGAACAGAACTTGCCGGTGCAGGAACTGCCCTCCGATATCCCCGCCGAGGTGCGTCAGAAGCTGGCGGAGGATCTGAACGAGGAAGCCACTGAGGACCTGAAGCAGGATATGCGGGAGGCAGAGCGGGAGGAAGCCAATGACGAAGAGGTCAAGGCAAACCCCGAGATGCTGACCAAGAGCCGTCTGCTGAAGCTGCTGATCAAAAAGCAGTACGTCAAGCTGCGCGAGGTGACTGAGGAAGAGCAGCCCGCCGACCTTGCCGAGCTGCTGGAGGAGCTGGACGAGAACAACCGTCTGGTGGTGTTCCGTCTGCTGAAAAAGGAAGTTGCCACCGAAGCCTTTGCCTATATGTCCGATGAAGCCCGGGACGATCTGGTGAACGCCTTCTCGGACGTGGAGCTGGTGAGCGCCATCGAGGAAATGAGTCTGGACGATGCCGCCGACCTGCTGGAAGATATGCCCGCGGGTGTGGTCAAGCGGGTGCTGGAAAAATCCTCCCGGGAGACCCGCGAGAGCCTGAACAAGCTGCTGAACTACCCGGAAAGCTCTGCCGGCAGCCTGATGACCCCGGAATATGTGCGTCTGCGCATGGATATGACGGTGGAACAGGCTTTTGCCGCCATCCGCAAGCAGGGCGAGAATGCCGAGACCGTCTACACCTGCTATGTGGTGGAGAGCAACCGGCTGCAGGGCGTTGTCTCGGCCCGCAATCTGCTGCTGGCCGACCCCAAGACTCCCATCACGGAGATCATGGAGGACAATCTGGTCACCGTGAAGGTCACCGACGATCAGGAGTTTGTGGCCCGTGAGATGCAGCGCTACGACTTTACCGCCATGCCTGTTCTAGACAACGAGGGGATGTTCGTGGGTATCATCACCATCGACGATGCTATCGACGTTCTGACCGACGAGAGCACCGAGGATATGCAGAAGATGGCTGCTATTCTCCCGGATGACGATGCCACCACCTACTTTGGCACCAGCGTGTGGACCCACGCCAAGCAGCGCATCCCGTGGCTGCTGATCCTGATGCTGTCCGCTACCTTTACCGGCATGGTCACCACCCACTACGAGGAAGCCTTTGTCAGCCTGCCGCTGCTGGTCTCCTTCATGCCCATGCTGATGGATACCGCCGGTAACTGCGGCAACCAGATCAGCACCCTGATGGTGCGCGGTCTGGCACTGGGCGAGGTAGAACCTGCCGACTTTATGCGGGTGCTGGCCAAGGAGCTGCGGGTGTCTGCCATCGTGGGCGCAGTGCTGGGCATCGTGAACGGCCTGCGCATCTACCTGATGTACACCTTCCTCTTCCCCGGTCAGTACGCCAACGTGATGGGCTACGCCATCGTGGTCAGCGTGTCGCTGTTCTTCAGTGTCATTCTGGCAAAGCTGGTGGGCGGTATGCTGCCGCTTGCCGCCAAAAAGCTGGGTGCCGACCCCGCTATCATGGCTACCCCCTTCATCACCACCATCGTGGACGCCTGCAGCCTGATCCTCTATTTCCAGATCGCACAGCTGGTGTTCCGCAATATGATGTAAAGAATAAAGCAATGCCGGACGGTCTGCGGACCGCCCGGCATTTTTGCATCCAACCCTTTGGCGCATTTGCGCAAAAGGACGGCGATATTTTATATGCTCTGTCAATTGACACACCACGGGTGTGATGATGTAAAATAATAAAAGAGGTCGTTTGAGTTCCAGTACGTTGGATAGAACCTGTATTTTTGTTACCGGAGATGTATCATGAAAAAGACAAGACGCTTTGTAGCACTTTTACTGGCCGCGGTGCTGGCCTTGGCTTTGTTCACCGCCTGCGGCGCAGCAGAACAACCTCAGTCTGCCATTGGCAAGGTATACGAAGATTGGTTTGTAGAGCAAATCAACAGCAAGCGGCCGGCGGACAAACCGGTACAAAAAGTTGACGTCAAACACTCGGATATGATGGTTGCTCTGGCGAAAATCAGCGAGGACGGGAAGTTCAAAGCCAGAGACGGCCGGGATCATGAGGCGAACGGGTGCGGATTTGGGGAGAGCTGGTATTGGATGATCCTCTCAGACCCGATAGCATTGAATGTTTCGGGCGAAAGTACCGTTGAGGCAGTTAAGCTGACCCCGGAAAATCTGACGCAGTACGGACCTGCTTACTTTGTTGATAAAAAGCAGCTGTCCCGGATCGATGAGTATGATATTGTCACCCGTGTTATGGATGACAAGACCTACGTTGCGGTGTATCTCCACTTAGAGGAAGCGAAAAGCTGACCCCTGCGCCGCTGCATACCCTAGTGTGCGCTGCTGCTAAGGCATAAAATATGGTTTTATAAGCCCTCTCAGGCACTTTGTCTGCCCGAGAGGGCTTATTTTTGCATCCAACCCTCTCGGTCTGCTCCCGATGGTCGCCGCAGGCGACTGAGAGGGTTCAGCCGGGATAAAAACAGTGTGGAAAATCACCGTTTGTGTCCGTTTTCCACACCGGTTTTTTCTCCCCGGCGGTTTGTGGAAAACTGCCCGGGGTAAGATTCCAGATTGGAGAAAAGCAAACCCGTAAGCCGGAGTAAACTGTAAAAACAAAAGAAAAACCTTCGACTTTCTTTTTTATAAAAGGCAGATTGCCCACATTTTTGTCCACAAATTTCCAGAATGCGGCGGCATCCATTACGGCTTGTATAGGACTTTCCTCCACTGGATGTGGAAAACTATGTGGAAAAGGTGGAAAACATCGTTGGAAACTGCGCTTCTTTTTCACAAAAACGGTGGAAAACCCGGTGGAAAAAGTGAAAAGTTCATTCCAGAACGGATAGTCCATACAATTTTCGGTTGTCGTTTTGGGACTTAAAACCCGCATGAATGCTGTGCTTTTCCCGCCTTTTCCACACCCCGGCGGCTGCGGTGTGAAAAAACTGCGCGTGCAGCCTGTCTGCCGGGAAAGAAAGCACAGTTTCAACGCCTTCCGCGTGGATTTTCTTGAATGCGGGGGCCTGTCATGGTAAAATAGGGGTAACATGAAACTGGCGGGGCAACCCGCAACGGAGGCGAAACACATGAACAACTGGCTGAATAAGCTGGAGCGCAAGTATGGCCGCTACGGCATCCCGAACCTGACCAATATTCTGGTGGCGGGGCAGATCTTAGTGCTGGCCATCGAGCTGTTTGTTGACCGCACCATTTCCTTCTGGCTGGGGCTCAGCCGCAGCCTGCTGCTGCAAGGGCAGGTCTGGCGGGTGATCAGCTTTATATTCATCCCCTTTTCCGGCGGCAGCATCCTCAGCGTGGTGTTGGGCATCTACTTCACGTGGTTCGTCGGCACGGCGCTGGAACGGGAGTGGGGCGATTTCCGCTACACGGTGTATCTGCTGTCCGGCGTGCTGGGCACGGTGCTGGGCTGCCTGCTCACCGGCGTGACCGCCAGCACCTACTGCCTGTCTCTCTCGCTGCTGCTGGCCTTTGCCATGCTCTACCCGGAGGTGCAGCTGCTGCTCTTCTTCGTCATCCCCATCCGGGTAAAGTACTTCGGCGTTTTCGCGGCAGTGCTGTGGGTGTTCAGCTTTCTGGGCGCATCCCTGCCCGGCAAGCTGGACTACCTGCTGTCCATGCTCAACGTCTGGCTCTTCTTTGCCCCCATGGCCTACCGCTCCCTCCGCGCATGGGTGCGCCGGGAGCAGTGGAAGAGAAAAAATAGGAGATAAATCATGATGCTGGACCGCATGGAAGGCAACGCAGAACTGAAAACCAGCGTGCAGCAGATGCTGGCCACCCGGCGGCTGACCCATAGCGTTTTGCTGGTGGGCGAAGCAGGGCTTGGCACCGGTTTTGCCGCCCGCTGCATCGCCGCCGACTACCTCTACCCCGCCGGCGGTGCCGCCGCCGAAGCCCTTTTGCGGGGCGAGTGCTGCCGCGCCGTGGCAAAAGCCGGTAAGCGCGACAGCGGCACGGTGGAGACCGGCATCGTGCGGGAAGCCATCTCGGTGTCCGGCATGGGCAGCGGCGGGAAGTATCTGGTAGGTCAGGTCACCGCCATGCGCAGCGAAATTTTCAACACCAGCCTCTCCGCCGAGGGGCGCGCGGTGCTTTTGTACCATGTGGAGCGGATGAACGAGGAATCCGCCAACGCTCTGCTCAAGGTGATGGAAGAGCCCCCGGAGGGGGTGCTGTTCCTGCTTACGGCGGATTCGCTGGCCAGCGTGCTGCCCACCATCCGCAGCCGCTGCGTCAGCTTTGCGGTGGCGCCGGTGTCCCCCGCCGACTGCACCCGCTACTGCGCGGCGCAGGGGGTGGACAAAAAAACAGCTGCACTGTACAGTGAGCTGTTCGATGGTCATATTGGCACGGTGCTGGCGGTCGCCCGGGACGAAGCCCGCGCCGCACAGGTGGAAAAGGCGCTGGAGCTTGCCCGCGCCGCTGCCGCCCGGGATAGCTACACCGCCGCTGTGCTGCTTGCCGCCTACGAAAAGGACAAGGCGGCGGCTTCTGCCCTGCTGACCGATTTCCGCGCCGTGGCAGCGGCGGGACTGCGCAGCAGCCCCCGCGCCCCGGTGCAGGGCACACAGGCGCGGCAGGCGGTACGTCTGGCAGACGCCGCATTGCAGCGGCTGGGCGCACAGGTGAACCCCAAGGTGGTGCTCTCGGTGTTCGCGGCAAAGCTGCGCACCCTTTAAAAATAACGAAACAACAAGAAACCCCTCCGGCGCTTGCGGTACACCGGAGGGGTTTCTTGTTTGGGGTATTGCTTTGGTGTGAGGAGGAATCATGTGCGGGGAAGTGGTTGCGGCCCCACTGTCCCTGCAAGATACAGTATACCCGATTTTACGAAAAAAGTCATTACATTTCTGTGAAAAATCAAAAAAGTTCCTGAAACTTTGTACCGCAGTGCGAAAAAAATACAAAATGAAACGTTTGAGGAAGCCCTCACCCGTTTTTCATCTGCTCTGCGTGCAGTTTTCCGTGCTCTACATAGTGCACGGCGTTGTGCAGGTTGGCTTCCACCTGCGCGGCACTCACCTGCTTGATGACCCGGGCGGGCACGCCCACCGCCACGGAATTGTCCGGGATGACCATGCCCTCCGGCACCAGCGCCCCTGCCCCGATGATGCAGTTTTTGCCTACCACGCAGTGGTTCAGCAATGTGGCGTGCATCCCGATTAAACTGCCGTCCCCTACGGTGCAGCCGTGCACCAGTGCGCAGTGCCCTACCGTGACGTTTTCGCCAAGGGTCACGCAGCCGCCGATGTCGCAGTGCAGCACCGCGTTGTCCTGTACATTGCTGTTTTTGCCGATGGTCAACGTGCCGTCATCCCCGCGCAGCACCGCGCCGTACCAGACGGTGGAGCCGGGCTTTAAAACCACATCTCCCTGCACGGTAGCGCTGGGGGCTACAAAGGCTGCGCCCTCATCGCGGGGCGTTTTTCCACAAAAGGATAAGAACATTGTTAAAAACCACCTTTCTCTTTTGGTTCTTTTATGGTATTCTTATAAGTAAGGAACAAAAATGTGCGCGCCGGTTTTGCCGGAGCGGGATTCAAGGGGGTACCTTCATGCTTCACAACACGTTCTGCCGCCGGTTGGCGGCACTGGTGCTCACGCTGGCGGTTGCCGTCAGTGCAGTGCTGCCGGTATTTGCAGTATACCCCATGCCCGTCCAGACTGCAACAGAGACCGAGGCAGTGTATCTGTTCAACGCGGACACCGGCAAAACCATCCTGAGCCAGAACGCCGACCAGCAGAAATATGTGGCAAGCCTGACCAAGCTGATGACCGCCCTGCTGCTGGTGGAAAGCGGCAAGGACCTGAACGGTGAAGTGACCGTGCCCACCGATTTAACGCAGGAGTTCAAGGATATCCAGAACGCCAACGGCACCACCATAGGGCTGCGCATCGGCGAGACCGTGCGCCGCATCGACCTGCTGAACGCTATGCTCATCGTCAGCGCCAACGACGCCGCCAGCGTCATTGCGTGGGACGTGGGGGGCAGCGTGGTGGGTTTTGTGCAGCAGATGAACGCCCGGGCGGCGGAGCTGGGCTGCACCGGCACGAACTTTACCTGTGCCCACGGCCTGTTTGACTACGGCAATGTGTCCACCGCGCAGGATCTGGCAAAGATCGCCGCCGCCTGCGCGGAGAACCAGACCTTTGCACAGGTGGCGGGCACCGCCAGCTATGTGCTGCCAGCCACCAATCTGCGCAAGGCGGAGCACACCATCAGCAGCTCCAACAGCCTGATGAACAGCGAGAGCGCCAACTACCGGGAGTATGTCCAGTGGGTCAAGGGCGGCTTTACCACGCTGGCAGGCCGCTGCATCGTGGCTTTTGCCCAGCAGGACGGCCACAACTACGGGCTGGTGATCCTTGGCTGCGACACGCTGGATCACCTGTTTACCGCGTGTGACGACCTTTTTGACTGGGCCTTTGCCAGCTTTGCCGACCGGCCGCTGGTGGATACCCAAACCGTGCTGACCACCGTAGACCTGAACAAGTGCCGCACCGAGCCGGCTGTGGAGCTGTACGCCGCCGCGCCGGTCAGCGGCTACGGCCACAGCGACGATAAGGTGAGCTATTCCTTCGACCTGCCCGAGAGCGTCTCTGCCACCGTCAAGGAGGGGCAGAAGCTGGGCACCGCCACCGTCTATCTGGATGGCTACGAGGTGGGACAGGTAGACCTTGTGACCCACCGGGAGTATGTGTCGGACTTCCGCACCGATATCAAAGCCACCCTGCTGCTGCTCTGCGCCCTGATTCTGATTTTGTGCGCACTGGGCTTTGTCACCCTGCGCTGCGGCGGCGGGCTGACCCTCAACCAGCGCCGCCGCCAGATGAAAAAGAGAAGATAAGAAGAGTAAAGCGCCTGTCCGGCTTCGCCGGACAGGCGCTTTTATCAATTACACTGCTCCGTAGATGCCGTGCACCGACACTTCCCCGGTGAAAACGTGCTGTTCCCCGGCATCGGTGCGCACCACTAAACGCCCCTCGGCGTCCACGTCCACGGCTTCGCCTGCGCCCTGACTGCCGTCCGGCAGGTCAAAGGTGACCCGGCGGCCCAGATTGATGCAGGCAGCCTTGTATTCCTCCCGGAAGGGTGCAAAGCCGTCCCGGGCAAAGGTGTACAGACTGCGGTCAAAGCCAAAGTCGGTCAGCCCCTCTGCCAGCCATGCGGGGTCGGTGGCAAGATCCACCGCAGCGCCCTGCAAGGCCAGCGAGGTGCCGTGGGGCAGATCGGCGGCGTCAAAATAGCTCTGGGGCTGGGCAAGGTTGATGCCGATGCCGCACAAAATGCCCCGCCCCTGCTGCTGGTAGCCGTAGCTTACACTCTCGCACAGGATGCCCACGATTTTTTTGCCGTTCAGCAAAAGGTCGTTGGGCCACTTGATCTGGCAGTCCACGCCGTAGCGCAGCTGCAGCTGGCGGCGCACCGCAAGGCTTGCCAGCAGCGGCAGGGTGGCAGGCTGTGCCAGCGGCTCTTTGATGGCCACCGTGTAGTACAGCGCCTTGCCCTCGGCGTTTACCCAGCTGCGGCCAAGCCGCCCGCGCCCGGCGGTCTGGTTTTCGGTATATACCGCCGCCACCGGGCCGAACTCCTCAAAATGCTCTTTTACATAGGCGTTGGTGCTGCCGCATTCCGGCAGATAGCGCACCTCGTTGATGCTCATTGCTTGGGTACCTCTTTGTGCTCATAGGCGGTCACTGCGCCGTTTTCCAGCGTCAGCAGACCGTAGGTGTCCGGGCCGGTGTAGCAGCGCCCACAGGAGCCGGGGTTGAACAAAAACACCTTGCCCCGCTGCTCCGCGTGGGGAATATGGGAATGGCCGAACAGTGCCACCTCTGCCCCGCGGGCTGCGGCAGCATCTGCCAGTGTATCCAGATCGTATTTTACACCGTACATGTGACCGTGCGTATAGAAAACCACCGTCTGATCGAAGCCCGCCAAGCCGTCCAGCGGCTCCAGCGCACCGTAATCACAGTTGCCGGCCACGGAGTACACCCGCAGATGAGGGAAAAAGGCCAGCGCCTGCTCCAGATCCCGCAGGCCGTCCCCCAAAAAGATCACAGCATCCACGTTGTTCTGCTCTTTGTTCAAAATGCGCTTAATGGCGTCACGCGCGCCGTGGCTGTCGCTCAGGACCAGTAGTTTTGTCACGGAAAGATATCCTCCTCTATACTCATTCGGTAGTCTGCTGCAACAACAGCAGCTGCTTGTAAACTTCGCTCTTGGAATAGGCTGTGCCCTGCGCAGCAGTCTTGGCGGCGGCAGAAGCGCTGAAACCCTCAATGGTCAGCGCAAAAGCGCGCTGCGCCGCCTGTTCCAGGGTCAGCTCCTCCTCCTCGGCGGCAGCGGCGGGCGCACCCGCCATCACCAGCACATACTCGCCCCGGGGCTCGGCGGCGCGGTAGTGCTCCACGGCTTCGCCCAGAGTGGTTTTCCAGATCTCCTCGTGGAGCTTGGTCAGCTCCCGGCACAGGGTAATGCTGCGGTCTGCGCCAAAGGCGGCGGTCAGATCGTCCAGCGTGGTGCGCAGCTTGTGGGGCGCTTCGTAAAAGATGACGGTGCGCTTTTCCTGCAAAAGCTCGGACAGACGCTCCTTTTTCTGCTTGCGGTTCACCGGCAGAAAGCCCTCGAACACCCAGCGGGAGGTGTCCTGCCCGGAGACTGCCAGCGCGGTAACGCAGGCAGAAGCGGCCGGGATGGGCACCACCTTGATGCCCCGCGCCAGTGCGTCCCGCACGATGACCTCGCCCGGGTCGGACACGCAGGGCATGCCGGCGTCGCTGCACAACGCGCAGCTCTCCCCTGCCTCGATGCGCTGCAAAATGGCTTCGCCCTTCTGCAAGGCGTGCTCGTAGTAGCTGACCATGGGCTTTTTCAGCCCCAGATAATTCAGCAGCTTCATGGTCACGCGGGTGTCCTCGGCGGCAATAAAGTCGGCCGCGCCAAAGGTGGCAGCCACCCGGGGCGGCATATCCTCCAGATTGCCGATGGGGGTCGCCACGATGTAGAGAGTTCCTGCCATAATTACCTCCTGAATTTATCGTCCGTACAGCGCCGCACCGGCGCGGATGAGCACGTCCGGCTCTACCCGCAGGCCGGTCCTGCGGTTCTTCTGGGCTTCCACAAGGAACAGCCACGGGGCGTTTTCCGGGGCGTTCTTTACAAAGGCCAGCCGCTTGGGTTCCAGCCGGTGGGCGCGCAGCACGGCAAGCACCTCGGCCAGCCGCTCGGGGCGGTGGCACAGCGCCAGCCGCCCGCCGTCCTTCAAAAGCCGGAAGCCGCAGGCACAGACATCCTCCAAAGCGCAGGTGTTTTCGTGCCGGGCAAGGGCGTGGGCGGCGTTCTTGCTCTGCGGCCCCTCGGTAAAATAAGGGGGATTGCACGCGCACACGTCAAATTGCCCCTCGTCCTGCCGCCATGTGCGCAGGTCGGCACAGACGGGGGTGATGTGGGTGAACTGCTGCTCTTCCACCGCTGCCGCCAGCAGGGCACTGCCCTCGGGCTGCAGCTCCAGCGCGGTGCAGGGGCCGCGATGCCCCCGGTCGTGCCATTCCAGCGCCACGATGCCGCAGCCGGAGCACAGGTCTGCGGCTTTCTGGCTGCGCTTCGGTTCGCAGAAGCGTGCCAGCAGCAGCGCATCCGAGCCGAACCGGTGCTCCGGGGTGCAGTAGACCATAGTTCTATTATACAAAACTTCCGTAGAATGTTCCATAGACAGTGTGTCGTTTCCCTTCCAAAAAATGCAGGGTATTTTCCTGCGGAATTTGTGCATGAAACAAAAAGGGGGCGGCTGCGCAGCATTTTGTGCAGTGCCTCTTTTGCGGTGGATGATCAGGAATGGCCGCCGCGTGTGCTTTGGCCATGCGCAGCGGAAAATTATTTTTTGATTCAGCAGTTCGGCGCGTCTGTGGACGCGCCGAACTGCGTTTTTCATGAATTTACTTTATGATACCACAAAAAAGGACTGCTGCACAGGTGTGCAGCAGTCCTTTTTGATGCGTTTTCAGCAAAAACTACTGATTATTCAGCAGCGATTGCACCAGTGGGGCAAGCACCCTCGCAAGCACCGCAATCGATGCAGGAATCAGCGTTCACAACTGCAGCGCCGTTCTCGATGGTGATAGCGCCAACCGGGCAAGCGCCCTCGCAAGCGCCGCAGCCAACACATGCGTCAGAAACCTTGTGTGCCATAATAAACTCTCCTTTTTTATCCCGTGCCGATGTAATTATGAAGAAACGTACCTTGGCACGGCCACGCACGCCCCCCGGAATTTGTATCCTTGTCTGCATTCTAACAAAGCAGGCCGGAAAAGGCAAGACTAACCGTGCTGCCACAACAACAAAATAAAATATTTTGTGGGGTTGCACAAAAGCACGGCCTAACTTATAGCCAAAATTGCCGGAGATTTTTAGCGAAAATCACGAAGCCTAGTTAGTTTTATAATACTAACTGCCCGGACACTCATTCCTTTTCGCTTGCGCGGCGGCGAGGGCAGGCGGGGCGCTTTTCGTCGTCGGAGCTTGCCACCACCGGGGCGGGGTTGCGCACGCCGGAGTAATCATCGTCCGGGTCGGGACGGCGGGGCGGGCGCTTGCCGCCGCTTACATACTCGCACACGCCCACCTTGTAGTACCGGGGCGCAAGGCTCTCGGTGCCGCAGCGCACCCGCAGGTAGCCGGATACCGGGTTCACCTCCAGCACAGTGCCCAGACCGTCCGGGGTGCGCACCGTGCTGCCCACCATGGGCATGATACTGTTCAGGTACTCGTAGGCGCTCTCCTCGTAGGCAAGGCAGCACATCAGACGGCCGCAGGCACCGCTGATCTTGGTGGGGTTCAGCGAAAGGCCCTGCTCCTTGGCCATCTTGATGGAAACGGGCTGGAAATCCTTCAAAAAGCGGCTGCAGCAGAAGGGCTGACCGCAGATACCCAGACCGCCGATCATCTTGCTCTCGTCGCGCACGCCGATCTGGCGCAGCTCGATGCGGGTGTGGAAGATGCCGGCCAGATCCTTGACCAGCTCCCGGAAGTCCACCCGTCCGTCGGCGGTGAAGTAGAACATGATCTTGGAGCGGTCCAGCGTGTACTCGGCCTCCACCAGCTTCATCTCCAGCCCGTGGCGGGCGATGCACTCCTGACAGGTGTGGTAGGCGCGCTTTTCGTCCTCGCGGTTCTGGCGCATCCGGCGGATATCCACGCTGTCGGCCATGCGGGTGATGGGTTTCAGCGCCTTGGGGACGGCGGCATCCGCCAGCTCCAGCACGCCCTGCACCACCTCGCCGCACTCCACGCCGCGGGCAGTCTCCACGATCACATACTCCCCGGCATGGATGACAGCGTCACCGGGATCAAAATAATAGCTTTTGCCGTTTTCCTTGAAACGGACCGAAATGACTTTTTTCATAGTGTTCCTCGTTTTTGTATCGGATAAGCCCCGCAAGGGGCAGCTTTTTCAGTCTGCTGTTAGTATACCATAATCAAAAGCACATTTCTATGCAAAAAGAAAAGTCTTTATATCCCCTGAATTTTCCCTCCCCTGCAATGATCCGCCCCGCTCAACCGTATGCAGTATGGAAAAGGTGTCGAAATTTTGTCCGGCGGCAGAAGGGAGGAAAGCGGACAGAATGCCGGTTTTGGGGCGGCAAAGTTGTGCGTTTCGCAGATTTTGACAAAACTTTCGCAAAAGATTCGCTGCGCCTCTATTGAAAGCGCGCGCCTTGCGTGTATAATAGGAATGTTAGGAACCCATTGCCCCCAAAGAGGGAGGAACTGTTGCGCCGGGCGGTGCGGCAGAGAAACGGTAGGATAAGATGGAAAAATTCAGTGTCAAAAAACCATTTACGGTGCTGGTTGCAGTCATCATGGTGCTGATGCTCGGCTTTGTGTCGATCACCAAGATGAAAACCAACCTGCTGCCGAATGTCAGCACACCGTATCTGATGGTGGTCACCGTGTATCCCGGTGCCAGCCCGGAGCGTGTGGAGACCGAGGTCTCGGACGTGCTGCAAAACGCGCTTACGGTGCCGGGTGTTTCAAAGATCACCGCCACCTCGGCTGAAAACTACAGCCTGCTGCTGATGCAGTTCGTGGATGACACGGATATGGACAGCGCATTGGTGCAGGTGTCCAACAAGCTGGATCAGGCCAAGAGCGACCTGCCGGAGACGGCGCTGACTCCCTCTGTGATACAGTACAGCATGAACATGAACGCCTTTATGACCGTGGCTGTCAGCCGCGAGGGCAGTTCGGTGTACGACCTTTCTGATTTTATCAAGAACACCATGACTCCCTACGTCCAGCGCAAGGGCGGCGTGTCCAGCGTATCCTCCAGCGGCCTTGTGGAGCAGCTGGTGCAGGTGCAGCTGAATCAGGAAAAGGTGGACGCCATCAACGAAAAGCTGATGGAGCTTATCGACACTCAGCTGGAAGTGGCGCACACACAGTTGGAGGAGGCCGAGGCCAAGATCAAGGCCGGCCGCGCAGAATACGATAAGCAGTTCAAAAACTTCGGCAATACCGTGTCCAACACGGTCATGGGCACCCTCAGCTCCGAGGTCGGCGAAGCCGTAGAAGTAGTGCGCAAGCAGGCGGAGGCGCTGCTGCAAAGCGTCAACAACCTGATCGCCGTGGTCAAGGAGCCTGAGGTGCAGCAGGCACTCATCGAGGTGCAGGCTGGTTTGCAGCGGGTCATGGACAAGTTCAACAACACCGGTATGCGGGATATCGACTCCCTGATCGAGATCGTGTCCGAGCTGCGGGATATCACCGATAAGCTCTCCTCTGCTTTGCAGACCCTGCAAAACCGCATCAACACCGAGACCGGTACGCAGGGCGAGGGCGCTGCGGATCTGGCAGACGAGCTGCAATTGCAGGACAGCCTGAACGTCATCTATAAGACGCTGGAAGATACCATCAAGGCCATGGACAACGTGCCCGGCATGATGAGCGAGTTCTCCAAAGCGCTGGGCAACTTTACCCAGCAGCAGATGGTCGCCTATATGCAGTTTACCGAAGCCCGCGAGCAGCTGAATGAGTACGAAAAGCAGCTCAGCGAGGCCAAGACCCAGTACGAGGCCGCCAAGGAAAAGGCGCTTGCCAGCGCCGATGTGACCAAGCAGCTGGATATCAAGACCCTTGCCACCCTCATCTACGCCCAGAACTTCTCCATGCCCGCCGGTTACGTCAAGGACGAAAGCGGCGAGTCGTGGCTGCTGAAGGTGGGCGAGGAATACGACAGCGTGGAGGATATCCGGGGCGCACTGCTGCTCCATGTGGAGGGCTACGGCGACGTGCGCCTTTCCGATGTGGCAGACGTGGAGATCATCGACAACGCCGCCGACAGCTACACCCGCCTGAACGGCGAGCAGGCTTCGGTGCTGAAAATTTACAAGGACGACAGTTCCAGCGCAGGTGACGTATCTGCCAACTGTCTGGACGCTTTCAAGGAGCTGGAAGCCCAGTACGAGGGTCTGCACGTTGTGGTGCTGTCCAATCAGGGCAACTACATCAGCATCCTCATCAAGAGCATCCTCACCAGTATGCTGGTGGGTGCCGCACTGGCCATCGTCGTGCTGGCCATCTTCCTGAAGGACGTCAAGCCCACGCTGGTGGTCGGCGTCAGTATCCCCCTGTCGGTGCTGTTTGCCGTGGTGCTGATGTACTTCACCGGGTTGGACCTGAACGTCATGACGCTGGCCGGCCTGTCGCTGGGCATCGGTATGCTGGTGGATAACTCTGTCGTTGTCATCGAGAACATCTACCGTCTGCGCGGCCGCGGCGTGCCCGCCGCCCGTGCGGCGGTGCAGGGTGCACGTCAGGTGGGTATGTCCGTTGTGGCCTCTACCCTTACCTCGGTGTGCGTGTTCCTGCCGGCAGTGTTCTCTGCCAGCCTCATCCGCAACCTGATGGGTCCCATGTCCCTGTGCATCGGCTACTGCCTGATGGCTTCCCTCATCGTGGCACTGACTGTGGTGCCCGCCGCCTCGGCTACCGTGCTGAAGAATGCCCAGCCCAAAAAGCTGGCATGGTTCGATAAAATTCAGAACGCCTACGGCCGCAGTCTGGAAAAGGCGCTGAAAAATCGCTTTGTACCGCTGGCAGCCGCAGTGCTGCTGCTGGTGTTCTGCTGCTGGAGGGTGGTCTCCATGGGCATCGTGCTGCTGCCCACCAGCACCAGCAACGAGGCCATGATCACCCTTTCCACCACCGACACCCTCTCGAAGGACGAGTCCTACGATGTGGCCGGTAAGGTGGTGCAGGCTGTGATGGCTGTGGACGGCGTGGAGGAAGTAGGCATTACCCCCGACAACACTGTGGCGGGCATGGATGTTTCCAACCTCGGCCTGCCCTCCACCATCACTGACCTGCTGAACGCCGCCAACGGCTACGGCAAGTATAAGATCAACGTCAAGCTCAACGAGGAGCTTTCCTCTTCCAAGATCGACGCCGCCTGCAAGGCCATGGAGGAAGCCGTGGCCGGGGTGGCGGACTGCACCGCCACCGTCCAGCAGTACGGCATGACCGATGACCTGACCAGTCAGCTGTCCACCGGTCTGACCATCAAGATCTACGGCACCGATGCCGAGACCCTGACCGCCCTGTCCGAGAAGGTGGTAGACATCGTGAACAACACCGAGGGCTTCCAGAACGCCACCAACGGTCTGGGTGCGGGCGATTCCACCATCATCCTGCAGGTGGACCGCGATAAGGTACGCGCCAACGGCCTGACCGTTGCGCAGGTGTACCAGCAGATCGCGGCAAAGCTGACCACCACCACCACGGCACAGACCCCTGTTACCGTGGACGGCACCACCATGGATGTGCAGATCAGCAACAATCTGGACCCGCTGACCAAGGAAAACATGATGGACATGACCTTTGAGACCACCGTCATGTCCGCAGACGGCACCACCGCCACCGGAACCTGCAAGCTGTCGGATATCGCCAGCTGGACCACCGGCACCGCACCGGACTCCATCACCAGCGAGAACCGGAACCAGTTCGTCACCGTCACTGCCGAGACTGCCCCGGGCTACAACACCACGGTGCAGGCCCGTGCCGTGAAAAAGGCGCTGGATGCCTTTGCCCTCACTGATGAGATGCCGGAGGGCTGCTCCTTCTCCATGGGCGGCGAGAGCGACAGCGTCAACTATATGACCGACGAGATGATCCAGTGGATGGCACTGGCCCTGCCCTTTGTCTACCTTGTCATGGTGGCACAGTTCCAGAGCCTGCTGTCCCCCTTCATCGTGCTGTTCACCGTGCCGCTGGCCTTTACCGGCGGTCTGCTGGGTCTGCTGCTCACCGGCCAGCAGCTGACCATGATCTCCATGATGGGCTTCATCGTGCTGATGGGTACGGTCGTCAACAACGGCATCGTGTTCGTGGACTACGCCAACCAGCTGCGCATGGGCGGCATGGAGCGCCGCGCCGCACTGGTGGCCACCGGCAAGACCCGTATGCGTCCCATCCTGATGACCACCCTGACCACCGTGCTGGCAATGCTGCAAATGGTGTTCAGCAACGATATGGCAAGCCAGCTGATGAGCGGCATGGCCATCGTTATCATCTGCGGCCTGAGCTACGCCACCCTGATGACCCTGTATATCGTGCCTATTCTGTACGATATCCTGTTCAAGAAGCCGCCGCTCAACGTGGATATCGGCAGCGACAAGGACTTGGACGACATCCCGGACGATGCCGCCGAGTTCATTGCCGCCCAGTCCTCTGCGGCACAGCCCCAGCCGGAAGCATAAGGCTTACAGCTCGTGTAACCAAAGCGCCCCGCATTTCCACCGGAAGTGCGGGGCGCTTTTTGCTATTGTAGGCACTTTCGATGATTCTAACAAAAAATCGCCGTAAAAATTGGATGGTAATTCTAAAAGGATTCCAACACAAAACTGTAAAACTGTGATATAATCATAAATACAGACAAGATGCAAAAGGGGGCAGTCTGCCCCTTTTGCATTTCCGAAAAAAGCTTTAGGAGGCGAGGCCCAATGGCACAGATCCGTTCCAAGCCCTTCGGTGTGACCAAAGAGGGCGCTAATGTTACCGAGTACATCCTCTCGAACCCCGGCGGTATGTCCGTCAGCGTGCTGGATTACGGCTGCGTGATCAAAAATATCATCGTCCCGGCCAAGAACGGCCCGGTGGATGTGGTGCTGGGTCACGACACCATGGCAGATTACGAGAACGACTTCACCTCGTCCGGCAGCACCTGCTGCGGTGCCTTTGTGGGACGCTACGCCAACCGTATCGAGAACGCCGTCTTTACCTTGGGCGGCAAGACCTACCAGCTGGAAAAAAACAACGGCGAAAACCACCTGCACGGCTGTTTTTCCCGGAAAATCTATGAGGTGAAGTACTTCGGCGACACCCTGCTGATGGAGGCTGTAAGCCCCGACGGCGAGGACGGTTTTCCCGGCACCCTGAAGATCGCGGTGCGCTATACCCTCACTGACGATAACACCTTCCGCATGGACTACCGTGTGTCCTCGGACGCCGACACCCTTGTAAACCTGACCAACCACAGCTACTTCAATCTGGACGGCGGCGGCGATGTGCTGAACCAGAAGCTGCGCATCTACGCCTCCCGCTATCTGGAAGGCAACAACGCCACCTGCCCCACCGGCAACATCCTGCCCGTGGCAAACACCCCCATGGACTTTACTGCCGGTAAGACCATCGGCAAGGAGATCGACACCGGCTTCTCCCAGACCACCATGGTGGGCGGCGGCTACGACCACTGCTACGTCATCGACCGCGCACGCGGCTCCAGCCAGAGCATCTGCGCATGGGCTACCAGTGATAAGACCGGCATCAGCATGAAGCTGTACACCACCCAGCCGGGCATCCAGCTGTACACCGGCAACTTTTTGCAGGACTGCCCCGCCCCGGGCAAGGGCGGCGAGCCCATGCGGAAGTACGGCGGCTTTGCCTTGGAGACCCAGCACTATCCGTGCAGCCCCTCTCACCCGGAGTTCCCCTCCACGGTGCTGCGGGCTGGCAAGGTGTTCCGCGCCACCACCACCCTGCGGTTCTTCACCGGCAAGCAGTGCGGAAAGCTTTAAATAAAAATGATACACCATGCAAAAACGTCTGCTTCGGCAGACGTTTTTGCGTGGCAGGAGGCTGCGCCTTGCGCCCTCTCAGTCAAAGCCTGGCGCGGGAGCGCCTGAGAGGGCGTACTTCCCCGGGGAATCTGGCGCAGCCTGAGGGAGTTCCCCGCCATTTCTATGTTTTGCACAAACGGCGCATTCTCTCCATGTGAAAAGTGCGAAAAATCTCTGTCAATCAAAAGTGCACTGGAAAAAGATGCAACAAAAATATATCTGAATAAAGAAAGCGCCCCTTGCAGTCGGCGGCAAAAAGCGGTATGCTTTAAGCAGACCGGGCAGCGCCCGGCGCAAAGAGATAAAAGTGATAATACGATATGAGAGAGGTACTCGGCTATGGCAATTTTGGTTTCCGGCGGTGCCGGCTACATCGGCAGCCACACCTGCATTGAGCTGTTGAACGCTGGCTACGATATCGTGGTGGCAGATAACTATTATAATGCTTCTCCTGTGGTTCTGGACCGGGTCAAGCAGATCACCGGCAAGGATTTCCGCTTCTACAAGGCAGACATGACCCGCCGCGAGGACGTGGAGAAGATCTTCTCCGAGTGCCCGGACATCACCGCCGTCATCCAGTTTGCAGCCTACAAGGCTGTGGGCGAGAGCGTGTCCAAGCCCATCGAGTACTACTACAATAACCTCAACTGCACGCTGGTCATTCTGGACGTGATGCGCCATCATGATTGCCATAACTTCGTGTTCAGCTCCTCCGCTACCGTCTACGGCGACCCCGCCAGTGTGCCCATCACCGAGGACTTCCCTGTGGGCGCTACCACCAACCCCTACGGCACCACCAAGGCCTTCACCGAGCGCATCCTGCAGGACGTCTGCAAGGCTGACCCCAGCCTGAATGCGGCGCTGCTGCGCTACTTCAACCCCATCGGCGCCCACAAGAGCGGCCTGATCGGCGAGGACCCCAACGGCATCCCCAACAACCTGATGCCCTACATTGCCAAGGTGGCTGTGGGCAAGCTGGAAAAGGTGCACGTCTTTGGCAACGACTACCCCACCCCGGACGGCACCGGTGTGCGTGACTACATCCACGTTGTGGATCTGGCCCGGGGCCATGTGTGCGCCATCCGCAAGCTGGAGACCGGCTGCGGCCTCTTCATCTGCAATCTGGGCACCGGCAAGGGTTACAGCGTGCTGGACGTCATCCACGCCTTCTCCAAGGCCTGCGGCAAGGAGATCCCCTACGTCATTGATCCCCGCCGCCCCGGCGATATCGCCGAGTGCTACGCCGACCCCACCAAGGCCAAGAACGAGCTGGGCTGGGTGGCTGAGTACGGCATCGAGGAGATGTGCGCCGACAGCTGGAACTGGCAGAAGAACAACCCCGATGGCTACCACACCGTGAAGTAACAATGATTTGAATCGGAGCACCGCATATTCTCGCCTGAGAGTGTGCGGTGCTTTTTTTGTGTCTATATTCTCTATTGACATCCGCTGTCAGTTAGCCTATACTACATTTGTTAACACGGACTAACACACAAGAACAGTACATATAAAAGAAGGCAACGGATATGACGTTAAAAGAGTTACAGATCGGCAAAAGCGCCATAGTGGAGGCCGTGGGCGGTGCAGGCGCACTGCGGCAGCACTTTCTGGATATGGGTCTGATTCCCGGGGCGGAGGTCACGCTGGTAAAGCTGGCGCCCATGGGCGACCCCATGGAGCTGCGCATCCACGGCTATGAGCTGACCCTGCGTCTGGACGACGCGGCACAGATCATCGTGACCCCCACCGAAAAGACCCCGGCGGTGCACGCCCCGGTGGACGGAAAAATGGTGGAGCACCCGGGTCTTGGTGAGGGCGGCAAGTACCACACCAAGGAGGGGGAGCATCCCCTGCCGGAGGATAAGACCCTGACCTTTGCGCTGGCGGGCAACCAGAACTGCGGTAAGACCACCCTGTTCAACCAGCTCACCGGTTCCAACCAGCACGTCGGTAACTTTCCGGGCGTGACGGTGGACCGCAAGAGCGGTGCCATCAAGGGGCACCCGGAGACTGAGGTCACCGACCTGCCGGGCATCTATTCCATGTCCCCCTATTCCAGCGAGGAGATCGTTACCCGACAGTTCATCATCGGCGAAAAGCCCACCGGCATCATCAACATCGTGGACGCCACCAACATCGAGCGCAACCTCTACCTGACCATGCAGCTGATGGAGCTGGATATCCCCATGGTGCTGGCGCTGAACATGATGGACGAAATGCGCGGCAACGGCGGCACGGTGCGCATCAACAAGATGGAGGCGATGCTGGGCATCCCGGTCATCCCCATCTCTGCCGCCAAGAACGAGGGCGTGGACGAACTGGTAGACCACGCCGTCCATGTGGCAAAGTATCAGGAGCGCCCCGGGCGCATGGATTTCTGCAGCGAGGATGACCACGGCGGCGCGGTGCACCGCTGCATCCACGGCATTTTGCACCTCATCGAGGATCACGCCAAGGCGGCGGGCATCCCGGTGCGTTTTGCCGCCACCAAGCTGGTGGAGGGCGACCCCCGCATTGAGGAAGCGCTGAAGCTGGACCCCAACGAAAAAGAAATGATTGAACATATCATCGTGCAGATGGAGCAGGAGCGCGGGCTGGACCGCGCCGCCGCCATTGCGGATATGCGATTCTCCTTTATTCAGGAGCTGGTGGCGCAGACGGTGGTCAAGCCCCACGAAAGCAAGGAGCAGCTGCGCTCCAACCGCATCGACAAGTTCCTCACCGGCAAGTACACCGCCATCCCGGCGTTTATCGCCATCATGGGTCTGGTGTTCTTCCTTACCTTCAACGTCATCGGCCTGTTCTTCCAGAACCTCATGGAAATGGGCATCGACGCCCTGACCGGCGTTGTGGACACCGCTCTGACCAACTGGAACGTCAACGCGGCGGTGCACTCGCTGGTCATCGACGGCATCTTTACCGGCGTGGGCAGCGTGCTGAGCTTTCTGCCCATCATCGTGGTGCTGTTCTTCTTCCTCTCCATGCTGGAGGATACCGGCTACATGGCGCGTGTGGCCTTTGTGATGGATAAGCTGCTGCGCCGCATCGGCCTGTCCGGCCGCAGCATCGTGCCCATGCTCATCGGCTTTGGCTGTACCGTGCCCGGCGTGATGGCAAGCCGCACCCTGCCCTCGGAGCGCGACCGCAAAATGACCATCCTGCTCACCCCGTTCATGAGCTGCTCCGCAAAGCTGCCCATTTACAGCCTGTTTGCGGCGGCGTTCTTCCCCAAGTACGCAGGGCTTGTGATGGTGCTGCTGTACTTCACCGGCATCTTGGTGGGCGTACTGGCGGCGCTGCTGCTCAAGAGCACCGTGTTCAAGGGCGAGGCCGTGCCCTTTGTCATGGAGCTGCCCAACTACCGCCTGCCCGGCCTGAAGAACGTGGCGCAGCTGCTGTGGGAAAAGGCCCGGGACTTCTTGCAGAAGGCCTTTACGGTCATCTTTGCCGCTACCATCGTCATCTGGTTCCTGCAGAACTTTGACCTGCAGCTGCGGCTGACCGCTGACCCGCAGGCCAGCATTCTGGCGCGCATCGCAGGCGATATCGCCCCGCTGTTTGCCCCGCTGGGCTTTGCGGACTGGCGCATCTCCACCGCTCTTATCTCCGGCTTTATGGCCAAGGAGAGCGTGGTGTCCTCGCTGCTCATCCTCTTCGGCTCTACCGCTGCCCTGACCGCAGCCCTCACTCCGGCGCAGGCTGCACCGCTGCTGGTGTTCTGCCTGCTGTACACCCCCTGCATCGCGGCGGTGGCCTCGGTCAAGCGGGAGCTTGGCGGCAAGTGGGCAACCATCATGGTGGTGAACCAGTGCGCCGTGGCATGGCTGTGCGCCCTGCTGGTGCGTCTGGTCGCCGTGGCGGTGTTCTGAACGCAATCATCATATTGAAAAAGAGAACCGGCGCGTCCGCAGGACGTGCTGGTTCTCTTTTTCTCTTGACATCTCTCCTTATCTGCATTATAATGCTTCAAAAATGAACTATCCATAAAAAGACAAAAAGGAGCGCCGCATGAACCCTACCATAGAGATCAGCTTCAAGACCGCGCAGGCGTACAGCGCCATGTGCAAGCCGCTGTGTCAGGAACTCAAGCTGCCCCAGACCGCCTTTGACATCCTGATGTTTCTGGCCAACAACCCGGATTGCACCACTGCCCGGGATATCGTGGAGATCCGCAAGATCAAAGCGAACCTTGTGTCGGTGAACGTGGATCGTCTGGTGCAGGAGGGGTATCTGGAACGCCGCGCCGTGGCGGGCGACCGCCGCAAGACCCAGCTGCTGTGCACTGAAAAGGCGCAGCCGGTCATCGCACGGGGGCGCGAGGTGCAGGAGCGCTTTTTTACCCGTCTGCTGCAAAACACCGATGCCGCCACCCGGGAGGCGTTTTTCCGCACCATGGAAGTCATCGGGAAAAATCTGGACGAGATCTTAAAGGAGAATGGATAAAATGCACTTGCTGTTTACGGTGCTTGTCACCTTTTTTGCCGGCATGGGTGCCGGCCTTGGCACCGGCTTTGCCGGTATGAGCGCGGCGGCGGTCATCAGCCCCATGCTCATCACCTTCCTGCACATGGACCCCTACATGGCCGTGGGCATTGCCCTTTCCTCGGATGTGCTGGCCAGTGCGGTGTCTGCCTATACCTACCATAAAAACAAGAATCTGGACATCAAAAACGGCCTGATCATGATGGCAAGCGTGCTTGCCTTTACGGTGGTGGGCAGCTGGGTGGCCAGCAAGATGCCCTCCGCCACCATGGGCGGCTTCTCGGTGTTCATGACCTTCTTGTTGGGTGTCAAGTTCATCCTGCGCCCGGTCATGACCACCAAGGAAGCCATGCAGGGGGTCAGCGCGCAAAAGCGTGCGGTGCAGTCGGTGGTGTGCGGCGTGCTTATCGGCTTCATCTGCGGCTTTATCGGCGCGGGCGGCGGCATGATGATGCTGCTCATCCTCACCAGCGTGCTGGGGTACGAACTGAAAACTGCCGTGGGCACCAGCGTGTTCATCATGACCTTTACCGCCCTGACCGGTGCGGTGTCCCACTTTATGATCGGCGGCACGCCTGATTGGCTGGTATGGGGCTTGTGCGTGGTGTTCACCCTGCTGTGGGCGCGCATTGCCGCCGTGTTTGCCAACAAGGCCACTCCCAAGACCCTGAACCGCGCCACCGGCGTCGTGCTGGTGGTGCTGGGCGTGGTCATCATGGGCTTTAACATTTTAACCTAAAAAAACAGCCAAGCCCGCAGGCTTGGCTGTTTTTGTATCTTAAGCTTACTTGCTCTCTACCTTTTCCTCGATGGTGGAGTGGTCGATGACCCAATCGGCAGCCTTGCGGATGCCCTCGTTGCGGCGCAGGGCGGCAACGTCGGTGCCTGCCTTGATCTCTTCCACCGTCTTTTTGGCCTTTTCGGCGCGCTCAGCCAGCTGCTTGTCGATCTCCTCATCGGTGGGCAGCAGGTTCTCCTGCTGTGCGATCTGCAGCAGTGCCATGCGGGCGCGGGTGTTCTTCTCTGCGGCGGCACGCACCTTGGCAGTAAAGCTCTCGCGGGTCTCGTGGATCTGGCTCAGGTAGGTGGTCAGGCTCATGCGCTGCATCTGCAGCTGCTGCTGGATGACCTGCATCTGCTGCTGGTAGGCGTTTTCCACCAGAATGCTGGGGATCTCGCCCTCAGCGGCATCGGCCAGCTGACCAAGGATCATGTCCTTGGCGTGGTTCAGCGCACCGCCGTGACGGCCATCGAACAGCTGCTGCTTCACGAAAGCGCGGTACTCCTCCATGGTCTCCTTGCCCATCTTCTTGGCGAAATCGCTGTTCAGGGCAGGCAGCTGACGCACGCACACGTCATGCAGCTTGATCTTGAACACGACAGGCTTGCCCGCCAGCTCCTTGTTGGGGTAGTTCTGGGGGAAGGTGACGTTGATCTCGAACTCGTCCCCTGCCTTGTGACCCAGAATGCCGTCCTCGAAACCGGGGATCATGCGGCCGCTGCCCAGCTGCACCGACTGGTCCTTTGCCGTGCCGCCCTTAAAGGCCACACCGTCCAGAAGACCCTCAAAGTCCATGTGCACCACGTTGCCCTTCACAGCGGGGCCCTTGTGGGGCACCAGCTCTGCGGCGTAATTGCGGCGGCGCTCCAGCACCGTGTCGATCTCCTTGTCGGTCACCTCCGGGGTGACGCACTGGGAGGTAAAGCCGGTGGTCTTGGTCAGTGTCAGCTCGGGCTGCAGCGCCACGGTGGCGGTAGCCACAAAGCCCTCATCCTTCTTCACGCTTACCAGATCGTAGCTGGGATCATCTACCGGCGCAAAGCCGTGTTCCTTCAAAGCAGCCTCGTACAAAGCAGGCACATCCTGATCCATCAGGTCGTTGATGGCATCGTACCAGAAGGTGTGCTCGCCGCGGTCAGCCTCGATCTGTGCGCGGTCGGCCTCGCCCTTCTGGAAGCCCTTGATGGTGTAAGTGGCGCGGGTGCGCTCATAGACCGCATTGGAGGCGGTCTCCAGTTCCTCAGCCGTAGCGCTGAAGGTCATTTTGCAGACACTCTTTTCAGGAGTTTCCACGCTTACCAGTTTCATAGGATCTACCCTCCGTGTTGTTCCCTTGGCGGCGGGGCAGCGCTGCCAAGGCAGCAGCCGGAACGCCATTTTGGGGACATTTTCAAACATTAATAAAGTTATTATAGCACAAGTGCAGCAAAAGCGGTATAATAAACTTGATGAAAATGTGCCGTTTTGGCAATTTTTGTCCATTCAAGCAGGAAAAAAGCGCGTTTTGCGGCAGCAGCTGCCGCGCAAAAGTGGGAAAACCCTCAGGAAAGGAAGGCTGTCCCCTATGCGATTATTTGATGTTCTGGGTCCGGTGATGATCGGACCCTCCTCCAGCCACACCGCCGGTGCGGCAAAGATCGGCTATACCGCACAAAAGCTTCTGGGCGAGGTTCCGGCGCAGGCAGACATCGGCCTGTACGGCAGCTTTGCCACCACCGGCAAGGGGCACGGCACCGACCGCGCACTGGTGGCGGGGCTGCTGGGTCTGCGCCCGGACGACCCCCGCCTGCCGGACAGCTTTGCACTGGCCGCGCAGCGGGGGATGCAGTTCAGCATCCACCCGGTAGAGCTGCGCTCTGCCCACCCCAACACCGCCGTGCTCACCCTGACCAGCCGCACCGGGCGGCAGCTTTCGCTCAAGGCGGCATCGGTGGGCGGCGGACGCATCCGCGTGACGGAAATTGACGGCGTACCGGCGGATTTTGGCGGGGATAGCAACACCCTCATCATCCACAACGAGGATACCCCCGGCTGCATTGCCGAGGTGACCATGGCGCTGGCACTGCGGCGCATCAATATCGCGTCCATGCAGGTGTTCCGCGCCGCCGCAGGCGGCTATGCGGTGATGGTGCTGGAGTGCGACTCCCACATCCCCCACGCGCTGGAGCGGCAGCTGGCGGTAATGCCGGGTCTGCTGAAGGTGACCTGCCTGAACGTGGACGAGCCGGAAGAAACGGAGGAATGAGCCATGGCATTTTTGTCCTGTGAAGAGATGCTGGCCGCAGCCCGCAGCCAGAAAATTTCGCTGGCAGAAGCGGTGCTGCGCAGCGATTTGGAGGAGAGCCGCCTGACCGAGGCGCACAGCCGCGCCGCCATGCGGCACCTGTGGCAGGTGATGCAGGCCACCAGTCAGGAATACGACCCCGCGCAGCGCAGCCGCAGCGGCCTTTCCGGCGGTGATGCCGCCAAGGTGGAGCAGGCGTGGCAGCAGGGACGCCTGCTGGGCGATGATTATTTGGCCGCAGTAACAGCGGAAGCCCTGAAAACCGCCGAGTGCAACGCCTGCATGAAGCGCATCGTGGCCGCGCCCACGGCGGGCAGCTGCGGTGTGCTGCCGGCGGTGCTGCTGCCGCTGGCGCGCGCCGGACAGGCAGACGAGGATGCCGTCTGCGACGCACTGTATGTGGCGGCGGGCTTCGGGCAGGTCATTGCCGCCCGCGCCACGCTGGCGGGCGCAGAGGGCGGCTGTCAGGCCGAGGTAGGCGCAGCCAGTGCTATGGCTGCCGCCGCCCTGTGTAACCTGAAGGGCGGCACCCCGGAGCAGTGCGCTGCCGCCGCCGCCATGGCGCTGGGCAACCTGCTGGGTCTGGTCTGCGACCCGGTAGCCGGTCTGGTGGAAGTGCCCTGCATCAAGCGCAACGTGGTGGGCGCGGTGAACGCAGTCTCCTGCGCCAACATGGCACTGGCCGGGGTGGACTATGCCATCCCCTGCGACGAGGTCATCGACGCCATGGGTCGCGTGGGCAGTCTGCTCTCCCCCGACCTGCGCGAGACCGGTCAGGGCGGCCTTGCCGCCACCCCCACCGGTGTAAAGATCGCCCGTCAGCTGGCGCAGGAGGACTGAGCGCCACGCCCACTCTCCCCCGCCCGGCGGGCCAAAAGCGGCCGTAGAAGCCGCTTTTTGCGCCGATGTGGCAGAAGAATTACAGAAAAGCCGCAGTAAAATCAAAGAAAAGACGTTCTTTTTTGGAAAATATAAAAATATTTTAAAAAAGCTGTTGACAAACCCCTTCCTTCGTGATAAAATACATCATGTTCCGAACGGAACGTATGCGTTGGTAGCTCAGCTGGATAGAGTGACTGACTACGAATCAGTAGGCCGGGGGTTCGAGTCCCTTCCATCGCACCAGAAAATGCCGTGAAATCGAAAGATTTCATGGCTTTTTTGTTTTGTAAGCCATGGCTGCACGGTTTCTGCACGGTTTTCGCACGGTCAGTGTTATCCATGTCCGATTATGTAGGGCGCTGTATTGCATTGCAATCAGTGCCCTTTTTTGCATCAGGTGAGCAGTGCCAGGCGCAGCTTTGCCTTCATTTCCGGGTCGGCATCCTTCAGCAATTCCAAAAGAGCCGTCATGGAGATGGTGGGTTCGCCTGCGGCGGGTACAGCCTGCGGGCTGGGGGTGTCGGGCTTGGCATAGAAGCCGCTTTCAAACTTCTTGCCCAGCTCCACACGGGAGGATTGCTGGATATGGGCGTAGGTGTTCACCAGCATATCCGCACTGGCGTGACCGGTAGTCCCCTGCACCGCCTTGATGTCACCGCCGGAGATCATCAACTGGTAGGTGGCACTGGAATGCCGCAGACCGTGAAAGACGATGCGGGGGAACTCCGGGTGTGCATCCTGCCATTTCAGGAACTTTTTACGGATGAGCACCGGCTCCACCGCCAGACCGTTGGGCAACCGCAGCAGCATCCCGCTGTTGCGGTACCGCTCCGGGTCGAGGGCTTCTTCCCGCTTCAGCCGTTCCAGCCACTGCTTCAGCTCCTCCCGCAGGGCAGCGGTCATAAAGATGGTGCGGCAGGAGGCTTCGGTCTTGGTGTCCTTCAGGATAAGAGAGGTCTTGCTGCCCTCCAGCTTGTCCGGGAAGATGCGGAGGATGCAGCCCTTGTCCACCTGTGCCAGTGTGTCCTTTTGCACCCGCTGCATGGAACGGTTGACGGTGAAGGTGCCCATGCCGTTGGCAGCATCAAAGTCGATGTCCTCCGGGGTCAGACCTGCCACCTCCCCTTCCCGCAGCGCACCCACCAGCGTCAGGTGCACCGCCAGATGCAGGATGGGGTCCTCCATGCTGTCCAGTGCTGCCCGCATCTCCTCCACCTCCCAGATGCTGCGCTCTTGGGTGGTCTTTTTGGGCGCTTCCACCGGGACGGGGCTTTTGATGAGGATGCCCCACTCCACCGCCAGCAGAAAGGAGTTGTGCAGAAGCTGGTGGACCTCATGAAGGGTAGTGCCGGAAAGGGTGCGCTTTTGTTGCTTGGGCGAGAGGTCTCGCCGCTTGCCGCCCACATACTGCCCGCAGGGGGTCTTGCTCAGGGTGTCGTACAGGGCTTCGATGTGGTAGGGCCGCAGCTTCTGCATCTGCATCTCCCCGATATAGGGGATGATGAGGTTCTGGATGAGGGCCAGATTGGACTGGTAGGTTTTCGGTGCCCACTTGTGCTTGCTGCACTGCTTGGGCAGCCAGTCCATCAGGAACTCCGCCACCGTCACCGTGGACGGGATCAGAAAATTACCGGTCGCCAGCTCGTGCTCGATCTGCTTCTGGCGTTTCACCGCCTCCTCCTTGGTGGGAAAGCTTTCCCATTTGTCGCAGCTCTTGCCGTGCTCGTCCTGATAGGTGTAGCGGACGCTGTAAGAACTGCCGCGTTTCGTGATATATGCCATAGATTTGCCTCCTTATCAAGCTGCCCGGTAGAGCCACGCATCGAAGCTGTCTTTCGGGATGCGGATGCTTCCGCCTGCCCGCAGGACACGGAATTCGGTGGTGCTGTTGCACAGGTTGTAGGCGGCACGCTGGCTGATGGCCAGCATCTGTGCGACCTCCTTTACCGTGTACACCAGCTTTGTGGTCTCAGGGCTGTTGGTCGGAGACTTGACGGCATTGGTTTGAGTGACCACCTCCATTGTAGCCGGATCGGAGTCCGACTGCAAGGACTTTTTCGTATAATCTAAAGATTTCACATTCTCGTACATTTTATTACACATAGGCATTGCTCCTTACTTATCATGGCGCATCGCAGGCTCCTGCGTGCTGCGGTTCTCATAAAATCGAATGACCTCCGGCGGGATGCTGTCCAGCGTTTTCAAGGCGGCTTCATAGTCCTGCCGCAGCTTGGCATCCTCCAGACGCTTCAAGACGCTCCCTTCCTTCGCTTTGTCCAGCGAGGCAGAGAGCGTCTTGTTTTTCTTTTTCAGTTGTCTGTTCTCGGCGGCGGTCTCCGTAAAGGAGACCTGATAGCGGTTCAGTTCGGTGCGCATTTTGGACACTGCCGGGATATAGCTGTCCAGCACCTTGCTGATCTCCGCCGCACGGCTCTTGCCGTTGAAGGGGGTGATGCCCACCAACAGGGCATCCAGCTGCTCCTTCTGCTTGGTCAGTTGGGTCATCTCCTTGAAGATGCGGGGCGGGATGTGCTCCCGCCCGGTCTGGCTGGCACTTTCGCCCCGTTCCAGCTCCGGGTACTGCTTGACCATGTGCTGCCAGAACTCGTCCTGCCACTTCACAAGGTTTTTGCGGTTGCCAATGATCTCCTTGGCGCTCAGCCGTCCGTCAGCAGTCAGGGGCACAAAACAGAGGTGTAGGTGGGGCGTTTTCTCGTCCATGTGGACAACGGCAGAGAGGAAGGTATCCGGGCGCTGTCTGCCCTCCAAAAATTTCAGGGCGTACGCAAAGTACGCTCTGATCTCCCGGTTGGTCTTGTCCTTGAAAAACTCCGGGCTGGCGGTGATAAGAGCCTCTACCACCCGCACGCTGTCCTTGCGGACACGGCAGTGGGCGGCGGCTATCATGCGGTCAGCTTCTTCCCGGTACCTGCCCTGCGGCTGCACCAAATGGAGGTTGTAGCGGCTCCGGTTCGTGTCGATATCCGGGTTGCTGGCGTACTGCTCCTTGGTGCGCTCGTTGTGGGCTTCGATGGGACTGATGGCAGGTCCCTTGTATTTTTTGAACCTTAAAATGCCGTATTGGGCTTTCATAGATCACGCTCCTTCTTGGGGTGTACAAAAAATCTGTACGGACTTCAAATAACCTGTACGGTCTGTACGGTGTACGGGAGTCCAAAATACAAACGATAACACGTCTTAATTTGCTTCGATTCGCCGTACAGGTGCGTACAAGTACAGACCGTACAGGTTGTACGAACTTCTTCCGTAAAAAATGCACTTTTTACGGGCAGGGGTGGACAAGCGGCTCGATGCCCACGAATCCCCGCACCCTGCGCCCACCGGGCAGGTAGATGTTGTTGGTGGCTTCAAGGTTATAGCGGCGGTCGTTCTGTCGCAGTTCCGCGCTGAAACGGATGGCAGATACGCTGTGGCAGGCGTTGTCCTCGCACCACTGCTTGTAAATGTCGTAGAACTCCTTGGAGCTGATGGAGTAGTCCGCCTTGAAGCGGAAATAGCCCTCGGACTCCATGAAGTCGATGACGTTGTTGCTGCTGCGCTTGATGGTGTCCACGTTGGCGGCGGCTCGTTCGCTGACCGTGAAGCGGAAATCGTTCTGCACCAGCCGGTGCAGTCCTTCCAGACACCACAGCAGGATGCCCTCCAATTCGGCGCACATCTTCTCTACAAGGAAGGGGTCGTCCGTGCGGTCGGCAGGCTTGTCCTTGGTGGTCAGGATGAGTTGGCGGCGAAAGAAACCGTCCGAATGGTCGTACAGCGAGGTCAGCGCACCGTTGCCGAAACAGAGGAATCGGGCGTAGATGTCGCGCTGGTAGCTCTGGACACCTTTGCGCTCCAAGTCCAGCTTGGCTTCGGCAGTCACGATGGTCTTGATATAGTTGGTCTTGGGCAGGGCGTTCATGTCCATGTCATCGTCGATCATCAGCAGGCGGCGTTCCAGATCGGCGCGGGCAAAGCGGTTGTTCTCAACCTTTTGGACGCTGCCGTTGCTGGCGGCATCTCCCATAAGCCGTTTCAGCACCAGCCCGATTCTGGATTTGCCTTCGCCGCCCTTGCCGACAATGAGCATCATCTTCTGTCCCTTGGTGCTGGGGATCAGGCAGTAGCCCAGATATTCCTGCAAGGTGGGGATGTCGGCATCGTCCAGCAGCTCGTGCAGAAAGGTCAGCCAGCGGTCAGGGCTGGCGGCTTTGGGGTCATACTTCACAGGCAGGCGGTTCTGGCAGAACAGGCGGCTCTCCTGAAAAGAGCCGTCCGGCAGATGGTACACGCCGTTCTGGAGGTGGATGCAGTCCTGCTCGATGGGGAACGGGTCGGAAAAGGCCAGCAGCTTGATGGTCTCCAGAATGTTGGTGACCTTTTTGGACAGGCCTGAGGTGACATATTCCTCGATGTTCTCCAAGATGCGCTGCTTGATCTCGCTCTCGTCCTCCACCGGACCGTCCAGCGTGTACAGCGTACCGTTGACGCATTTCAGCGGCCACTGTTCCAGAAAGGCGCGGCCAAACTGGACTTCATCGATCTTCTTGCCGTTGTACCAGTCCGGCCATAAGGGGTTGCGGGAAATGTTTTTCTTCATAGGGTGGTTCTCCTTTAGAAAAGTGAAGTGGTGGGTCTCACCGTGAGACCCACCACTTCAGGTGAATGAATCATTAGGCGCACTTTGCTAGAGCAAGGCGGTCGGTGCGCTCCTCCAGCATCAGCAGGTACGACCCGGACAGCAGCCGTGCAGCGGCATCGGCTTTCTGCTGGGGCGTCCCAAATGCAACGCAGTCCGTCAGGTGCTCGATGGTCTCGGTCATGTGGAGGGCTTCCACGAACCGCTCGTCCAGCGGTTCTTCCGGGCTGGCGGGCTTGTAACGCTCTCGCCAGTCGTGCAACAGGTCAAGATAATCGGTCAGCACCCGCAGGCAGTAGGCGATGTCTGCCCGCTGCTCGTCCGTCAGGCCACGCCTGGGCGGCGGCAGGGCGATGGCATTGGCGGGCGGCTTGTCCGGGTCAAGCCCGAAGTCACTTGCGAGCTTCTCGGCGGCTTGCCGGGGGTTCAGGTCAAACAGCTTGGCGGTGAGGTCGATGGCATCTCCATTGGCTCCACAGCCAAAGCAATAATAATAGGTGTCGTTCAGCTTCATGCTGGGGTCGCTGTCAGAATGGAACGGACAGCACACCATGCCATGGCGGTCGGGCTCCATGCCGTACATCTCTCCCACCTGCCGAACGGTGATGGCGGACTTGATCTTTTGATATAAGCTCAAAATCTCTCCTTTGGTCAAAGGTTTTGGCACGGATCAATTTGATCCCTGCCACATTCAAAGTCACCGGTGTTCCCCAAATGGGAACTTCGGTGAAGCCGGTCTCCCTTGCTGCCTCCCGACAGGAAATCTTTTTGGACTCTGTGTCGGCCCCATGCAGGGCGCTCGCTCCCCCGATGGGAGGTCTTGGCGGTCTGGGCAGTTCGGACGGTCATTCTGTTCTCAAGGTTCTGTTATGAAAGATATTTCAGAGGGCTTTCGCGGGAAGCCCTTAATATGTTCGCTGCGGGGGAGTTAATATGTTTTCTTTCTGTCTATAGGATAGCACCACGATGGCCGCTGTGCCGTATATCCATAATGTCGGAAAACAGGTGCAGAAACTGCAAAATTCCACGCTTATGGACAGGAACCGCTGGAAGTGGTATACTGTGCAAAAAACATCGGAGGTGCGACCATGAACATCAAGCTGACACTGGGAGAACGGCTCAAAGACCTGCGTGTGGAGCGGAATCTGAAGCTGGAAACGCTGGCAGAGCAGACGGGTCTGTCCAAATCGGCACTGTCGAAATATGAGAGCGACGATGTGACCGACCTCAGCATTTATGCGGTGACAACGCTGGCTGAGTTCTATGGCGTGACCACGGACTACCTGCTGAGGGTGACGGAAAACAAAAAACGCCCAGATGCAGTCCTTTCGGACTTGCATCTGAGCGATGGCGCAGTGGACGTATTAAGGAATGGAAAATTCAATCATCGGCTGCTGTGTGAGCTGATCGTGCATGAGAATTTCCGGCGGTTCATGACCGATCTGGAAATCTATGTGGATGGATATATCAGCGCAAACATTCAAAACCTCAATGCCGGTCTGGAAGCAACGCGGCAAATGCTGAAAAAGAAGTATGCAGCAGATGAAAATGATCTGTACATGAGCACCTTGAAGCTGGGGCAGATCGATGAAGATGAGTACTTTGGCCGGGTCTTGTATGATGAACTGGTGGCTATCCTGAAGAACATCAAGACGGAACACCGCAAGGACAAGACCACTTCGGATGGTTCAATGATCGACAACCTGATGAAGGAACTGGAGGATGCACAGAAACTTGAAGGGTCTGCGGATGAAAAGAAGATCCGAACGGCATTGAAGGCAATCGGCATCAACTACGATAAGCTGACAGAAGATGAAAGAAAGCTGATAAAGAAGATTCTTTATAAAACGGCAATGCTGAAACCGGGGACACTTGCAGGCAACCGGGGCAAGCACAGACGCTGATCATTTGCCCTGCATCTCATAGGAGAAACGCTGCTGCGGCAGGAAGGAGAACGTACACCATTGGTTCCTCTGAAAGCCTGCGCTGGGTGGGCAGAAACCATTAGCTGCCATGCCCATCCGCGCATCCTTCTGCCACAGAACAGGTGCTTGCCGGAACCTCTCGCAGCCCCTTTTCCGCGTCAGCCGGAACCAAGGTGTAACACACTAGACTTTGCAAGCAAAGTCGTGTGCCAAAGGGGTGCTGCGGCCCCTTTGGAAACCCAAAAGAAACGCCCATCAACTGCGCTGCTCGTCCTCAGCCAGTGCGCTGATCCGCTTGCCCGTGGCCTTGACCAGAGGAACGACAAGCGCATTTCCCATCGTGAAATCGCGCGTCCGTTCTGGCATCCCGGCTGTCCAATCATCCGGGAAGCCGTTGAGCCGTTCGCATTCGATGGGCGTTAGCGTACGCAGACGTTGGGTCTGTGGGTCTGCGACTACATGGGTGCTGCGGGAAACGGAGCCTTCGCTGGTGAGCATCGTGCGGGCAGGAAGGTCGGAACGATCGGGGAATGCCATGGAACCTTCCGAAAAGAAATAAGTAGAACCGTTTCTGCGGTGGCGGGTCTCCTGCACGGAGCGGAGCAGCTTAAATGCAAAACAGACCAAACCTGTTTGTACCGGTTTGGTCTGTTTTGTCATAAAATCAGAACGGAGAAAGATTCTGAAAAAGTGGGATTTGTCGGTAAAGATGAAAATCAGAAAGGGCGAAATCTGCCGCAGAGACGTCCTGACGGATGGAGCTGCCGGTATAGCCCAGCACGGTACAGCCGGCGGCTTTTCCGGCGCGGATGCCTGTGGGAGAGTCCTCGATGACCAGACAATCGCCGGGGGCAAGCCCCAGAAGCTGCGTTGCCCGCAGATAAGGTTCCGGATCGGGCTTGCGCCGAGTGACCATGTCGCCACAGACCACCACATCGAACTGTGAGACCAGACGCAGGCGGTCGAGCGCGGTCAGAATGAGCTGTGACCGGGTAGAGGAGACTACGCCGGTGCGAATGCCCTGTGCGCGAAGCGCAGAGAGAAACTCCAGCAGACCGGGCTGTGTGTGCAGGTCGGCACCGTTTTCGTAGTAGTTGCCGTGGCGTGTGCGTTCGGCCTGCAGCTGCTCCAGAGTGACCGGCGTTTCTGCCCGCTTCAGTAGTGCCTCAAGCAGAGAGGGATCATTGATGCCCACCAGTACGCTCCGATCTGCGTCTGTCAGCCGGACCCCAAAATGCGCAAGAGCAGCGGCAAGATAGTCGGCGTTCCGTTCCTCGGTATCGGCAATCACACCGTCAAAGTCAAAGAGGACGCATCGGATCGGCATAAAAAGCTCCTTTTCACTCTGCGAGGATCTTGCGTGCACGCTCCTGAATGTCGGCGATCTGAGCAGCGGTCAGGTCGGCAAGGTCGCTGTTTTCCATAGAGCAGTTGGAGTCCTGCACATAGATCACTTTGGTGTCTTTCTGCGTGATGGAGTAGAACCAGCACTCAGCGGGAACATTGTATACCTTGCCCTGCTGCATGGGGGTCAGCTCGATATTCTTGAAGCTGCCGCCCTCGCGCTCGGCGGTGATGAGGATTGCCTTACCAGCGGCAAGGATGAACTGCTCGTCGGTGGAGTGATGGATCTCCAGATGAGCAATGCCGGCAATGTCGTTGTCGGGCTTCCAGTTCTTGATGCAAACCAGCCATTTGGGGTTCTTATAAACGCAGAGGATGCCTTCCGCGTTGTTTTCATACTGATCAGGTCTCATGAAAATGCCTCCTGTTTTATTTTACAGTTCAGTGCGTCCCACGATGGGGGTTCCGTAGCCGAAGGCGCCTTCCTTGGCGCACATTTTTGCAGCAAATGCTGCGCCGATCTGCATGGCTTCCCGCAGATGCGCGGCGTTTTCTTCTTCGGTGCCTTCCAGCAGAGCGCCGCTCTTGGAAGACTTCAGCAGCGAGCAGAGGAAAGCGGCAAAGTAGGAGTCGCCGGCGCCCATGGTATCAATGACGTCATCTGCGTGTACGGCGGAGGCGTAGTAGGTCTTGCCGTTGTACAGCACATAGGAGCCGTCCTCACCGATGGTGCCCAGCACGATGGAAACGCCGTGGTCGGCGGCCTTCTGCATCTCGCGGGCGCGGTCCTCGGCACTCAGGTGTGCGCAGGACAGGATGGCCACGGTGACATAAGGGCAGACCTTTTCCAGATAGGCGTCGGTCCATCGGGTAGAAAAGTCATAGGCGATGGGTACGCCGGCCGTGTGCAGGAAGGGAAGGTCCTCTTCGATATAGCTGTTGAGGTTGGTGTAGATCAGGTTGAAGCCTTTGATGTACTCTAGATCTTCCTGCGTGAAGTCGAAGCTGTGCTCTTTGGCGACGCCGCCCTTGTTGGAACCAAGAAAGACGCGGTCGTTGCCCTTGAGCGTGACCATGGCAAAGCCGTTTTCGCCCTCAAAATGGCGGCAGTGGCTGATGTCGATGCCCAGCTCGTGCAGGATCTTCTGGTTGTAGGCGGCGACCTCATCGCTGCCAAACTTGCCCAGATAAGCGGAAGGCACACCGTTTGCTGCGGCATAGGCGCAGGTGTTGACGCACTGGCCGCCGGGGTACATCTTCCCACGGGAAAGGTATTTGTCACACACATTATCGCCGATGGCGATGATCTTGACTGCGCTCATCGTATCAGATCCTTTCCGTCTGTATCAGTATGCAACCTTCCACATATAGCGGCGGGTGGTCAGCGGATGCTGGCGGGTCTCAGCGAGGGCGTGATTGTAGATGGGATAGACATTGTTGAACAGAGAGTGGTTGAAGTAGTCCACGACAGCGGGATCGATGACCGACAGGCCCAGCTCCTTGGCGTCCAGCACCTCGATGCGCTTTGCATAGGTGTGCAGGAACTTGAGGCAGCGTTCGTCCAGCTCACGGGTAGAACCCTCGGACACCTGAATGACGAAGGGGGTGTTGGCGTCGGTGACCTCGAAGGGGCCATGGAAGAACTCACCGGTGTGGATGGTGCCGGAGTGGATCCACTGCATCTCCATGAAGATGCAGATGCTCTCCATGTAAGCGGCACCGTAGCCTGCGCCGCTGCCCATGGTGTAGATGACGGAGTCGTTCTTGTACTCCTCGGCAAAGTCCAGAGCGCGCTGGGCCACATGAGCGCGGGCCTTGCGGATCACGGTGGTGATCATGCCGGCACCCTGCTGGAACTTATCGTAGTTGCTGTAGCCCTCGGTCTGATTCAGCAGCTCCACGGCGACCTGCAGGGCGCACATGGTCTTTTCACCGGCGTAGTCGATGTCACCGGCGAGGTGATCCGGGCTGGCGTCGAAGGAGTAATGGATGATGTAATCGCCGAACTCGATGATCTCAGACTCTTCCAGCCAAGTCAGGATGATAACAGCAGCGCCCATCTCCTTGCCCAGCTTTGCAGCGGCAATGGTTTCGGGAGTGTTGCCCTTGTGGCAGGCAAGGCAGATGATGGAGTTCTTGCCGAAATCGCGGGGCGTGCTGTGGACGAACTCGTTGCTGCTTACCCAGCCGGACTTCAGCGTCAGGCTCTCGCGCTCCATAAAGGTCTTTGCAGGGTACAGAGCTCCCAGAGAGCCGCCGCAGCCCACGAAATAGATGTTCTTGACGCCGCCCTCGTCCTTCTTGTTCTCCAGAATTTCAGCGACGATGGCCTTGATGTCAGTGTACTTGTAATGCATTGTATTACCCTCCTGCATTTCATATTAAACTGTCTCGATTTCTTCCGGTGGCTTCCGGAAGAACTTTCCTTGCCATGATGATAATACAAAGCAATACAAATGTCAATACCGAAAATAAGACAAAAAAATTGTGCATTTCTTACAAGGAACGAAATGAAATGTGGCTGGCTTCCTATATAAATAGGGGGTGCTGGAAAACGGCCCTGCACAGACGCAAGGGAGAAAAAATTTGTTTTTCCTCTTTACGTACGGATAAAACTTATATATAATAAGTTTGTATTGTAACATATTTGCGGGGCACGCAAAAAAGTAAATTGAAAATAAACCGTATTTCGTGATAAAAATAAGAACGGGAGAATATACCATGAGTTTGGATAATACAATTTCAACGCCGCTGTTTCAACAGCTCGCCGCAACACTGCGTGCGGCTATTGATGCGGGCGAGTATCCCCCGGGCAGCCGCCTGCCAACGGAAAATGAACTCTGCGAGCGCTATTCGGTCAGCCGCGTCACGGTGCGTAAAGCACTGGATGAGCTGTCTCAGGGAGAATTTCTGGTGCGCAAGCCCGGCAAGGGCACGTTTGTTGCGGAAAAGAAGATCCAGCGAAAGCTGGATGGCGTGCTGAGCTACACCAATATGTGTCATATGATGGGATACCAGCCCGGCGCAAAGACGATCAAGATCACACTGGAACAGCCCACGGAGGAAGAACGGGGGCAGCTTGGGCTGAAAAAGGACGAACAGATGCTGGTTGTGGAGCGCCTGCGCCTTGCGGACGGCAGACCGATGCTGTTGGAGACCAGCAAATTTCCGGAGAGCTTTTTCTTTCTGTTCAATGCAGATCTGACCAATGCCTCTCTGTATGAGACGATCCGAAAGGAAACGGGCATCGTATTCACACGCTCAGATAAAGTCCTTGAGATCGTGTTTGCGAACCATCAGGAGGCCAAGTATCTGGATGTGGTAAAGGGCTATCCGCTGCTGTCCATCAAGAGCGTGGTGCACGATCAGAGCGGGGAACACTGCTATCTGAGCCGTCAGCTCTGCATCGCGGATAAGTTTAAGCTCATGGTCTGAGCTGTCAAAGATGGGTACAACAAAAAGACGTACCTGTGTATAAAAACAAAAAGAGAGCGTCCCTGAAGCAGAATTTCAAGGGCGCTCTCTTTTTGTATTATAGAAGTAAGAGACAAAACGGGAGCAAATGAGGGCAGAAGGATACAATAATTTGGTAGTGATTCACAAAACAAGGGCACGTTGATAGGATGTTTTGACGAAAATGCTTGAATGCTGTTGACAAGGCGATGTTTGCATTGTATTATTGCACCATGATACAAAACAATACATTGACGATGACGGGAAGCCCTCCCAGTGTTCGGTGGTGTATTGCGGCGTGATCTGATGCAGGCGCGCAGCATTCGATCGGAATTGAACATTCACCCGAAGTTATGCCTGAAGGAGGTATATCTCATGTTTTGGATCGAGCTACTCATCGTTCTAGTGATGATCTTCATCGGAACCCGCAAGGGCGGACCTTTCATGGCACTTGCCGGCGGTATCGGCATGTTTATCCTGACGTTCTTCCTGCACGTTTCCCCTTCTGACCCGCCCATCACCGTCATCCGCATCATGATCGCGGTCATTCTGGCGGCATCTGCAATGCAGGCTGCGGGCGGTCTGGACTACATGGTCCGGCTTGCCGAGAAGATCCTGCGGAAACACCCGGAGCACATCACCGTCCTTGCTCCGGTCATCGCTTACATCTTCACCTTTATGTGCGGCACCGGCCACATCGTTTACAGCCTGCTGCCGGTCATCAATGAGATCGCCATGGATACGGGCATCCGGCCGGAGCGCCCCATCTCGGCTACCGTCGTCGCATCCCAGAATGCCATCACCGCCTGCCCCATCTCTGCGGCTACGGCAGGCATCCTCGGTCTGATGGTCTCCTACGGCAACATCAACCTGTTCAATCTGCTGCTGGTCTGTGTGCCCGCAACGCTGCTTGGCTCTGTGGCGGCAGGCATCTCTGTGCTGCACCACGGCAAGGAGCTGAGCGAAGACCCGGAGTATCTGGAGCGCGTCAAGCAAGGCCTTGTCAAGGATTACAAGCAGAATAAGGCAGAAGAGAAGCCCGTTACCGGCAAGGCAAAGACTGCCGTGGTGATCTTCATTGTCGCAATGCTGGCGATCGTTATCTTCGGTGCAGTTTCCGCTCTGCGTCCCACCTTTGCAGATGGCTCCCAGCTGGGCATGACCACCATCATTGAGATCTTCATGATGCTGGGTGCAGCTCTCATCGTTCTGGTCTGCAAGTTCAACAGCAGCACCATGCTGGATCAGCCCGTTTTCAAGACCGGTATGTTCGCCGTGGTGCTTGCCTACGGTCTGTGCTGGATGGTCAACACCTTCATCGGCGATCAGGCTTCCTACATCTCCGATACCATGGGCGCAATCGCAAACCAGTATCCTTGGGTCTACATCATTGCCGTGTTCATCGTCGCAGCAATCACCACCAGTCAGGCTTCCACGACCATGATCATGGTCCCCATCGGTATGGCCCTGAATCTGCCCGTCTACATCATCATCGCAGGCTGGGTGGCATGCAATGCCAACTATGTGATCCCTGCCTCCGGCCAGTGTGTCGCCGCCATCGGCTTTGACTCTGCCGGAACCACCAAGATCGGCAAATATGTGCTGAATCACAGCTATATGCTGCCCGGTCTGGTCATGTCTGTGGCGACGATCGTGGTTGCCCTCGTTTTGGGCATGCTCGTATTCTGACGCGATCCCCCTATTCGGCATATACATCTTTCTCCGGAAAGCAGCTACGCCCGGTCCCTCTGAGCCGCACACTGATGTGGACAGGCGGCCGGGCGTAGTTGTTTTCTGACAAACTCCGTCAGTCATTGTAAAGGAGATCTTCGTATGAAATTTGCACCGATGAATTACCACTATCTGCGCTACCCGCTCACAAAGTTTCTGGATAAAGTGGAGCGCTCTCCCTTCGACAGCATCGACCTGTACTGTTCGGCACCGCAGCTGAACCTGTTTGACCATCCCCTCTCCCATCTGCTAGAGCTGGATGGGGAGCTGCGCCGCCGTCATCTGTCGGTCGCGGCAATGACCCCGGAAAACTGCGTCTATCCCGTCAACTTCTGCACACAGGACCGGATCACCCGGGAATCCAGCCTGCGGTACTATCAGCGCGCCATCGACACGGCAGAGTTTCTGGGCTGTCCCCGGGTGCAGATCAGCACCGGCTTCGGGTACTTTGATGCTCCTCGGGAGGAGGCATGGAACAACTGCCGGGAATCTATGGCACAGCTCGCCGCCTACGCAGAACGCAAGCACGTCACCCTGCTGCTGGAAGAGCTGAAAAACACGACCACGAATGTCCTCATCACCAGCAGGGATATTGCAAAGATGCTGGATGAGATCGACTCTCCGGCCATCGTGGGCATGGTGGATATGGATCAGATGACGTATGCCGGCGAGACGGTGGCGGATTACTTTGCAAATCTGGGCAGTCGGATGCAGTATGTCCATTTCAACGACCGGGGACATACGGTGCCCGGAGATGGAGATTTCCCCATGAAAGACTACTACGAGCAGATCAAAGCACAGGGCTATGACGGCTGCTGCTCCTTTGAGATCTGCGACCGGCGCTACTATATCGACCCGGACAAAGCCATTGACGACACCGTGGCGTGGATGCGCGCCAACACGCACGAACTGGATTGAAACGGAAGGATATAAAGGAGAGCAATACCGTGTGGACTCAGGAAATGTTTGGGGTTGAAAAACCCATCATCGCGCTTTTGCATCTGGATGCCCTGCCCGGCGATCCGGGCTACTGCGGCAGCATGGACACCGTGCTGGAGCACGCCCGGCAGGATCTCGTGGCGCTGCAGAACGGCGGCGTGGACGGAATTCTGTTTGCTAATGAGTTCAGCCTGCCCTACCAGCCGGTGGCGGATGTGGCAGTGATCTCGGCGATGGCCTATATCATCGGCGCTCTGCGCCCGCTGATCCGGGTGCCTTATGGCGTCAATGTGGTCAAGAATCCGATCGCGACCATCGACCTTGCTGCTGCCACCGGCGCAAGATTTGCCCGGAGCTGCTTCTCAGGTGCATACATGGGAGAATATGGCCTTTATACCTCCAACAGCGGTGAGGCAGTCCGCCACCGCAAGGCGCTGGAGATCCCGGATATGAAGCTGCTGTTCAAGGTGAACCCCGAGGCAGACAGCTATCTGGTGCAGCGGGATATTCAGGTGGTGGCAAAGTCTATCATGTTCGGTGGCTTTGCAGACGGCTTGTGCGTGTCCGGCGCTTCTGCCGGCAGCGAGCCGGATGATTCCATCCTGAACAAGGTCTACGAGGTGGCAAAGCCCCGCAATGTGCCGGTGTTCTGCAATACCGGCTGCCGCCACGAGAATGTGAGAGAGAAGCTGAAATACTGCGATGCCGTCTGCATGGGCACTGCGTTCAAGAAGGACGGCGTGTTCAACGGGCGTGTGGACGAGGAGCGGGTGCGCAGCTTTATGGAGATCGTGTACGACATCCGCGCCCGGCTGTAAGAAAGGAGAGCAGGATGGAACGCTATTTTCTGGGCATCGACATCGGTACCTTTGAGTCCCGCGGCATCCTGATCGACGAAAGCTTCCGGGTGGTGGCAGATGCCTCGGTGCCCCACGGGATGGACAACCCGCAGCCCGGGTGGTTCGAGCAGGATGCCGAGGCGGTCTGGTGGGGCGACCTGTGCAAATTGTGCCGGACCCTGATAAAACAGAGCGAAATCAGGCCGGAGCAGATCGCCTGCGTGGGCACCAGTGCATTGGGCACCGACTGCCTGCCGGTGGACGAACAGTGCCGCCCGCTGCGCCCGGCCATCCTCTACGGCATCGACGCCCGCGCGTCAGAGGAAGCGGCGTGGCTGACAGAGCATTACGGACAGGCGCGGGTGCAGGAGCTGTTCGGCCATCCCATCTGCTCCGGCGACACGGCCACAAAGATCCTCTGGCTGCGGCGGCATGAGCCGAAGATCTACGCAAAGACGGCCTATTTCCTCACGGGCAGCTCCTTTTTGACAGCGCGCCTGACCGGGAAATATGTCATCGATCAGTCCCTTGCCAAAGGCTCGTTCCGACCGCTGTACCAAGCGGACGGCAGTGTGAACGAGGCAGAGTGCGGGCTGTACTGCCGCCCGGACCAGATCGCGGCGTGTGCATGGTCCACAGACATCGTGGGCACGGTCACACTGGAGGCTGCGGCACAGACCGGCCTTGCCGCGGGAACACCGGTCATTACCGGTACCGGTGACTCCACGGCAGAGGCCATCAGCGTGGGTCTGGTGGAGCCGGGCACGGCCTTTTTTCAGTATGGCTCCTCGATGTTCTATTACTATTGTACGGACCACTTCGTGGGCAACTATGTTTCGCCGCAGGGCAACGGCGCCCTCAAGGGTGGGAAGGCGTTTACCGTGCCGGGCACCTATTGTCTGGGCGACGGCACCAATGCGGCGGGCACATTGACCCGCTGGGTGCGTGACCTGCTGTACAGCAAAGAGCTAGACGCCGAAAAGCAGGGCGGCGAAAACGCCTACGCAGTCATGGCGCGGGAGGCGGCTGCTGTGCCGCCGGGCAGTGACGGACTGATCATGCTGCCGTATATCTACGGTGAGCGAAGCCCCCTGCAGGACGCAGAGGCCACCGGAATGCTCTTCGGACTGAAAGGAACGCATGGACGGGCGCAGATCAACCGCGCTGCGCTGGAAGCCGTAGGCTATTCCACCTATCAGCATCTGCTGCTGTTTGAGGAGCTGGGGGTGCCGCCCCGGCGGATCATCACAGCGGGCGGCGGCACGAAAAACGCTGCATGGATGCAGATCATCTGCGACATGGCGGGAATGCCGCTGACCATTCCGGAGCTGTTCCAGTGCTCCAGCTACGGAGACGCCATGCTGGCGGCACTGGGCGTCGGTGCGCTGGAAAGCTTTGCCGCCCTGCGCGCCGCTTTACCGCAAGGCAGGATCTTGCAGCCGGACCGGAAAAATCATGAATTTTATCAGGAGCATTACCCGATTTTCCGGGATCTCTATCTGGAAAATCGGGACAGGATGCACAGAATGCAAAAATAAGGAGGAGACTGTCCTATGGTCATTGATACTCATATCCATCCGGCACTGTTTGCACCGATTTGTGAGGATCAGGAGCGCTTTCGCCGCCGCTGTGATGCCATGAATTATCATCTGATGAAGCCCTCCGACATGGCGCTGCTGCGCAAGCAGTATGCGCTTGCAGACATCGGACGAGTGGTGCTGCTGCCGGAGGACTGCTCTGTGGAGTCGGGTATGGTGGAGATCTCCAACGATGAGATCGCAAAGCTGGTGGCGCTGGATGCACAGTTCTATATCGGTATGGCAGCGGTGGACCCCCGCCGCCCCGATGCTGTGCAGGAGCTGGAACGTGCCTTTGCTGAGCTTGGGCTGGCCGGACTGGCGGTGAACACCGCACGGCTCAAAATGTACCCCATGGACGAGCGCCTTGTGCCGCTGTATGATCTGTGCCGCAAATACCACAAGCCGATCATCTTCCACGCCGGATTCTGTCTGGAAAATAACGCGCTGGCAAAGTATGCCCGCCCGATGGAATTCGAGGAGGTGGCGCTGCGCTGGCCGGAGATCAACCTCTGCCTTGCTCATTTCGGCTGGCCGTGGGTGCAGGAGACGGCGGCTCTGCTGCTCAAGTATCCCAATCTTTACGCAAACACTGCACTGATGAACTTTGATGGTCCCTATCAGCTGTTTCCCAAAGTGTTCAAGCAGGACATGGGCGAATACTGGCTGGATCATAATCTGGCCGATAAGGTCATGTTCGGTTCGGACTCGCCCCGCATTCGCCCGGTGCGCAGCAAGCGGGGAATGGACAGCGTGGAGATGCTGCCCGAGACGAGGGAAAAGATCTACTGGAAAAATGCAATGCGCTTTTTTGGATGGGAGGGCCAGAACAAATGAGATTTGAGCTGAAGGAAGTAAGCATCTGCGCAGAGAAGGAGTTTGAGCTGATCCGCATCACCGACCCGGTGCGTGAATTTGTGGCACAGACCGGAGTAAAGAACGGCGTCGTCTATGTCATCACGGAGCACACGACCACCGGCATCATGGTGAACGAGAGCCTGCCCTGCGTGGAAAAGGATATTATGGAGACGCTGGACCGGATCGCGCCGGAAGACTATCCTTACCATCATAACCACTATCTGCCCACCTACGGCACCATCGGAGGCAATGCACCCGGCCATCTCAAGAGCTTGCTCACGGGGAACCACTGCGTTTTTCCGATCGCAGAGGGCAAGATCAAGCTGGGCAGCGCAGCTGATATTTATTTCTGCGAGTACGATGGCATCAAAAACCGCAAATATATGATCTACGTCATGGGCGAGTAAGGGGGGCTGCGGAATGAAAAAAGCAATCGCAATGGCAGACAACTGCATTGATGTCTACTACCGGATGGACCGGTACTATCTGACAGGCAACAGCATCGACTTCGCCCTCAACTACAAGGCGCAGGGCGGAGACGTGACCGAAATGACCGTGCTGGGCAACGATGTCTTTGCAGATGCGCTGGTGGAGCGGCTGAAGCAGCGCGATATTCCGCTGCGGGTGCTCAAAAGGATCGACCGCCCCACCGGTATGGCAAAGATGGACCTCGTAGACGGGGACAAAAAGCATCTGGAATTTCACGGCAACGCCATGGAGGAGATCGAGCTTTCCACGGAGGATATGGAATTTGTCAAGGGCTTTGACATCGTGTATGCAGAGCGCTGGGCAAAGGCAGAGCGCTATATCGCTGCGCTGCGCCAGCCGGGGCAGATCTGGGTCTACGACTTTTCAAAACGACTGGAGCAGCCCTCCAACGACGCGCTTCTCCCCTATCTGGATTACGCCTTTTTCTCCTACGACAAGGATGATGACTATATCCGGGAATTTATGCGCCGCACGAAAGCGAAGGGCGCAGGCTGTGTGATCGCCATGCTGGGCGAGCATGGAAGCCTTGCCTACGATGGACAGAGATTCTATCATCAGGCGGCGGAAAACGTGCCGGTGGTAAACACGGTGGGAGCAGGCGATTCTTATATCGCAGCATTCACCTACGGTGTGAGCCTTGGGGAGAGCATCCCGCAGTGCATGGCGCGGGGCAAGGCCCTTGCGACCCGGATCGTGCAGCAGTTTGAGCCTTATTTACAAGAAAAGGAGCAATAACGATGGAACTTTCACAGTTGTGTGCAGCAAATTATCATTACAAGCGCTATACGTTGGATTATTTTCTGGAATCTGCCGAGCGGCTGGGCTATCAGTCTATCGAACTGTGGGCATCCGGCCCCCACCTCCATCTGGAGGATTTCGACGCTGCCCGTCTGGCTGAGCTGAACCGCAAGATCAAGGCACATCATCTTGCTCTGCGCTGCTTTACGCCGGAGCAGTGCGTGTATGCCATCAGCGTTTCTCATCCGGATAAGGTCTATCGGGACCGCACCGTGGACTTTTTCAACCAGCACATCGAAGCGGCCGTGCAGCTGGACTGCGACCACATGGTGGTATCTACCGGCTTTGCTTATCTGGATGTGGATGCAGAGGACGCGTTTGGCTGGTGTGCAGAGGCAATGGGACGCATTGCCCGCAAAGCAGAGCAGGAGGGCGTGACGCTGGCGGTAGAGCCTTTTACCAAGTACACCACCCACATCTGCAATGAAGCAAGCCAGCTGCGCCGTCTGCTGCGCACGGTCAACAGCCCGCGCCTTATGGGCTTGGCGGATACAGATGTCATCGCCACGACGGCGGTGGATACCTTCTCCACCTTCCTTGATGTGATCGGCCCGGAGAATCTGGGACACGTCCATTTTGTGGACGGCAACCCCGGCGGGCATCTGGTGCCCGGCGACGGTGTTTTGGATCTGGACGGGGCACTGGAAAAGCTCAAGGCAATCCATTATACCGGTGCGCTGGGTCTGGAAGTGCTGGACCGCCGCTATGTCTTTGCCCCCGAAGCTGCGATGAGGCAGGCGATGGACTGGTATAAGGAAAGGATATAAACGCGCGAAAACCGGAAGAAGCGTATTTTATGAGATGCAAATTGCCTCGCGGAAAAAACAATTCATATGGGTGCAGACGCACCGCATCGTGTTATTCTGCAAAAAGTAGAACCGCTATATCTTGTGTCAGATGTGCAAGGACGGCATCTTGCAGCCTGATGGCGTAGGTCGAGGAACGAAGTACAAAAGCGTGAAGTGAAAATTTACGCTGACTTTTACGCTGAAAGTTTGATTTGCGCTGAATTTACGCTGACTTGGTATGGTTTGCGCTGAATTTACGCTGAGAAACGTGCGCCGCGCGATTAGCGGTTTTGCCGCGCGTTTTCTAAGGCTCAATCTTCCAGTCTGCCGTGCTCACACCCCAGCGACAGATAGTGCTCCATCTCCCCTCTCAGCACCATCTGTGCGTACTCCAAGGGCTTGTTATAGAGCAGCCAGTCCAGTTCTGCCCGCTGCGCTGGGGTGTTGCCGTACTCATCCTCGACGGCGATGCAGCCGATGGCAAGAGTGGTGCCATCTTCGAACCGGGCTTCCACCCGATTGGTGTCCATGTTGTAGCGGCAGGAAAGTAATTTCATCATAGTCGTATCCTCCAAGACTTGATTTTTGGTGTGCGGTCACTCGAACCAATGCCGTCAAGTCGTTGTCGGATAAGTCGATTTTTCATTTGTCTGAGAGTAAGTGCACGGTTTCTGCACGGTTTTTGCACGGTTTCAAAACGTGCAAAGGGTGCAAATCGTTGCAAAATCGGACAAAGGGTGCAGAAACTCGAAGTTCAAAACCTGCGATGTTTCGCAAAGAATTGACGATAAAACGTAACTTCCAAAATTTGAGGGAATCGTCCGGCGTGCGCTACGAATCAGTAGGCCGGGGGTTCGAGTCCCTTCCATCGCACCAAGTAAAATCCCACGATTGACCGTTGAAAACACGGTGTAAATCGTGGGATTTCTTGCTTTATATAGGCTTCAAAAGGGCTGGAAAGTGCCTCGTTTGTGCCTTACTACCCCAAAAACTACCTCTTGTGTGCCTTACCGTGTGCCTTGTGTCGGATGCCCGGCGGGGCGAGTGCTTTCGCCTGTTCATCGCCTGTTTGGGGGCAAAGAAAAAGCCTGTCCGGTGTGTAGCCGGGCGGGCTTTTGTGCTGTCCGTAGGTGCTGCGGCTCTATCGTGGGTCATGCACTCTGGGCGGTGGGCTTCTCTTTTTCAGTCTTGGCAAGGTAGTTGTAGGCCATGCGGCAGACACCCTCCTCGGTATAGTAGTCCCCCAAGAGGTCCGCAACCTCTGCCCATGTCAGGCAGCGGACAAAGCGCAGACGGAAGATCAGATACAGGCGTGCGTCCTGAATCGTGGCGCAAAAGGCAACGGCCTTATCTCGCTCCTGTTCAGCCTGTTCCTCAAGGTAGGTGATTCGTGCATCCATGTCGGCGATCTCAACGGCCAGCCGCCCGGTGCTGTCTTTCACGCCGGATGCGTGGGGCATACCGTTCAGTGAGGGTGCAGCGGGTTCGGCTCGTTCACGCAGGAACTTCAAAGCCTCACGGTTCTTTTGGATGGTCTCATTCAGGTGGAAGTAGCGAGAGATCTCTGTGAGTGTCATTGTTTCCCCTTTCATCAATTCGACTGCGCCTATTTTACCACAGAAGAAACCAAGAATCTATCATAGAATGATGAAAAATACCCTCTGCGGCCGTTTGTGGGCTGTCAGAGGGTGTTTCTGTCACTGTTCGATGGTCTGTGCCTTGCGCTTCCGCCGGGCGCGTTCTTCCCGGATGCCCTGCACCCTGCCAGCGTTCCAAAGGGCGGTGATAAGCCCCATGAAGCGATATGCGCCTGTTAGGCCAAATTCATTGGGGACTTCTGTAATGGCGTTGAAAAGCTGACTTACTTCCTTGAGGGTCTGGGACGAACTCCACAGCCATGACATTTTAACGGCTTCTTCTGCGGTAACGGTGGGAATTCTGGGGGTGCAATCAGAGTGCTGCATAGTGTACCTCGCTTTCAAAATTCAATTAAAGTGCCGGAAATTTCCTCGGCTGACTGGGTAAAGATAGGGCTTGGAAAGCCCGCTGCCAGCCCGGCGGGGGCTTTACAGTACCTTGGGCGTGTTCGGCATGGATTCGGCTCTCTTGGGCTGCTGTGCTGCATCGTGCAGTGCATGGAGATAGGTCAACAGGCGGTCTTTGTCGGCGGCTGACAGGCTGCGGACACGGCAGAGGACTTCTTGCCACTGGGCTGCGGTCATACCGCTGCACCCCCTTCCAGCAGCTTGGCCACGCTCTTGCCGGCCTTTGCTGCGGCTGCATCCAGTGCGGCCAGCTTCCACAGAAAGCCGGTGTCAACCTTGGCGGTCAGGCTCTCACCCTTGTGGATCGCTGACACGGTGTAGCCCTGCTGGGCGTACTGCTGCCGGATCCAGCTCTGCGGGGTCTGGTTCAGGTGGTCGAGCGTGTTCATCCGGCCACCATCCAGCACGATGCTTTCCCGGTGCAGGGAGCGGGGCTTTACTTCCCGCTGGTCGATGTACTCCACCTCAAAGGCGTGCAAGCTGATTTTCTTCTCCAACTTCATGGTCATATCCTCCCATCATGCCCGGCGGGCTTCCATCTTCCCGCCGGGGGTCTCTGCTCGTGTTACAGGGCTTCCAGCGGCTGCACCTGCGATGCACCGAAGAACGATGCCCGGTAGGTCTGGCCGTCTCCCCTGCTGCTGTGGATCAGCACCGCCTGAAACAGAGCCTTTGCACCATGCTCCACCATGTACCCGGCGGCTTTCCAGCCTGCCCATGTGTTTACAGGCTCCATTACACCCGCGCTCTCCTGTGCCCGCTGAATGCGTTCTGCGTTGATGGGTTGCGCCTTTGCGCTGTTCCATGCCCGATGCAGGGCTTTGGCAAAGCTGCTCACGCCCTTGCGGTACAGCTTCCACGCTTTGTGCATGATCTCGGAGAGATTGTACTTCTTCATTCTGTCCTCGCTTTACTTTGCGGGTCAGCTCCTGTATAATAGGCTTGACCCTTTGGTGGGTTTGGCTCGGTGGTTTCGTTGGTAGCGGACACCGGGCCATTTTCTTTTACACAGCATATCGGGAAGTGGGTTACATCGCTTTGCTAACTCTCGGTATTTGCTCTCCCGGTCTTACTTCGCCCCTTGCCTTCCGGTCGTGCTTCCCTTGCTGTGTCTTTATTATAGCACTTAATTGGGGTGCAGTCTATTGATGAATTGCACAATAAACAAGTGCAATAATCGTCACTTTTGCACTTGTAAAAAGTGCAGATATGCGATAGAATAAGCATGGAAAGGAAGGTGCTACAATGATTCGGTATAAAATCGAAATCCTGCCAGCACTCAAAGCTGCCGGATACAGTACCAACAAAATTCGTACAGATAAACTCATGGGTCAGGCCACCTTGCAGCAGCTGCGTCATGGTGAGCTTGCATCATGGAAAACGATAGACACGGTTTGCCGCTTGCTCGACTGCCAGCCGGGCGATTTGCTGGAACACGTGCCCACAGAGGACACCGCCGGGAAGGAAACCGCATGATGGAATTAACAATAGAAAATCTGCGTACACTGGCACAGAGCGGGCAAATCTTTCTGACGGCCCATTCGCAGGCACGGCTTTATGAGCGCGGCATTTTGCTGGCAGACATCCGGCAGGCTATCCAGGGCGGGAAGATCATCGAATACCGCCCGGATGATTACCGTTGTCCGTCCTGTCTGGTGTTGGGGGTCAATCTGGCAGGCCGCTGGCTGCATGTTGTCTGCGGCATTCATGAGGGCGCTCTGTGGATTCTGACGGCCTATTGGCCGGATCTCGACCACTGGAACGCAACGTATACTGAACGAAAGAAGAGAGGAGAATAAATATGACCTGCTTTTTCTGCAAAGGCGAAATGAAGCCCAGCACGACCATTCACACAGTTCAGCTGAAGAACTGTGTCGTGGTCATCAAGAACGTGCCCTGCCTGAAGTGCGAACAGTGCGGCGAGGTCGTTCTGTCTGCGGACACGGTGGAGAAGATAGAGCACATCTTGCAGACGGTCGAAAAGGCCGTGGCAGAGATCACCGTTGTGAACTTCCCTGACTGCGCGGCATAAGCCCGCCGGGGCTGCCTGAGCAAGAATAGAACCAACGGCAAGGAAAACACCCACAGAAAGAAGCAAAGCCCTCAGACACGCGCTGTCGCGGTCTGGGGGCTTTGTCATGCAGCGATTTTGTTGAGGTCAACAGAATCGTGTAGCTGAAGTGCTGCACCCGCCGGGCGCAGCACGTTCAAAGGGTTTGGGATGCTGCCCAACAAGTCCTTGCAAGGCAAGGGGCTTTGTACATACAAAGACACTGCTTGCAGCGCCTATGGTGGTACCACGGCGCACTGCTTGCGAATGCAAGGCACATCATGCGTATGCTCTGCGGAATTTATCGTGCTCCGCTTCTTCGACAACGCCGAGGATGTACTCCCGCATATCGTCATCGCGGGAAGTCAAGAGGCTTTCAAACTGCTGCGTGTCAGACACGCCAGAGAAGTTGTAGACCGGGGCGAAGTTGATGGAAATCGGACTGCCCTCGGAAGGTGTGGAGTTGGATGCCGACACAACTTCCGCCGGGGCGGCGGTGTTCGCGGTGAGTGCTTCATACTCGTTGTACACTGTCCAGTCATGGTAGAACGTCTGCATGGAATTTTCGGACAACCCGGCGGCTTGCTGAATGGCTGCAAAGTCAAGGGCGTTTTTGCTGACGATCTGCGTGAACTGCTGCGCTTCATCGAACGCTGCGCGGGTCTCCGGCGCAGTCAGCACGGTTTCGCCGCCGTTGAAGTAGACCAGCTCCGGGCCGTTCTCACCAACGATGGCAAAGCCCGGCGCAGCGGATTCCGTACCGACTGCATAGCCGGGAATGTTGCCGTTGTAGCTACCGCCTGCTCCTGCCAGTGCGGTGGAAGCAGCGGAGGCGATTTTGGAGAATACGGTCTGAACACGGGGGAGCATCCCCTCTGCGCCATCCACAAAGCCCTGAATGGTGGCTTGTGCGCTTTTCTTGGCCTCATCACTGAGGTTCATGTCTGCCACGCTGTCGGCCACGTTCTGCGCAATCTCGTCCATGGCGTTGCTCATGCCGGTTTCTAAGTCGGCCATGCTCTCGCTGGTAGTTTTCTGCGCCTCCTGCAGTTCCTGATAGTTCTGGACCATTTTGGCAAGGTCAGCGTCAGAGGCCGATGCCATGCCGGCAATGGCGTTCACAGAATCCTTGCTGCCATCGGCAAAGCTGGCAATCACGGCACTCAGACCGTCAATGTCAGCGGCGCGGGCATTCAGGCTCTCAAGATTCTGGTTGTAGCTGTCCCAGTAGGTGATCTGGCTCTCCAGTGCGGAATTGATGCTGGACGCGGAGGTGGCAACGATTTTTTCAGCGGTATCCCACAGGTCATACTGCCCGCTGACGCTCTTCAAGGCTGCATCATAGGCCTCGTTATAGGCTGAGATGATGCCCTGAATATTATTTTGGGCAGCAGACAGGGCGGCGGCAACATCCTCGGCACTGTCTGCTGCAGAATCCTGTGCATCTGCCATGCCGTTGATTGCGGCCGCTGCTTCCTGATACTCGGTCTGGGCAGCGTCTACCGCTTCCTGATCTTGCGCCATCGCCTCGGTGTAGTTCTCTACCTCTCGCCGGGCAGTCACAAGGTCTGCCGAATAGCTGAGGTATTCGCTGCGTAGCTGCTGCACATCCTCGCTCATGGTGCGCCACGGAAGATCCTGAACAGTACCATAGGTCAGCTTAAACTGTTCGTCCGTCATGCCGAGGGTGGCAAGTAGCTTATCATAGCTGGTAACCATGCCGGCATTGGATTTCTCAACCTTGGCTTTTGCAGCGTTCAGTTTGACCTCGTTCTCTGCGCTTTCGCTTAGCACATCTCGGTATTTCTCATACAGAGTGTTCAGATAGTCCTGCCGGGCTTGCGCCTTTGCATCGGCCACATAAGCGTCTGTGTGCTGGCGCAGGGCTTCGGTGCCGCCCTTGATGGAATCCGTTTCAAGGTCAATGTCATCGGCCAGACTGGGCACCAGCGCAGACAGGCGGGCAAGGGTATCGTGATACTCGGTGTTCCCGGCGGTGTTGCCACCAGTAGCCGCCTCGATGGCCTCCAGCTTGCCGATGTACTGGTCGGCAACGCTGGCAGTTGCCTCCATGCTGGACAAGGTGGTGTCGTAATCTGTGCCGGCCTCTTTCATGGCACTGCCCATGTTCTGAGCCGCGGTGGTCAGTTCCTGCACAGAGAGAACTGTATCGTTAGCAGCAGAGGAAAGCAAAGCCACGACTGCCGCAACACCGCCGGCAGCCAGCGCGGCGGTGCCCAACACAGGGACAACGGTAGTCAGAGTGGGTGCAAGTACCTTGCTGAGTTTAAGGGCAGCATTTACGGCGGTGATGGCTCCGGCCAGACCGCCCAAGGTGACTGTCCCGGCGGCAATGCCCTTGATCACGCCGGGGTTTTCCTCGACAAAGCCCTGCATCCAGCCCAGAACCTGCGCGCCAACATCGTACAGGCCGGACATGGTGGGAGTCAAATCCTCGCCGATGGCGATTTTCAGGCCGTCAGCGGCAGACTGCATCAGAACCAGCCTGCCGTTCATGTTGTCGAGCATGGTGCCCGCCATCTTGTCGGCAGACCCGGCGCAGTTGTTCAGGGCTGCGGTGTAGTCTGAGAACGACTGCCCGCCCTCGGCGGCGGCCTCGCTGCATCCGGCCATGATGGTTTGCAGCTTGGAATACTGGTTTGTGCCAGCGATGGTCTTGGCAAGGTTGGCTTGCTCTTGGTCGGTCAGGTCGCCCCAGACCCCGGCAATCCCGGTAAGGATGCTGGACAGGGACTGCATATTGCCCTGGGCATCGTAGATGTTCACGCCGTAGGTCGCCAGCTCGTCACCGCACTTTTTTGTGTTGGTGGCAAGGCGGGTGAAGATGGCGTTCAGGGCTGTGCCAGCCTCGCCGCCCTTAACACCGGCATTGGCCATGGTAGCCAGAACTGCGGTTGTCTCCTCGACAGAGTAGCCAAGGGATGTGGCGGTAGATGCACACGCCTTGTATGCCTCGCCCAGCTGGATCACGTCCGTGTTGGAGTGAGCCATAGCGTAGGCCATCACATCGACAAAGTGAGTGGTGTCGGAGGCTTTCAGGCCAAAGGCGGTCAGATAGTCTGTGACAATATCAGACGCCTGCGCCAAGTCCATATTGGCGGCAGCAGCCAGATTCAGCACCGGGCTGATGCCGTCCAGCATAGACTGGGTGTTCCAGCCCGCCAGAGCCATGTAAGACAAAGCGTCCGCGGATTCACCGGCGGTGAACTTGGTGGTTGCGCCCATCTCCTTGGCTTTGTCGGACAGGGCTTCCAGTTCATCGCCGGATGCGCCGGACAGGGCTTCGACGTTGCTCATGGATGCTTCAAAATCACCTGCGGTGTTGATGCAGTCCATGTATGCGTCTTTGATTTCGTTGAGGGCTTTTGCGATGCCGGCCGTGGCAAGCACAGATTCAACGGCATCGAGGGCTTCGACGGATTTTTCGCCGAAGTCCTTTGCGCCCTCTCCGGCCTCGTCCATGGTCTTTTTGAGGTCAACCTGCTGGTCTTTCAGCTTATCGACCTCGGTTTCCAGCCGAGTGGTTTCTGCTGTCAGCTGCGTGGTGTCCACGCCAGCTTCCCGCAGGGTGTTCCCGGTGGCAGCCAGACGCTGCTCATAGGTGTGCAGGGAGGTCGTGGTCTTGTCGATCTGCGCCTGCTTGGAAATTAACTTGTTTTCCAGCGCAGAGGAATAGCCCTCGGTCTCCTGAATCTCTTTCTGGATGTTATCGTACTGCTGCTGCAAGACGGCCAGCCGCTGCTTGGTGGAGTCAACGGCCTGTTGCTGCTTCTGGTACGCAGTTATATCGGACTGTACCTTGTTCAGCTGCTGGATTCTGTTCTGTGTTTCCACAAGAGCAGACTGCGCAGCCTTGAAGGTGCTGGAGAAGTTGCTGTTCTGCTTGGCGGACAGGCTGAACAGCAACTCCCATTCTTTTCGAGCCATAAAATCCCTTTCTCTTGCCATATTCGATTGTGCTGCACCCGGCGGGTGCAATTATGCCCCTCACCGCGGCAAGAACGGCGAGGGGCATAGTTCTATCAGGGAGTGCGGTCAGAATTCTTTTGGGGCTCACCCCCCTTCCTTTCTCTGCTGGTAGGCGGCCCATGCTGCGTCCAGCTTGGCCTCGCCATCCGGCATAGCCATGATCTTGAGATATAACCGTTTGCAGCCTCGTGCAAGTCTGGCAGTGTCCTCTGGTGAAATCTCATCGAGGTGAATACGAATATCGTTGTCCATAGTTTGCCTCCTAGCATTATGGTGTACAGATTGCACTAGAATGGCGTAACGAAATGCCAAAATTTTCGTACTCTAACTGAGTGAGATTCGGGGTCGACGAGCCCGCTATGAACTAGGGTACCCGTTCACAGTACCTTGAGGGGGTGCCGAGCTTGAGATGGGCTGCCGGGTGTGATAGAATGACTGCGGGATGTGGTCTGTCAATCGCTCCCGCTTGGCTGCCTTGCGAGTTCGCTGCTTGCATGGCGGCCTTTTGTTTTGCCCTATAGTCTGCCCTTTGTTTGCCGGAACGGAAAGACGATGCTGTTTGCCGGCCGTTTTGCGTCCGAGGTGATGATCTCTTGGGCGGCTTGCAGAGCCTCATACCCGCCGGGCAGAGCGAGGATACAAGCGTACAGCTGCATAAAGGCAACGACCAACTGTGCAACATACTCTTGTGTGATACCCTGCGGCGGGGCGCTGCCGGGCTGCTGCGGTGTGCCGGAATTTGGATTGTTCATGGGGTGGCCTCACTCTCGCTGCCTTTATGGCTCGGATGGCTTGCGGCTCGGTATGCCTCTAATTTGGCCATGAGTTCCGGATCTTGTTGGAACCGCTTATGGTATTCGAGGAAAACTCGACCGATTCGCTCTGCGACCTCCGGCGGGATCTCGTCCACGTTGACATGGATGCTGGCATTCATCTGTGCCTCCTGTTGTTGAGTGTGGTAAGTGGCTTAGTTGTGCATATACGGCAGCAGCATATGGTAGACCAGCTGCAAAACGTGCACCGGGATGCTCTGGCCGTGCTGCAAGGCGGTTTCGATGCAGGCGATATACTGTGCACCGCTTGCGTCATAGTGGTACGGTTCCCGGCGGCGCGGTTTGTTCTGACTGTGCTTCATGTGTGTTCACCTCCCTTCCAGTTCACTCGTGACGGTGAGAAAGCGCTGGCGGGTCTTGTCGAAGGTCAAGGGAATTTCGCCAATTTTGCCTTCCTTATTCTTGGCCAGAATGGCTTGATACTCTTCCTTGTCAGCAGACAGGAGCAAAATAGCGTCTGCATCCTGTTCCAGCTGGCCGGATTCCTTCAGATCGGCGGTGCTGGGGGATGCGTGTGCAGCGTTGCGGTTCAGCTGGGCCAGAGCTACCACAAGTATTCCTGTGGTCTGTGCCAGTTCGTGTAGGGCGATGGAAATGCTGGTGATTTGCTGGTATCGGTCTTTTGCCTTGCTGACGGTTAGCAGCTGCAAATAATCGATAAAAATAACCTGTGCTTTCATTCGCTGGGCCTGTGCCTTGATCCATCCCGTGCCCTTGCCGGATGCAGAGCGGATGAACAGCGGCAGCTTGTGCAGATCTGCAAGGCTGTCAAGGTCGGACTGAGGAACGGTCTTGCTCTTTACATCTGCCAGCGGAACCGCCAGACGGTTTGAAATGATGCGGGCGGTCAAGGTGTCCGGGTCAGTTTCAAGACTGAAATAGCACACACGGAAGCCCCGCCGGGCCTGCTCACAAGCCATCTGCAGGGACAGGGCGGTTTTACCGGCAGATGGTCTGCCGCCGATGATGAACAGGTTGCCGGGCGACAAATGCAGGTGCTTGTCCAGCACCGGGATACCGCTGGGGATGTACTTCGGCTTTTCATTCAACTTGCGGATATAGTTATCGACCAGTTCCCCGATGGGCTTAAAATCTTGTTCTTCCCGGTCGAGCGTCAGGGCTTCACCCATCTGGCTATATAGATCGGGCAGGTCTGCAAACGTGGTCAGGTTGCTTCCAGCCTGAAGGGCTAAATTCTGGAATTGGGTCAAGGCAGCTTGTTCCCTGACAAGCTGTGTCCATTCTTCTACGCGGTCGCGGGTTATAGCGATATACTCGCCCTCGCATTCCTCTACGCACCCCATGATGGCCGTTCGCTGCTCTGGGTATCGGGCACAGGCTTCCACCGCGTCCAACTGGCCCTTTGCATTCCAAAGGCCGGACAGTGCAGCAAACACCGGCTGAAGGTCTGCCGGGAAGTGTTCAATCTCCAAATCCGGCAGCGAGTAGGGCGCAAGGTCTGGCTTGATGAGGATTGCACCCAGTAAAACCTTGTGAATGTTCATGTCAGCACCTCAAACTTCCTTTCCTACGGCTGTTCGGGCTTCTTTCGGGCTTCCCGGCGGGCTTCTACATCCCCCAGAGTGCGCACCCCATCAGCCTGCCAGCCTTTCAGAATGCCGTCAACATAGCGCCACTTTCTCACGCCGTTTTCTGCGGCTTCATCAATGGCCTTGCAAATCAGCTCAGTTGAAAACGCTTCCCGGTAGCGTTGTAGCTTGTCCAGCGCAGAGCGGGGAAACTCGCCTATCTCGGCCTGAAAATGCTGTACGATCTGAGCAAGGTCTGAATCTGTCCGGGCTGCTGTTGTGGCGGCTTTCTTACAACTTCTTCCTGAGCTATGCTCTGCTATGCTATGCTGGGTTGTCACTTGGTTGTCAGATGGTATACCAATGGTATCCATTTGGTTGCCAGTTGGTATACCAAGGCTTACCAAAATATAACGTTTGTTCGCACTTTCTGTTAACTGCGCGAGTTCATTTTGAAACGCAGTTGGTTTGTATCTGTCATTGCGTAAATTATTGTTGGCTTTCCAATCGGTGATAACGAGCACTTTTGAAGGGAAAGAAATGACATATCCGGCGGTTTCCAAGGGCTTCAAATCACGAGCGGTGCAGCCAATAGAACGGATAATGGCGCGGGGGTTTGCTACAAACCCATCATCATCACCCTGCATACCAAGGTGAAAGTACAGGGCCTGCGATTTCAGTGGCAATTCCAGAAAGCTGTCTGTTTCAGTCACTGAACTTGAGAACATTCGTTTTACAGCCATTCGCTTACCTCGCCACCCGGCGGATGCCACCCACAGCTTCACCCTGTTCCGCCGGGATGGGGTCGCCCTCATTAAAATACTGGGCCAAGCTGTTCATATTCACGAGCCACCTGTGACCCGCCACAACGTACCGAATTTTACCTGTCCGGCAGAGAGAGCGGATGTAGGTCGGCGGTAGACCGTAGGTTTCAGCGGCCGCTTTCACGGTAGCCATCTGCGGGTATCGGATTAAATCTCCCATTCGATGCACCTCCTTGGTGTTGCTTGAAAGTTGATTTTTGATGCCGTGTCAGCAGTAAAGCACAAATCGAAAAATAATGCAATACCGCCAAATTCTGATTGAAAATTGATGTCATGAACCATTGTTGAAATGAAATCTTTTGCGTCAAAATCCATCTGGTGTCATCTGGTGATATCCCGTGTCATGCTTTGCAACGGATTACCTTGTTTTGCAATAGATTTACAGAGGGATGCCCACCTGATTTATGGATAAATGCTGCTGGTTTTGCACATCAAAAAATATTGATGAAATTGATTCATCAATACAATGAATGAAAGTGATTATGACTTGGCCGAAGAACTAAGCTGCTGAATGATTTGGAGGATTGCGGCCTTATCATCATCGGGAAGCTCCCGGCGGAGTTTTCTGGAAAAAGTTCCATCAGTCACACCGATAGCCTCGGCAACCTGCCAGAGAAAAACGCCAGCCGATGCAGCGGCCTCCCGGATGTCTTTGTTTGACTGCGCCTGTTTTAACATAATATCAACCTTTCTTCTCGTTGACGTTGACAATAGAACGTCAACAAGATATAATTTTGGGTGAACAAGCCTTGTTGCTGTTCTCGTTGATGCGATTATAAACTTTTGGAGAACAAAAGTCAATAAAGTTCTCTAAAACGGAACAAACGGAGGCGCATAGCTGTGGCAGTAGAGGAAAAGCGAAATATAAACGAAGATTTTGGAAACAGACTAAGAGAAATCATTGAAAAGAGAAAGAAAGAAACAGGACAGAATCTTCGGGCTGTGGCAAAGGATTTGGATGTGTCGCTTGGTGTCCTGTCAGATTGGCAAAACGGAAATAAGACCCCACGAGGGGATTCTATTGCGAAGCTTGCCAAGTATTTTGGTGTATCAGCGGATTACCTGTTGGGTTTGACGGAAGCCCAAACGGTAGACACAGATTTAAGGGCGGTTGCTGATTATACGGGACTGACGGAAAATGCGATTTTGGCACTCAAAGATTCGGAAATGTTTGAGTGTTATGATAGAAGTCAAAAGAAAATATTGTCTGATATGCTTTCAGATGAAAGCTGTCTGCACCAAATTGTAAATAGCATTTATCTTTACTTGAAAGCAACTGAAGAACAGGTGCATGAAGCAGAGGAACTGTTGAAAGGGGAGGCGGAATTGGATTTAAGAGATGCTGATTCGTCAGATATGGAACTTTGCCTGTTCAGAGCATCAAGAGCGGTCGAAGACTATATGAAGCATCTGAAGCATGAAAAACTGAAAGAACTGTCTGTTGAGGTGGATATAGAAAATCTGTAAAGCAGAGATGCTGATGCGAGGAAAACAGTATGGCGAAAATCATAAAGCGCACAAAGAAGGACGGCACTTGATCCTACTGCATCCGGGTCTCCAACGGCTATGATCGGCAGGGCCGTCAGGTGCTGGTAAACCGCACTTTTACTCCCCCGCCGGGGTTGACCGGGAAGAAGCTGGAAAAGGAGCTGCAACGTCAGGCGGATGCCTTTGAACAGGAAGTGCACAGCGGCATTTCGTTGGATGCGTCCATGAAGCTGGATGATCTGATAGAAAGATGGTTCACCGAGTATGCAGACCGCCAGTTGAAGCCCAAGACGGCCACTGAGTACAGAAAGCTGGTGCCGCGTGTGTCCGCTGCTCTGGGCCACATGAAGGTCAACCAGATACGCCCGGCGCACCTCATGGCGTTCTATGCGAACTTGTCAGAGGGCGGAGTGCGTCAAGATTCCACCTATACGGCAACGGCTGCGCTGCTGAAGCTGCTGCCGAAAGGCCAGCGGGCAAGGATCCGGGAAACCGCCGGGGTGGGCGAGGAAACCATGCGGGGGCTGTGCAGCGGCAAGCCTGTCAGCCGCAAGACCGCCGAGAAGGTGGCCGATACCGCCGGGCTGCCCCTGTCCAAAGCCTTTACCGAGAAGGTCAGGGCGGGTGGTAAGCTGGGCGGCAACACGCAGCTGCACTATCACCGCTTCCTGTCCAGTGTGTTTGAAAAGGCGGTCAAGTGGCAGCTGATCGATGAAAACCCCTGTCGGCGCACAGAAGCTCCCAAGGCGGCAGAAATCGAAGTGGAAGCATTGCAGGAAGAGGACGTTGCCAAGCTGCTGGAAGCCCTGCAGGACGCGCCAGCACAGTACAGCGTTATCACACAGCTGGCCTTGCTCACAGGTGCCCGCCGGGTTCATCCGCTCCAGCGATGCGGCGGCAGCGGACGCACTGACGGACGTTTTCAGCCGTATCAAGGAAAAGTCCCACGCATAACAAAAGACGGCTCACAGGGGCGTTTCTGCCGCCCTCGTGAGCCGTCTGCTTTTTGCTTCTTTCATGGTGTCCGTTTTATGGGATGATGTGCCCTCTGGAAAGTGCCTTAAAAGTGCCTTGTTTTACAGAAACAAAGAGAAACGAATGTGCACGTAGAGAAATAAAAACAACGATGAATCTATATAAATAGAGACAACCAGAAACATAGAAAACCGTACAAAGGCCCTCTACGAATCAGTAGGCCGGGGGTTCGAGTCCCTTCCATCGCACCAGAAAATGCCGTGAAATCGAAAGATTTCATGGCTTTTTTGTTTTGAGTAGCTTAAGCGAGCGACAACCACCAGCTCCGCTGGTGGAGTAGAAAATGCTTTAGCTATAAGATTCGAGCAAAGCGAGATGACAAAGAAATTGTTATCTTAGAAGATGCACTTTGCAACATAGCTCGTTAGAGCGGTAGGGCAGGTAATGCAGATGAAAGACGCTTGCTCGAGGCCCCTTGAGGGGCTTTGCCAGTAGGATGCCCTTCTAGGGCTTACTCAAGCCACCGGCTTAGCCGGTGGTTTTGACTGTGAGCCATGGGTGCACGGTTTCTGCACGGTTTTTGCACGGTCGGTGTTTTCCATGTCCGATTATGTAGGGCGCTGTATTGCATTGCAATCAGTGCCCTTTTTTGCATCAGGTGAGCAGTGCCAGGCGCAGCTTTGCCTTCATTTCCGGGTCGGCATCCTTCAGCAATTCCAAAAGAGCCGTCATGGAGATGGTGGGTTCGCCTGCGGCGGGTACAGCCTGCGGGCTGGGGGTGTCGGGCTTGGCATAGAAGCCGCTTTCAAACTTCTTGCCCAGCTCCACACGGGAGGACTGCTGGATATGGGCGTAGGTGTTCACCAGCATATCCGCACTGGCGTGACCTGTGGTCCCCTGCACCGCCTTGATGTCACCGCCGGAGATCATCAACTGATAGGTGGCACTGGAATGCCGCAGACCGTGGAACACGATGCGCGGGAACTCCGGGTGTGCGTCCTGCCATTTCAGGAACTTCTTGCGGATGAGCACCGGCTCCACCGCCAGACCGTTGGGGAGCCGCAGGAGCATCCCGCTGTTGCGGTACCGCTCCGGGTCGAGGGCTTCTTCCCGCTTCAGCCGTTCCAGCCACTGCTTCAGCTCCTCCCGCAGGGCAGCGGTCATAAAGATGGTGCGGCAGGAGGCTTCGGTCTTGGTGTCCTTCAGGATAAGAGAGGTCTTGCTGCCCTCCAGCTTGTCCGGGAAGATGCGGAGGATGCAGCCCTTGTCCACCTGTGCCAGTGTGTCCTTTTGCACCCGCTGCATGGAACGGTTGACGGTGAAGGTGCCCATGCCGTTGGCAGCATCAAAGTCGATGTCCTCCGGGGTCAGACCTGCCACCTCCCCTTCCCGCAGCGCACCCACCAGCGTCAGGTGCACCGCCAGATGCAGGATGGGGTCCTCCATGCTGTCCAGTGCTGCCCGCATCTCCTCCACCTCCCAGATGCTGCGCTCTTGGGTGGTCTTTTTGGGCGCTTCCACCGGGACGGGGCTTTTGATGAGGATGCCCCACTCCACCGCCAGCAGAAAGGAGTTGTGCAGAAGCTGGTGGACCTCATGAAGGGTAGTGCCGGAAAGGGTGCGCTTTTGTTGCTTGGGCGAGAGGTCTCGCCGCTTGCCGCCCACATACTGCCCGCAGGGGGTCTTGCTCAGGGTGTCGTACAGGGCTTCGATGTGGTAGGGCCGCAGCTTCTGCATCTGCATCTCCCCGATATAGGGGATGATGAGGTTCTGGATGAGGGCCAGATTGGACTGGTAGGTTTTCGGTGCCCACTTGTGCTTGCTGCACTGCTTGGGCAGCCAGTCCATCAGGAACTCCGCCACCGTCACCGTGGACGGGATCAGAAAATTACCGGTCGCCAGCTCGTGCTCGATCTGCTTCTGGCGTTTCACCGCCTCCTCCTTGGTGGGAAAGCTTTCCCATTTGTCGCAGCTCTTGCCGTGCTCGTCCTGATAGGTGTAGCGGACGCTGTAAGAACTGCCGCGTTTCGTGATATATGCCATAGATTTGCCTCCTTATCAAGCTGCCCGGTAGAGCCACGCATCGAAGCTGTCTTTCGGGATGCGGATGCTTCCGCCTGCCCGCAGGACACGGAATTCGGTGGTGCTGTTGCACAGGTTGTAGGCGGCACGCTGGCTGATGGCCAGCATCTGCGCGACCTCCTTCACCGTATACACCAGCTTTGTGGTCTCAGGGCTGTTGCTCGGAGACTTGACGGCATTGGTTCGAGTGACCACCTCCATTGTAGCCGGATCAGAGTCCGACTGCAAGGATTTTTTCGTATAATCCGAAGATTTCACATTCTCGTACATTTCATTACACATAGGCTTTTCTCCTTACTTATCGTGGCGCACCACAGGCTCCTGCGTGCGGTTCTCATAGAATCGAATGACCTCCGGCGGGATGCTGTCCAGTGTTTTCAGGGCGGCTTCATAGTCCTGCCGCAACTTGGCATCCCCCAGACGCTTCAAGACGCTCCCTTCCTTCGCTTTATCCAGCGAGGCAGAGAGCGTCTTATTTTTCTCTTTCAGTTTTTCGTTTTCGGCGGCAGTCTTGGTGAAGGCGACGTTGTACTTCCGCAACTGGTCCTTCATCCGTGCCACGTTGGGAATATAGCTGTCCAGCACTTTGCTGATCTCCGCCGCACGGCTCTTACCGTTGAAGGGGTTGATACCCACCAGCAGGGCGTCCAACTGCTCCTTCTGCTTGGTCAGTTGGGTCATCTCCTTGAAGATGCGGGGCGGGATGTGCTCTCGCCCGGTCTGGCTGGCGCTTTCGCCACGCTCCAGTTCCGGATACTGCTTGACCATGTGCTGCCAGAACTCGTCCTGCCACTTCACAAGGTTCTTGCGGTTGCCGATGATCTCCTTGGCACTCAGCCGTCCGTCAGCAGTCAGAGGCACAAAGCAGAGGTGCAGGTGGGGCGTTTTCTCGTCCATGTGGACAACAGCAGAGAGAAAGGTATCCGGGCACTGTCTGCCCTCCAAAAATTTCAGGGCGTACGCAAAGTACGCCCTGATCTCCCGGTTGGTCTTATCCTTGAAAAACTCCGGGCTGGCGGTGACAAGCGCCTCCACCACCCGCACGCTGTCTTTGCGGACACGGCAGTGGGCGGCGGCTATCATGCGGTCGGCTTCTTCCCGGTACCTGCCCTGCGGCTGCACCAGATGGAGGTTGTAGCGGCTCCGGCTCGTGTCGATGTCCGGGTTGCTGGCGTACTGCTCCTTGGTGCGCTCGTTGTGGGCTTCAATGGGGCTGATGGCAGGCCCTTTGTACTTTTTGAATCTTAAAATGCCGTATTGGGCTTTCATAGATCACGCTCCTTCTTGGGGTGTACAAAAAATCTGTACGGACTTCAAATAACCTGTACGGTCTGTACGGTGTACGGGAGTCCAAAATACAAACGATAACACGTCTTAATTTGCTTCGATTCGCCGTACAGGTGCGTACAAGTACAGACCGTACAGGTTGTACGAACTTCTTCCGTAAAAAATGCACTTTTTACGGGCAGGGGTGGACAAGCGGCTCGATGCCCACGAATCCCCGCACCCTGCGCCCACCGGGCAGGTAGATGTTGTTGGTGGCTTCAAGGTTATAGCGGCGGTCGTTCTGTCGCAGTTCCGCGCTGAAACGGATGGCAGATACGCTGTGGCAGGCGTTGTCCTCGCACCACTGCTTGTAAATGTCGTAGAACTCCTTGGAGCTGATGGAGTAGTCCGCCTTGAAGCGGAAATAGCCCTCGGACTCCATGAAGTCGATGACATTGTTGCTGCTGCGCTTGATGGTGTCCACGTTGGCAGCGGCTCGTTCGCTGACCGTGAAACGGAAATCGTTCTGTACCAGCCGGTGCAGTCCTTCCAGACACCAGAGCAGGATGCCTTCCAACTCGGCGCACATCTTCTCCACGAGGAAGGGGTCGTCCGTGCGGTCGGCAGGCTTGTCCTTGGTGGTCAGGATAAGCTGGCGGCGAAAGAAGCCGTCCGAATGGTCGTACAGCGAGGTCAACGCACCGTTGCCGAAGCAGAGGAACCGGGCATAAATGTCCCGCTGGTAGCTCTGGACACCCTTGCGCTCCAAGTCCAGCTTGGCTTCGGCGGTCACGATGGTCTTGATATAGTTGGTCTTGGGCAGGGCGTTCATATCCATATCATCGTCGATCATCAGCAGGCGGCGTTCCAGATCGGCGCGGGCAAAACGGTTGTTTTCCACTTTCTGGACGCTGCCATTGCTGGCGGCATCCCCCATGAGCCGTTTCAGCACTAGCCCGATTCTGGATTTGCCCTCGCCGCCCTTGCCGACAATGAGCATCATCTTCTGTCCCTTGGTGCTGGGGATCAGGCAGTAGCCCAGATATTCCTGTAAGGTGGGGATGTCGGCATCGTCCAGCAGCTCGTGCAGGAAGGTCAGCCAGCGTTCCGGGCTGGCTGCTTTGGGGTCGTACTTTACAGGCAGACGGTTCTGACAGAACAGACGACTCTCCTGAAAAGAGCCGTCCGGCAGATGGTACACGCCGTTCTGGAGATGGATGCAGTCCTGCTCAATGGGAAACGGGTCGGAAAAGGCCAGCAGCTTGATGGTCTCCAGAATATTGGTGACCTTTTTGGACAGGCCGGAGGTGACATATTCCTCGATGTTCTCCAAGATGCGCTGCTTGATCTCGCTTTCGTCCTCTACCGGGCCGTCCAGCGTGTACAGTGTACCGTTGACGCATTTCAGCGGCCACTGTTCCAGAAAGGCACGGCCAAACTGGACTTCATCGATCTTCTTGCCGTTGTACCAGTCCGGCCATAAGGGGTTGCGGGAAATGTTTTTCTTCATAGGGTGGTTCTCCTTTAGAAAAGTGAAGTGGTGGGTCTCACCGTGAGACCCACCACTTCAGGTGAATGAATCATTAGGCGCACTTTGCTAGAGCAAGGCGGTCGGTGCGCTCCTCCAGCATCAGCAGGTACGACCCGGACAGCAGCCGTGCAGCGGCATCGGCTTTCTGCTGGGGCGTCCCAAATGCAACGCAGTCCGTCAGGTGCTCGATGGTCTCGGTCATGTGGAGGGCTTCCACGAACCGCTCGTCCAGCGGTTCTTCCGGGCTGGCGGGCTTGTAGCGCTCCTGCCAGTCGTGCAGCAGGTCGAGATAGTCGGTCAGCACCCGCAGGCAGTAGGCGATGTCTGCCCACTGCTCGTCCGTCAGGCCACGCTTGGGCGGCGGCAGAGCGATGGCATTGGCGGGCGGCTTGTCCGGGTCAAGCCCGAAGTCAGTTATCAGCTTCTCGGCGGCTTGCCGGGGGTTCAGGTCGAACAGTTTGGCGGTGAGGTCGATGGCATCTCCGTTGGCTCCACAGCCGAAGCAATAATAATAGGTGTCGTTCAGCTTCATGCTGGGGTCGCTGTCGGAATGGAAGGGACAGCACACCATGCCATGGCGGTCGGGCTCCATGCCGTACATTTCTCCCACCTGCCGAACGGTGATGGCGGACTTGATCTTTTGATATAAACTCAAAATTTCTCCTTTGGTCAAAGGTTTTGGTACGAATCAATTTAATCCCTGCCACGTTCAAAGCCGGTCTCCCTTGCTGCCTCCCGACAGGAAATCTTTTTGGACTCTGTGTCGGCCCCATGCAGGGCGCTCGCTCCCCCGATGGGAGGTCTTGGCGGTCTGGGCAGTTCGGACGGTCATTCTGTTCTCAAGGTTCTGTTATGAAAGATATTTCAGAGGGCTTTCGCGGGAAGCCCTTAATATGTTCGCTGCGGGGGAGTTAATATGTTTTCTTTCTGTCTATAGGATAGCACCACGATGGCCGCTGTGCCGTATATCCATAATGTCGGAAAACAGGTGCAGAAACTGCAAAATTCCACGCTTATGGACAGGAACCGCTGGAAGTGGTATACTGTGCAAAAAACATCGGAGGTGCGACCATGAACATCAAGCTGACACTGGGAGAACGGCTCAAAGACCTGCGTGTGGAGCGGAATCTGAAGCTGGAAACGCTGGCAGAGCAGACGGGTCTGTCCAAATCGGCACTGTCGAAATATGAGAGCGACGATGTGACCGACCTCAGCATTTATGCGGTGACAACGCTGGCTGAGTTCTATGGCGTGACCACGGACTACCTGCTGAGGGTGACGGAAAACAAAAAACGCCCAGATGCAGTCCTTTCGGACTTGCATCTGAGCGATGGCGCAGTGGACGTATTAAGGAATGGAAAATTCAATCATCGGCTGCTGTGTGAGCTGATCGTGCATGAGAATTTCCGGCGGTTCATGACCGATCTGGAAATCTATGTGGATGGATATATCAGCGCAAACATTCAAAACCTCAATGCCGGTCTGGAAGCAACGCGGCAAATGCTGAAAAAGAAGTATGCAGCAGATGAAAATGATCTGTACATGAGCACCTTGAAGCTGGGGCAGATCGATGAAGATGAGTACTTTGGCCGGGTCTTGTATGATGAACTGGTGGCTATCCTGAAGAACATCAAGACGGAACACCGCAAGGACAAGACCACTTCGGATGGTTCAATGATCGACAACCTGATGAAGGAACTGGAGGATGCACAGAAACTTGAAGGGTCTGCGGATGAAAAGAAGATCCGAACGGCATTGAAGGCAATCGGCATCAACTACGATAAGCTGACAGAAGATGAAAGAAAGCTGATAAAGAAGATTCTTTATAAAACGGCAATGCTGAAACCGGGGACACTTGCAGGCAACCGGGGCAAGCACAGACGCTGATCATTTGCCCTGCATCTCATAGGAGAAACGCTGCTGCGGCAGGAAGGAGAACGTACACCATTGGTTCCTCTGAAAGCCTGCGCTGGGTGGGCAGAAACCATTAGCTGCCATGCCCATCCGCGCATCCTTCTGCCACAGAACAGGTGCTTGCCGGAACCTCTCGCAGCCCCTTTTCCGCGTCAGCCGGAACCAAGGTGTAACACACTAGACTTTGCAAGCAAAGTCGTGTGCCAAAGGGATGCTGCGGCCCCTTTGGAAACCCAAGATGTATTCGACTACAGTCGAAGAAACAAAACACTCCAATCCTTTATAAACAGGGTTGGAGTGCTTTTGCTTGATATGTAAAATAAATCCTTGACGCGATAAAAATTGTCTGATATATTATAACTAATATGCTAATTAGCTTGTTTGTTAATTTTTGGGGGAAGGTGCGGATGTGATTGAGACTTATGGACAACTAATTCATGCTGCAAGACAACACCACGATCCGCCAATGACGGCTAAAGCTTTTGCCGACAAAATTGATGTGAAACCGCCTTTTGTAACGGATTTGGAAAAAGGGCGAAGACTGCCATCACTAGAAACACAAAAAAAGATAAAAGAGGTGTTGGCGTGTGATGAATATCCAGAACTTCTTTTTGATGATCTGGCAGCGATAAGTAACTCGGATAGCCGTGTGGTAGCAGAGGACATATCAACATTTATCCGTAAGAGTGCCGCTATTCGAAATTTGATAAGAGCGATTCAAGATCGACATTTAACTGCAAAAGAAATTGATATGATTACTTCGAATATAGGAGGAACGGACCATGACGCTAAATGAAATCTTCAAAAATACTACATATGATGGAACATTGTTTTCGGAAGAATCTAAGGCGTATGTAGAATCTAAAATTTCACATAAAACAATTCGTGGAAGCGAAGTGCCCTATATTACGTGCGAAATCCGGAAAAAGGAAATCAAGCTTACGCCTGAAGAAGCGGTTCGGCAGCTTTACATTTACAAACTAATGCATGATTATGGCTACGCTGCAAGTCGCATTCAACTGGAGACGCCGATTCATTTTGGTCGTGAAATAAAGAGAGCGGATATTGCCATTATGGATAAAGACCGTCCAATGGTTCCCTATATTATTGTGGAACTGAAAAAACCAAAGTTAACGGACGGAAAGGAACAGCTGAAATCTTACTGCAATGCAACGGGTGCGCCCATTGGTGTCTGGACGAACGGTGAGCAAATTTCTTGCTATAATCGGAAAGACCCAAATTTCTTTGAAGAAATCAGCGACATTCCCAAAGCAACTCAGAAGCTTTCGGATATTATCAGCGAGAAGTTTACTTACGAAGATCTAAAGAAGAAAGACAAAATTAGTACACAGAAAAAGTCACTGAGATCTCTTATTAAGGAAATGGAAGATGAAGTTCTGGCAAGTGCCGGCGTTGATTCTTTTGAAGAAATCTTCAAACTGATTTTTGCAAAGCTGTATGACGAATTGGTGTGCGCAAACGATTCGACTGCATATTTGCAGTTCCGTAATAATGGTGGTACAGACTATGAATTGAAAGAAAAAATTCAGGGCCTTTTTGACGATGCCAAAAAGAAGTGGGAAGGCATTTTTACAGACGAAAGTAAAATCTTACTTTCGCCATCGCACCTTGCGGTTTGCGTGGCATCGCTGCAAGATATCAAGTTGTTCAACAATAATCTGGACGTTGTGGATGATGCTTTTGAATATCTGATGAGTAAAGCTCAAAAAGGCGAAAAAGGACAGTATTTTACTCCGCGATATGTCATTGATATGTGTGTTAAGATGATGAATCCTACGGTCAATGACAAAATTATTGATACTGCATGTGGTAGTGCTGGCTTTACGGTGCACAGTATTTTTAAGGTGTGGAAAGATATTCGACGTGCAAAAGGACTTCCCGAGGGAGACGGTTTTACAGCGGCAGAGCGCATTCCTGAAGAAACAAATTTCGTTAGGGATAATGTATTTGCGATCGATTTTGATGAAAAAACTGTCCGTGTTGCCCGTACGTTGAATTTGATTGCAGGCGATGGCCAGACCAATGTGCTGCACTTGAATACATTGGATTACTCGCGTTGGAATGAGACAACAAAACAGGAAGACTGGATTGATACCTATAATGAAGGATTTAAGAAACTGAAAAAACTTCAGCCAGCTGGGGTTAAGGATTATAGCCAATTCCAGTTTGATCTTGTGATGGCAAACCCGCCTTTTGCAGGAGACATTAAGGAGAATACTATTATTTCGCACTATGAACTTGGAAAAAATAGTGCTGGCAAATGGCAAAATAAAGTTGGTCGGGATATTCTGTTCATTGAACGCAATCTGAACTTCTTGAAACCAGGCGGGCGAATGGCTATTGTTTTACCGCAGGGACGATTCAATAATTCTAGCGATAAGTATATTCGTGAATTCATTGCTGAACGTTGCCGAATCCTTGCAGTTGTTGGGCTGCACGGTAATGTATTTAAACCTCATACAGGAACCAAAACCTCAGTTCTGTTTGTTCAGAAATGGGATGATGTTTTATGCCCGAAAAAAGAAGATTATCCGATTTTCTTTGCGACGATGCAAAAACCGAGCAAAGACAACTCGGGTGAAAAGATCTATGTAAAAGATCCGGTTACTGGCGAAAATAAGCTGGACAGCCATGGACACTTGATTGTTGATCACGATCTTTATAATCATGATGGAATGACACAGGATGGTATTGCGGAAGCATTTTGTGAGTTTGCAAAGAAAGAAGGGCTGAGTTTTTTTCGATAAGCCCATCCGTTGAACCTTTCGATGAAGTAAAGTATAAGGCTTTGATGGATGGGCTGGATTTTCAAGAAATCAACAAGCATGAATTAGAAAATGAATTTACTATCGGTGCAGAATATTATGGTAAAAAATATGTAGAATCCATATCTGTGGTAAAACGACAAGCAAACACCATGCCTCTTGGCCAAATGTGGATATTGGCAACGGATGGCGATCACGGATCTCCTGACTATCAAGAAAGTGGTGTGCTGTATCTTTTAAGTGAATGCGTTAAGGATGGCTATATCGAAACAGCGAAGTGCAGATACATTACCGAAGAAAAGAACCGAGAGTTAAAACGCTCCTGCTTACATCCTGGGGATATCGTTGTAACTAAAACCGGTGTGTACTTTGGTAAAAGCGCAGTCATACCCGAAAGCATACCTGAAGCGAACACGATTGCACATGTGGGCAAAATTACATTAAAACCGCAATATAATCCGTATTATGTATCCACATTCTTAAACTGCAAGTATGGCTATTATCAGCTAAGAAGACGTGGCATAAAAGCTACACGTCCTGAAATTAAGCTTGTTGAATTTCCAGACATAATCGTTCCGGAGTTTAGCAAAGGGTTATACTCTGCAATCGAATCAACTGTACAAACGGCTAACGCTCTTTATGATGAAGCTGGCAATGTAATCAATCAATCTGAACAAATGCTAATGCGGATTCTTGGCATGTCACAAATTACTGATACGGCTGTTTCTATAAAAAATTTCTCTGAGAGTTTTATGAAAACAGGACGTCTTGATTCTGAGTACTACCAGCCTAAATTTGACGCTCTTTTTGATACGATTAAGAAGTTCTCGAACAAGCAGCTGGGTGGAAACGATGGAATTGTTAGCATCAAAAAATCTATTGAACCAGGTAGTGATGCATATAAAGACGAGGGTATCCCTTTCGTTCGAGTAAGCGATGTTTCCAAGTATGGAATTACAGCACCAGAAATTTACCTTTCATATGACGTTGTTGAAAATGTAGACGCATTGTATCCTAAGAAAGATACGATCCTCTTTTCAAAGGATGGCAGTGTAGGGATTGCATACAAGTTAGAACGTGATGAAGATATCATTACATCTGGTGCCTTACTGCACCTAACTGTCAGGAATACAAGTGAAATCCTTCCAGATTATTTGACGCTGGTACTTAATTCCCCTGTTGTTCAAATGCAAGCTGAGCGAGACTCAAACGGAGCAATTATTCAGCATTGGAAACCTTCCGAAATCGAAAAGGTCATCATCCCTGTATTGGATATAGACAAGCAGAAAGAACTCTCAGAATTGGTTCGGAAATCATTTGCACTTCGCCGCCAGTCTAAACAACTGCTTGAATATGCAAAGCAGGCCGTGGAGATGACAATCGAACAAGGGGAAGATACTGCTTTGGCATGGCTGAAAGAGAAGACTTCTGCTTCGGAGGTGTGATTATGACAGCAGACAAGACATATAAAAATTGGAAGGCCGTTACCGAAGCAGATTTTGTTTCACTATTTATAAAAACATGGTTTGCCTATATCTCAACTTTGAGAATAATGTACCCGGAAGCATATAACCGTCGAGGAGATAAAAAATACCTAAATAAATATAAGGATTTTTATCGAACGGAAGGATATAGAAGGTTTAATGTTGATAAAAATGTTATGGCTTCTATTGAAAAAGTTTATCAGGAGGGACGAAATGTTATCATAAATAATTATCCAGAATATTATCTTTGGGATTTTTATAAAATTAACGATGATTTTGAATTTAGCTATCGACAAGTGCCGCCAGACAGGTCTGAGTGTTTCATTGTAGGACTGAAGATGCATAGAAATCGTGGAACTAAATGGAGTTTTATTGTTCATGGATTTGTTCGCCTGTTTGGAAAATATTATGGAGAAAACTATAATGAAAATATTTCGTTTCAGGTGAATGTATCAGATGTTTTAAAGCGTTCAGATCAGTATGTAACAGAACATCCAGAGGCCAGCGAACAAAACTACTTGGCGTGGCTTTTACAAGAGATAAATATTGAAGTAACGAATAAGCTGACACAAGCGTTTGAAGATGCGCTTGAACAGAAAGGCTATGGAAAAAGAGTAAAAGCCAAGATCAATGATCTTATGAGGCAAGCAATTGCAACGATCTGGGCCACATTTTCTCTTAATGCCAAAGATGAGTCATCTAAAACAAAAGAGGAAATGGAACGAAGTCGAAACACGTATGAGATCATTCGTCAAAGACCGCTGAATTACTTTATTTACCACATGGATGTCAAGTTGAAACCTGAACGGACAGAAATGACTGCAAGTGAAGAGCGATGGTATGAAGAACTACAGAGGGATCTGGAAAAAGATAGTGTTTTATGGTTTTTGGATTTTATTTACCGATTAAGAAATGCGCTTTTTCACGAAATCATAGATCCCTTGGATGAGGAGTGGCAGACCATCTTCAAAAATGCGTATTTGGTTTTAAAAGAGATTGTTGATTTGAATATCGAGCAAATTCAAGAAAGAACCGAACAACCTGTGCAAGCTTAATTCGCAAAAGAAAAATCTGACGTTAGGAAGAAATTTTAGCTTGCCTTGTTCAATTACTTGAATCCATAGGCTTTTGTGGTATAGTAAAACTAGAGGATAGCAGCAATGACCAGCTATCGATGGCAATGAAGCAGCAGACTGGTTTGGTGTCATCCGCTTGCGGAGCCAGACTATGGGTTAAGTGGAAATCACAAGCCGAATAGATTCAACAAATCGAAAGAAAACGCTTAACAGAAGCCTTGCCTTTCGGCAGGGCTTCTATTTTTTGGAGAAAATAGAACGGGAAGAGATTTGCTTTTTCAGCGAAAGGAGGCCCCAACCATGACCGAACAAGCGCTCCGTAAAATGATTACTGTCGTGGAAAGCACTCGGCAGGAGTTTAAGTCGTGGGTGAAATGCAAGGACTACCGGCAGCGGAAAGAGCTTGCGGTGAAAAGTGCGGTTGCGCTGGCAAAGAGCGGTCATCAGGCGGGAAAGAAAATGGAAGGCGTTGCATCGGCAGCTTTGAATAGCCCGAAATACAGCAGCACGACCAAAACTCTTGTGGGCAGCGTTCTCTCGCAGTCTGACAAAAATCGCTAAATAACCTAAAATGGGGCGTACAGTTTACAACTGCGCGCTCCATTTTTTACAACAGAAATCAAATATAAAGTGGTATTACGTCGAATTATTTGAGAAATTGCCGGAAAATCCATGTAGATAATATTGGAAAATTGTGGTATAATAATACCAACCAGAAAGGAGGGTTGTGCTATGGACAACAACCAACTACAGTACATCAAAATTCAATCGCAATACGCTGATAAGGTAGAGCAATTTGAAAAGTGCGTTGTCAAAGCCGCAAAGCTGACACACGCGATTGCTGACACGGCTGAGAAAAAATGCAAGCAGGCGCGGATGGCAATGGAATCTGGCAACATAGATGTTATGCGGAATACGATTCAGCAGTACATCTGCCAGTACGGACGAGATTGGTCACGTTTCCGGGATGTTCGGATACAGCTTGTAGATGGGAACACCTATGCACAGCTCTCTGCCGTTGACCTTATCCAGCAGCTACATTGTGTTATCACGCTGGTGTACAAGGATACTGCGTTAAAAACGGTGAACAAAGAAGCATTCCGAGAGTGCGTTAAAAGTTTGCTAAAGCAGTCCAAAATGTTTACCGATAAAGAGCTAGATGCAATGTTTGCGTAAAACAGGATAGCTGAAAATAAGCAAAGCCCACAAGCTGGATATAAAATCCGGTCTGTGGGCTTTACCATATCAGGAGTAATATTTCTGTGTGTGGTTGCCGGGATGATGGGCTTCTGGAACTCAACGGCAAGACCTATATGCTGTCCCTCAAGGTCTACGAAACGGTGAAAACCGATGTGGCCTATGTGCAGGATAAGACGGTCAGCCAGATTCAGGCAAAGGATCGGATTCTCGAATATCTGAAGCATAAGCCGTCGATTACGAATCAGAAAGCACAAGAGCTGTGTGGGTTTAATAAGAATCAAACCTATTATATCCTGCACCAGATGTGCAAGGACGGCATCTTGCAGCCTGATGGCGTAGGCCGAGGAACGAAGTACAAAAGCGTGAAGTGAAAATTTACGCTGACTTTTACGCTGAAAGTTTGATTTGCGCTGAATTTACGCTGACTTTCCGGGATTTGCGCTGAAAATACGCTGACTCGGTACGGTTTGCGCTGAATTTACGCTGAGAAACGCGCGCCGCGCGATTAGCATTTTTGCCGCGCGTTTTCTGCGGCTCAATCCTCCAGCCTGCCGTGGTCACACCCCAGCGACAGGTAGTGCTCCATATCCCCTCTCAGCACCATCTGGGCATACTCCAAGGGCTTGTTATAGAGCAGCCAGTCCAGCTCTGCCCGCTGTGCCGGGGTGTTGCCGTACTCATCCTCGACGGCGATGCAGTCGATGGCAAGAGTGGTGCCATCCTCGAACCGGGCTTCCACCCGGTTGGTGTCCATGTTGTAGCGGCAGGAAAGCAATTTTGTCATAATAGTATCCTCCAAGACTTGATTTTTGGTGTGCGGTCACTCGAACCAATGCCGTCAAGTCGTTGTCGGATAAGTCGATTTTTCATTTGTCTGAGAGTAAGTGCACGGTTTCTGCACGGTTTTTGCACGGTTTCAAAACGTGCAAAGGGTGAAAATCGTTGCAAAATCGGACAAAGGATGCAGAAACTCCAAACTCAAAACTTGCGATGTGTCGCCGAAAATAACGATAAAACGTAACTTCCAAAAATTGAGGGAATCGCCCGGCGTGCTCTACGAATCAGTAGGCCGGGGGTTCGAGTCCCTTCCATCGCACCAAATAATGAAAATCCGAACCTTTTCTCAATAGGAGAAGGGTTCGGATTTTTTGTTTTCTTCGGAAATGAGAATGCCGCGGTTGCGCAGCAATAAAAGCCCCAGTGGGGCTTTTAAGCGGCAGAGCGGTCTTGCGCCAGCAAGATGGAGGGGCCTCCGCCCCGACAAGTGACCATAAAAGAAAAATATCGCCCACGCAGCGCAGCGATGGATTTTGTCGGGTGAAGTAAGCGGCAAAATGAATCGGGTGTGTTGCGGGGCGGTAAGTTCTTTCGTGGACTTTTCCTCACGGAAGTGGTGGGTCTCACGGTGATAACCAACCACTTTCTGTGGCTGTGTTCAAAATGAACACGACCACATTTTGTGGGTGGTTTCAAACCAATCCACAAAGACGGTGGGATTTACAAGAAAAATACCACTGTATGTGAAATTCGTCAAGAGGGTTTTGGAAAACCCCTATTCTCACACTCATCCACCCTATCATGTGGGGAACCACGGGCATGATCTTGTGATCATGCGTTCTCCCAAAATGCTGACCCCAAATGAATACGATGTGTTTTTCAGCTTTCTGGAAAACACGGTGATGAAAAACGCATACTGACAGTAAAACCGCTCCGAGCGTTCTGCCCGGAGCGGTTTTGCGTCAGCAGTATTTATGCAGAATGGTCATAGACGGAGGGAGAAGTCATGCGTCCTTGCACAGCTTGGTCAATTCTTCGATGGCGGCATCCTCGTCCGGGCCATCGGCGGCGATGGTCACGGTCTCGCCGCACTTCACGGCCAGACCCATTACGGCAAAGATCTTCTTCATGTCGGCGACTTTGCCGTTCTTAGTCATAGTGACTTTGCTCTCAAAGCCTTTGGCAGCTTTGCTCAGGATACCGGCGGGACGGGCGTGCAGGCCTTCTTTGTCCTGAATGGTGATATCGATGCTCTTCATAAAAATCTCTCCTTCTTGGAATCGTTATTGTAAGTGCTCCAGCACATAGTTCATATCGGAAGTGGTCTTGAGCTGTTCCAGCGCATCCTCGTCTTCCAAAATCTCGCAGACATTGCCCAGCAAGTCAAGATGGTCGTTGCCGACACCGGCAATGCCGAACACGAGGTAGGCTTTTTCATCGCCGAAGTCCACGCCCTGCGGATATTGCAGCAGGACAACGCCGGACTTTTTAACGGTGCCCTTCTTCTGGCTGGTGCCGTGGGGAATGGCTACGCCCATGCCCATGTAGGTGCTCACCAGCTTTTCGCGCTCCACCATGGCATCGGCGTAACTGTCATCCACATAGCCCCGCTTTGCCAGCAGCGCACCGGCGGCACGGATGGCCTCCTCCTTGGTGACGGAGGGCAGACCCAGCTGGATGTCCTCCGCCTGGATCTTCATCACGGAACCGTTGGCTTTGGAAGCCTCGGTCACGGCAGCCGCCAGAGGGGCTACGGCTGCATTGCGCAGGTCGGATACGATCTCCTCATTGGCGGCAGCTTCGGCCTTGGCATCCAGTGCCGGGGTAGTGGAGGTCAGTGCGTTGTACAATGCGTCCAGATGCGGATCTGCAAGGAAGTTATCCAATGTAACAAGCTGTGCCTGCGGGGCGCACTTGGCGGCGCGGTCAGCCAGAACGCGCTGGCAGACCACCACGTCCGCGTCGGCGGGGATGGTATCCACGCTGGAGTTGGTCACGGTCAAGTCGGGGCGCTCCGCCTTAATGCGGTTGTGGAACTTGGTAGCACCCATGGCGCTGGAACCCATACCGGCATCGCAGGCAAAGACGATCTTGCGGATCTGGCCGACATTCACGGCAGTAGGCTCGGGGATCTCGCCCTTGGCCTGTGCCTTCATCTCCTTCATTTCGTTCTGGGCATCGGTCAGGCTCTTGGTGTGACCGGAGGTCGCTTTCAGAATGACCGAGGACAGAACAAAGGAAACAGCACCGGCGATGACAACGCCCAGCAGAACGGTGAGAATGGAATCCCGGGGAGCCATTGCCATGTAGGCGATGATGGAACCGGGAGAAGCAGGGCCGGACAGACCTGCACCGGTCATAGAGTAGAACAGGATGGCGCAGAAGTTGCCCACGATGGGGGCGATGATGATCACGGGGTTCATCAGGATGTAGGGGAAGTAGATCTCGTGGATGCCGCCCAGCAGGTGGATGATCACAGCACCGGGAGCGGACTGGCGGGTGGTGTCGTCCTTGCAGAAGAAGCAGTAGGCCAGCAGGACACCAAGACCGGGACCGGGGTTGGCTTCCAGCATATACATGATGGAGCGGCCGGTCTCAGCAGCCTGGCTTGCACCGATGGGGCTGAAGATGCCGTGGTTGATAGCGTTGTTCAGGAACAATACCTTTGCAGGCTCAATAAAGATGGACACCAGCGGCAGCAGGCTGTGTGCCACAAGGAAGTCCACACCGGCGGTCAGCACGGTGAGGATGGCAGTCATGAACGGGCCGATGACGTAGTAGCCAAGGATGGCCAGCAGCATACCCAGAATGCCGATGGAGAAGTTGTTGATCAGCATCTCGAAACCGGCGGGGATATGGCCTTCCACCTTCTTATCGAATTGCTTGATGACCCAGCCGGCCAGAGGGCCCATGACCATGGCGCCCATCAGCATGGTGTAGTCCGAGCCGCAGATGCAGCCCACCACGGCGATGGCGGCGATGACGCGGCCGCGGTCGCCTGCAATCATCTTGCCGCCCTGCCCTGCAATGAGGATGGGCAGCAGGTAGGTCAGCATCGGGGAGACCATGCTGGCCAGCTTTTCGTTGGGGAACCAGCCCGCTTCAATGAACAGAGCGGTGAGGAAGCCCCACGCGATGAATGCGCCGATATTCGGCATGACCATGCCGCTGAGGAACTTGCCAAAGCGGGAAACAGCGTTTTTCATTTGTAGCTCTCCTTTTTCACTTGAAAGGCAGGCGGTGCAGCTCCTGTGGCATGGGAGCTGCGGCCTGCGGACGGGTTATTCGGAGGAGCTTTCGTTTCGTTCTGGCACTATTCTAGCCGATACTGCGCCGGATTTCAATGGTGACAAGCGGTGGGGTTGTCACCGGAGGATGGTGACACCAGTGGGCTGATACGGCAACATTTCCAATGGATGCGCGGGTGATTTGTGCATATTTGCTGATGCGCCGGGATACAAGACGGGAACAAGGAAGCTTTTGTCACCGGGCAATGGTGACAAAAAACACACAACTTCTTTTCTGCGTTAGGGGCTGGCAGACGGGGTAGCACTATGTTACAATAGAAGCAATGGGTAACTTTTGGGAAAAGGAGAGAAGCAACATGGGTGCGGTGTATCGTGAGGAACTGTCGGCAAATGCACGGAAGCTGATCGAGCAGCTGCTCAGCCTTCCGCAGGGCTGGGTGACGGCGGCGGCGCTGGCTGAAAGCATCGGGGTCAGCCGCCGCACCGTGCTGCGGGAGCTGCCCGCTGTGGAGCAGTGGATGCAGGCTGCCGGGGCGCATTTTGTGCGGAATCCCGGCAAGGGTCTGCTGCTGGATGAAGCGCCGGAGCGGCGAGACGCACTGCGCACCCAGCTGAACAGCGGCGACAGGAAAAAACTTTCCCGCGCAGAGCGGCGGCAGCAGCTTTTGACAAGGCTGCTCAGCGAGCAGGAGCCCTGCAAAACAGCGGTACTGGCACGGGCGCTTGGCGTTTCGGAAAGCACGCTGTCTGCGGACTTGGATGAACTTGAGACCAAGCTACACCCCTACCGGGTGGAGATGTTCCGCCGCCCCGGCGTGGGGGTCTGGCTGCAGGGGGATGCTTCTTCCTACCGGAGGGTGGTGTCTGCCCTGCTGCGCAGCAGTATGCCGGAAAAGGAACTGGCAGAGGTGCTCTGCGGACGGATGCCGGAAAACGAGATCTTCTCGACCCTGCTGGATACAAAAACGGCCGAAAAGGTCTGGGCGGTTTTGCAGCAGTTTGAACAGGAAGAGCAGCTCCATCTGCCGGATGCAGGCTTTCTGGCGCTGGCGATCCATTGCACCCTGACCATTCAGCAGCTGCGGCAGGGCGGCGACAAGGGCAGCGCCCCCAGAGGGCTGCGCCCGGCGGGCAATCATGCTGCCCGGCTGGTGGCGGCGCTGAACCGCGCCTTCGGGCTGACCCTGCCGTCTGAGGAAGCGCAGTATCTGGAACTGTATCTCGCTGCTTATCTGGGTGCGGAGGATCCTTGGGGCAGTGCGCAGGAGATGGAACTGCGGAATCTGGAAGCCGCCCTTATCCGGGAAATGGAAAAGGCGCTGCACACAGACCTTTCCGGTTACACCTCTCTGCGGGATGACCTGTACTGCCACCTGCGCCCCATGCTGCTGCGGGTGGAGCAGAACATTCGTACCGAAAACCCCCAGCTGGACACCATCCGCACCGACTACCCCGGCCTGTGGAAAGCCACCCGCGCCGCCTGTGATGCGGTGCAGCAGCAATTCGTCCTGCCCGCCATCTCGGACGACGAAGCGGCCTACCTTGCCATGCACTTTGGCGCAGTGCTGGAACAGAATGCCATGTTCCGGCTGCGGCTGCGGGTGGTAGTGGCCTGTCCGCTGGGCATGGGTTCCAGCCGCTTTCTGGCTTCCCGGCTGGGAAACGAGTTTCCCTCTTTGCAGGTGGAGGGGTGCTGCTCGGTGCGGGAGCTGAACGCCGCCGACCTGCGTCGGAGAAAAATCGACTTCATTATCTCCACCGTGCCGCTGGAACTGGATTACCCGGCGGTGTGCATCAGCCCTTCCCTGCTGGAACCGGATCGTGCCGTGCTGAAGGACGCTATCACGCAGTACAGCCAGAACCGCGCAGAACCGGAACCGGCGGTGCAGCCTGTGCAGGATGCACCGCACGCAGGCTCTAAGCTGCAGTATTATGCGCGCCTGACCCGGTCCATGACCGGGCTGCTGGAATATCTGACCATCCAGCCCGTCAAGGCTCCCGGCAACCGCGCTGCCCTCATCCATGCAGCGGCGCAGCTGTTCTGCCCGCAGGAAGCGGACGCCCGGCTGGTGGAGCAGCAGCTTCGCCGCCGTGAAACGCTGGGCGATACCTACATCAAATCCCTGTATGCCCTGCTGCTCCATTGCAGGACAAGTGCGGTAAAGGACTGCCGCTTGGGCTACCTGCAGGCACAGCCGCCGGTCTATGAGCCGGGGCGCATCGTGCTGGGGGCACTGGTGCTGCTGGCTCCGGACGACGGGAACGGCGTCCCGGTGGAGGTCATGCAGAATGTCAGCGGGCAGCTGATCGAAACGCCCCGGCTGATGGAGGCACTGCTCACAAGCGTGTGCATCCGGATGTAGCCGAGCACCCCGCCATCATGGGTCACGAGTTCGCCGGTGATATCGTCAAGGTGGGCAAGGCGCATCAGGACAAGTTCAAGCCCGGCATGAAGTTCACCCTGCAGCCCGCCCTGAACTACAAGGGCACCATGTGGAGCCCCGGCTACTCCTACGAGTTCTTCGGCGGCGACGCCACCTACTGCATCATCCCTGCCGAGGTCATGGAACTGGGCTGCCTGCTGGAGTACAAGGGCCGTGCTTACTACGAGGCTTCTCTGGCCGAGCCTATGAGCTGCTCCATCGGTGCTTTCAACGCCGCCTACCACACCAAGATGGGTGTGTACCATCACGATATGGGCATCAAGAAGGGTGGCAAGCTGGCGATTCTGGCCGGTGCAGGCCCCATGGGTCTGGGTGCTCTGACCTACGCACTGCACCGTGATGTGCGCCCCGGCATGGTGGTGGTCACCGATATCAACGAGGATCGTCTGGCCCGTGCGGAGTCCCTCTTCCCCCCGAAGGAGGTCAAGGAGAAGGACGGCATCGACCTGTACTTCGTCAATACCGCCAACATGGCAGATCCCGCTGCCGAGCTGCGGAAGCTGACCGGCGGTACCGGCTTTGATGATGTGTTCTGCTACGCCCCCATCGCGCCGGTGGTGGAGCTGTCCAGTGCTGTGCTGGGTCGTGACGGCTGCCTGAACTTCTTTGCAGGCCCCACCGACAAGCAGTTCAGCGCCAAGATGAACTTCTACGATGTGCACTACAATTCTACCCATGTCATGGGCACCACCGGCGGTAATACCGCCGACATGATCGAGTCGCTGGAACTGACCGCCGCTAAGCGCATCGATCCGGCTGTGATGGTCACCCACATCGGCGGTCTGAACGCCGCTGCCGAGACCACCCTAAACCTGCCCAAGATCCCCGGCGGCAAAAAGCTGATCTACACCCACCTGACCATGCCCCTCATCGCCCTGACCGATCTGCGTGCCAAGGGCGAACAGGACAACGACCCCCGCTATACCGCACTGGCTGACATCGTGGATGCCCACAACGGCCTGTGGTGCCCGGAAGCAGAGGAATATCTGCTGGCAAACTTCAACCCGGAGGACTAAGCGGAACGTGCCATGGGACAGGACAAACGCAGACAGGAGGAATCCCCCATGGAACAACGCCGCAATCAGATCGTGGAGCTGGTGAACCGCAAAGGCAGCATTAGCTTTGCCCAGCTCAAGGAAGCTTTCCCTTCCGTTTCGGAAATGACCCTGCGCACCGACCTGAAAGCACTGGATGAAGCCCGCCGTGTGGTGCGGGTGCATGGCGGTGTCAAGTCGGTGGAGCAGGTGGTAGGCACAGACGACCTGCTGAGCCGCCGTTCCGCCCGCAATGCCGAAGCAAAGCAGATCATTGCCGAAAAAGCCGCTGCTCTGCTGCGCCCCAACACCACCCTGTTTCTGGATTCCGGCAGCACCGCCACAGCAGTGGCCCGGTGCATCCCGGATCAGCCCATGCTCATCTACACCAGCGGCCTGAGCTGCGCCATGGAGCTGGCAAAGCTGGAAAAGCCCCATGTGTCCCTGCCGGGCGGCAGCCTGAACCGGTTCAGCCTGAGCGTCTGCGGTGCACAGAGCATCCAGACGATGGAGGGCATCAACTTTGATCTGCTGCTGCTGGGCGTGACCAGTTACAGCCCGGAAACCGGTTTTACCTGCGGCGTGGAGGATGAAGCACGGCTCAAGCAGACCGTGCTCCGCCGCTGTGACTGTGAGCAGAAAGCCGTGCTGCTGGATTCCTCCAAGATCGGACTGAAAAGTACATTCCACATTTGCGAGCTGTCCGATATTGATATTGTGATCTCGGACGGAAAGCTGCCCGTAGAATTTTTACAGGCCTGCCGGAACGCAGGCGTAACAGTACTATAAAAGGAGCGTTATTATGAAGATCATCCGCGCAAAAGATTATCAGGATATGTCCCGCAAAGCGGCCAACATCATCTCCGCACAGGTCATCATGAAGCCGGACTGTGTACTGGGTCTTGCCACCGGCGGCACCCCGGTGGGCACTTATGCCCAACTGGTGGACTGGTACAACAAAGGCGATTTGGATTTCTCCGAGGTCACTACTGTCAATCTGGACGAGTACCGCGGCCTGCCCAAGGAGCATCCCCAGAGCTACTGGTATTTCATGAATGAGAACCTGTTCAGCAAGGTGAATATCGACCCGGCCAAGACCAACCTGCCGGACGGCACCAATCTGGACACCGCCGCCGAGTGTGCCCGTTACAACGGTATCATCCACAAGCTGGGCGGCATCGACCTGCAGCTGCTGGGCATCGGCCCCAATGGTCATATCGGCTTCAATGAGCCGGGCGAAGCCTTTGAGCTGGAGACCCACTGCATCGACCTTGCTCCCACTACCATCGAAGCCAACAAGCGCTTCTTTGACGGCAACGAGGCCCTTGTCCCCAAACAGGCATACACCATGGGCATCAAGACCATCATGCAGGCACGCAAGGTGCTGGTGGTAGCCAACGGTAAAGCCAAGGCACAGGCCGTCAAGGACGCCGTGACCGGCCCTGTGACCCCTGCCTGCCCCGGCAGCATCCTGCAGCTGCATCCGGACTGCATCCTTGTGGCAGACGAGGAAGCACTGAGCCTGCTGTAAACTCCCAAAGCCAACTTCTTCATTTACCATAACTTTGCTCAAGATCCAACCAAAGCACAGAAAGGGCCGGACTCGTTGCACGGGTCCGGCTCTTTCTGTCAGAAATAAGATTTATCTTGCAATCTTACGCAAAGAGCAACTCCAAAAGAGCCGTCATGGAGATGGTGGGTTCGCCTGCTGCGGGATTTACGCTGAAAATACGCTGAAAAGAGGTCACCCCGATCGGTGGCCTCTTTTTTGCTGCCGCGAACTGTCTGGCTGCGGCAGCGGATAACAGCAATGTCCATTGCGCTTTGTTTTGCCCGGATGCGCACCCGCAGAAAGCTCTCCCTCGTCAAACTGCCCAAAATACGCCCTTAAAAGTTTACTTGACGCAATTCTCAAATCAATATATAATTGGGTCAGAAACCAATCATAGAAAAGGATGATTCCCAATGGCGCGCAGATACGACAGCAAGGAAGCAAAACGGCGGATATTGACCGCCTGTGTCCGGCTTTTTCTGGAAAAGGGCTACACGAACACCAAGGTTGCAGAAATTTTAAAGGAAGCAGATGTGTCAGCCGGGTCGTTCCAGAATATTTTCCGCACAAAGGACGGCGTGCTGACCGAGCTGATCGGCATGATGTTCAGCAGGCAGTTCGGCGCGGTAAGGCCGCTGGCGGCAAACGCCCCCTCGCCGGTGTACCTCTACGCGGTGGAAACGGCTTTGCAGCTGGCGGTGACCGAGCTGAGCGAGAACCTGCGGGATATCTATGTGGAGGCGTACACCTTCCCCGCCACGGCGGAGATCATTCACCGCAGCACCACAGCCGAGCTGCAGGCGGCGTTCAGCGCGTATCTGCCCGGGTGCGCCGAGTGCGACTTCTATGAGATGGAGCTGGGCACGGCTGGCATGATGCGCGGCTATATGGCACGGCGGTGCGACCCCTACTTTACGCTGGAGCGCAAAATACGGCGCTATCTGAGCATGAGCCTGAGTGCGCTGCAGGTCCCCGCGCAGGAGCGCGAGCAGGTCATCGCTTTTGTGGCGGAGATCGATATGCTTGCCCAGGCGCGGAAGGTGGTAGATGCCGTGCTTGCATCGCTGTCCGTGCAGTTTGATCTGAAAGGATAACAAGGTTTGATGACAAGGAGGGAGTAACATGAAAAAATGGCTGATCCGGTGTTTGACGGTGCTGGCAATGGTGTGCCTGATACCGGGGATCGTGTTAAACGCTAAAGCGGAAAGCTTGTACTGTCGCTACTGTGATAAGTTTACAGACTGTGAGATCCTTGGATACAAAGAATATGATTCGAGATTTCATACGCTCCATATAAAATGCAAGAGCTGCAAAATGGAGAACGACGTTATTGATTCAACTTATTCGAAGCATTCCGGCGGCACCGAAACGCCCACCTGCACCACAGGCAAAACCTGTGCCTTATGCGGCGCGAAATACGGCATTCTCGGTCACGACTGGGGCGCGTGGACGCCTAACTACGCCAGCAACGGCACGCACACCCGCAGATGCAAGCGCTGCAACGCAGAAGAGACTGGAAGCTGCAGCGGCGGCTACGCGGACTGCACCAGTCTGGGAATGTGCTATATTTGCGGAGGGAGTTACTACGGCGGTCACGACTGGGGCGAGTGGTCATCCGCCGGCAACGGCACACACATCCGCAACTGCAAGAACTGCTACAAAGTTGATACTGCAAGCTGTACCGGTGGCACAGCAACCTGCACCGCCAAAGCGGTCTGTGAGGCGTGTGGTGGGGAATACGGCGAAAAAGACCTCAATAACCATGCTCTGGTGCATCCCCATGCAAAAGCCCCCACCTGTACGGAAATCGGCTGGGACGCTTACGACCTCTGCGTCCGCTGCGGCTATACCACCCGCAAAGAGCTGCCCGCACTGAACCATGATTTGGTGCGTCACGTAGCGCAAGCCCCCACCTGCACAGAAAAGGGCTGGGCTTACGATACCTGCTCCCGCTGCGACCATACCACCTATGCGGAGCTGCCCGCACTGAACCATGATTTGGTGCGTCACGTAGCGCAAGCCCCCACCTGCACAGAAAAGGGCTGGGCTTACGATACCTGCTCCCGCTGCGACCATACCACCTATGCGGAGCTGCCCGCACTGAACCATGCTCTGGAGCAGCACGAAGCGCAAGCTCCCACCTGTACGGAACCCGGCTGGGATGCTTACGAAACCTGCTCCCGCTGCGACTATACCACCCGCAAAGAGCTGCCCGCGCTGAACCATGATTTGGTGCAGCACGCAGCAAAAGCCCCTACCTGTACGGAAATCGGCTGGGATGCCTACGACACCTGCTCCCGCTGCAACTATACCACCTACGCGGAGCAGCCCGCACTGAACCATGATTATCAGGCTGTTACCGTAGAGCCCACCTGTGAAGCAGACGGCTATACCATCTTTACTTGCAGCCGTTGCAAAGACAGCTACACCGCAGACCCGACCGATCAGCTGGGACACCAGTTCGGTGCATGGTCCCCGAACGGAACCGGCTCTCAGAGCGCCGATTGTCTGCGGCAGGGCTGTGCGCACACTGGCAGCACGGATTGCCGGAAGTTTACTTTCCGCACTGCGGAAGGCGAAACGCTGACCTTCTGCCCCGTGTGCGGGCAGGCAGAAAACGCCGCGCAGCTGGAAAAGATCGAAGCCGCAACGGCGTGGGCTAACAGCGGCAGCCTTTCTGCGGAGGATGTGACCGCACGGACGAACGGGGAATACCTGAGTGTGGCATTTGAGACTGCCGGCAGCCTGACGCAGCCCACCGGTCGGGTAAGGCTTGCGCTGCCCGCCAAACTGCTGGAAGGCAAAAAGCTTGTGCGCATTGCCCCGGACGGCACGCAGACGGAGCTGCCGTTTGAAACAAAGAACGGAAAGCTTATCTTTACGCTGGATTTTGCAAACAGCGAGCTTCCCGTAATGCTCTTCCGCCTGCTCCCCCAGACCGCCGCCCTCTGAGCGCTTTTACAGCGCACAAACGATAGACCGCAAAATGCCCGCCCACCGTGGTTTTCCACAGGTGGGCGGGCATTCTTTTGTGCTTTTTGGGCATAAAAATACCCCCGGAGGATGCAGCGTTTTTTACGCTGTCTACTCTGGGGGCAGTATAGCAAGCACTGCGCGGCAGCTCCCGGAAGCGGACACTGTATTGCTGAAAAAGCACTTCCTAGCGCTGCTCCTCCGGCGGGCAGCAGCTCTCCCGGGGGATGAGCTTATGCGGCACGATGATCTTTGTGGCCAGAAGGTTCGGGTTCTCGATGTGGTTGATGGTCTGGCTGGCAGCCTCCATGCCCAGCTGGTAGGGGTTGACGTCCACGGTGGTCAGCTGTGGGCTGCCCTGCCCTTTGTTGCGGAGTGCCCCTTGGCAAACCGGACGGGATTGCGCTATAATAGAGCCGTAACAGTTCCACAAAGGTGTGGTAAGGGAGGTGCGGTCATGATCCGGGTGGCGATCGTAGAGGACGACGCGGAGGTGCAGGGGGTATTGCAGGAGTATGTCCGGCGGTATACCCGGCAGTACGGGACAGAGTTTGAAGTGACGGTCTTTGCGGACGGCGTGGACATTCTGGAGGATTACCGCGCGGTCTACGACATTATTTTTCTGGATGTGGAGATGAAGCATCTGGACGGCATGACCACGGCAGAGCGCATCCGGCAGATGGATGCAGACGTCATCCTGATCTTCATCACCAATATGGCGCAGTACGCCATCCGGGGCTACTCGGTGGGAGCGCTGGACTATGTGCTGAAGCCGGTGCCGTATTTTGCATTTTCCGAGCAGCTGCTCAAGGCGGTTGCTCGGCTGGAAAAGCGGGCAAAGCACTACCTGACCGTGCCGGTGGAGGGCGGGCTGCGCCGGCTGGACACCGCAAGCATCTATTACCTGGAAAGCGAGGGGCACCGGGTGCATTTTTATACCGATGAGGGCGATTTTTCCGCCCCCGGCGCCCTCAAGGCCTTTGAGGAAAAGCTGGCAGACTGCCCCTTTGCCCGCTGCAACAGCGGCTACCTTGTCAATCTGGCACAGGTGCGGGAACTGCGGCAGAGCACCGTACAGGTGGGCCCTTGCGAGCTGCAGGTCAGCCGCCCCAAGCGTAAGGCTTTTCTTGCCGCACTGACCGACTACATCGGAGGTGAAGGCTCATGACCGCGCTGCCGGATATCCCCCGGCTGTACACCGCCCTTGCCGAGTGTCTGGCGGTGCTGCTGTTCACCCCGGCGCTTGCGCCCCGCTTTTCCAAGGCGGTCACCGGGGGCATCACCCTGCTGTGGGCGGCGGTGCTGTCGGCCTTTCTGGGGCTGACGGGCAACGTGCCCGGCGGGCTCTGGATCCCCTGCATGGCAGCGGCCATCGGGTTTTCCTACTTATATTTATGGGGTGTGTGGAGCATCACCCTGCTGGAAGCCGGGTATCACTGCGCACGGGCGTTTATTCTGGCAGAGCTTGCCGCCAGCGTGGAGTGGCAGCTGCACTGCGCCCTCTGGCCCGCCCGCGGCCCATGGGAGCCGCTGTCTTTGCTGCTGCTGGCGCTGGTGTATGGGACGCTGTTCGGCATCATGTGCTATCTGCAGCACCGCCGTCCCCAGCCCGCCGGGCACTTACAGATCGGCGGCAGCGCCGCCCTGACGGCGGTCATGCTGGCGCTGACCGCCTTTGCGGTGAGCAATCTGGGCTTTTTGCCCGGCAGCGAGATCAACATGAGCATTTTTTCCATCCGCACCTTGGTGGATTTTTCCGGCGTGCTGATCTTATCTGTGCAGCACGAGCAGCTGCAGGAGAACGCTTTGCACAGCGAGCTTGCCGCCATGGACGAGGTACTGCACCGCCAGTACGAGCAGTACAAGCGCAGCAAGGAGGGCATCAACCTCATCAACCGGCGGTATCATGAACTGAAAGTCCAGCTTGCCCGCATCCGGGAGGAGCAGGACCAGACCAAGCAGAACGCTGCCATTGCCGCCATAGAGCAGAACATCCGCCAGTACGAGGCCGAGAACAAGACCGGCAACCCGGTGCTGGATACCCTGCTCACCGCCAAGACTATGGAGTGCCAGCAGGAGAACATTACCATCACCAGCGTGGCGGACGGCCGGATGCTGGGTTTTCTCACCATCCGGGAGCTGTGCACCATCGTGGGCGTGGCGCTGGATAACGCCATTGCCGCTGTGCGCGTCGAGCCGGACCCTGAAAAGCGACTCATCAGGGTGGCGGTGTACAGTCAGGGCGGTTTTGCCATGCTGCGGTTCGAGCATTATACAGAGGCCGCCCCGGCACTGGATGCGGACGGTCTGCCGCAGCAGGGGTCGGACCTGAAAAGCGTCCGCACCACCGTCGGGCAGCACAGCGGCAGCATGACGATGCACTGGGAAAACAACTGGTGCACCCTGCGGATCTTATTTCCGCTGCCCCAAAAGCAATAATATTTTTACGGCAGGTTTCCCCTGCCGTTTTTTTGTTGTCTGGCAGGGTGCACAAAGAAGCAGGGGCTTTGTTTGTGCACAAGCACAATAAAATTTGAAAACGAATTGTAACTTTTGCAAATTGTGCATCCAAAACGACAGATTGTGCGGAGAACGGTTCGTTCTGCAGTATATATGATAAAATGACATCAAGCAAAGGAGCGGACGCGCTCCGGAGAACAGCTATGAACCGGGTCGTGTACCCAAAAGAGAAGGAGTTAACAGTTATGGCACAGAAAAAGAAGGACAGTAAGATGATGGGCAAGATCATCAAAACTGCCGTTTCGGGTGTGTTGTGTGTCGCATTGGCGGGCGGTATAGTTGCGGCCAATGTGCTGATCCCGCCCAACGCCAGCAGCGTGCAGAGCATTTTGGGCCTGAAGAGCGGCGGCATCGACAACAGCAAGGCCAAGACCGAAGGCATCAACATGGAGTACGGCAAGCCCGGCTTTGACACAGAGGATGCGCTGGTTGAGGATGAGATCGCCCTGAACAAGCAGATCGCAGCAGAGGGCATCGTCCTGCTGAAGAACGATGAAGGCAGAATGCCGTACAGCACGGATACCACCTTCAGTTTTGTCAGCCATTCGGCAGTCAGCTACATCGGCGGCAACAAAGTCGATATGAAAACGGCCTTTGAAGATGCCGGGTTCGGTGTCAACGAGGACCTCTGGAAATTCTATTCCGAAGGCAACGGCAAGGATTACGGTCTGGGCGTTGGTTCCGTTTCCTACGGTGATGACGAGGACTTTTCCATCAACGAATGCCCCTTGTCTGTTATGAAAGCAGAGCCGGGTCTGACCGATTCCATGAAGAATACGGTTCCTGTTTTTGTGTTCAGCCGTGTGGCGGGCGAAGGCCGTGATATGCCCCGCTCCATGTACAACCACACCGATGTGGAAGAGGACAAGACCAAGACTTATCTGGAGCCGGATTCTACGGAACTGGAGATCCTGCAGTATCTGAACGACAACTTTGACGATGTGGTGCTGCTGCTCAACTCCAGTGCAGCGGTCGATCTGAGCTGGGTGGAGGATTATCCCAGCATCCACACGGTCATCTCGGCTCCTGCCATGGGCGACTACGGCCTGTGCTCTCTGGCTGAGATCTTCTCCGGCAAGGTCAATCCTTCCGGCCGCACCGTGGATACCTATGAAGTGGATGCCATGAACAGCCCGGCGGCGCAGAACTTCGGCGACTTTGCCTACTACGATGAGAATGGCAACCTCACCAAGTACAACTACGTCAGCTACAAAGAGGGCATCTATGTTGGCTACCGCTACTACGAGACCCGTTACGAGGATAAAGTCCTCGGTCAGGGCAATGCGGGCGATTACAACTACGACGATGCTGTGATGTACCCCTTCGGCTATGGCCTGTCCTACACCACCTTTGACTGGTCGGATTACAACACCAGCTGGGATGGCGATACCTGCACCGTGACGGTCAAGGTCACCAACACCGGTTCTGTTGCAGGCAAGGACGTTGTGGAAGTCTACGCACAGAGCCCTTACACCGATTATGACAAGGCCAACAAGGTGGAAAAGGCTGCCGTTGAACTGGTCGGTTACGCCAAGACCTCGGAGCTGGCTCCCGGTGCAAGCGAGACCGTGACGGTCACCTTCGACCAGGAACAGCTGAAGTCCTACGACTACGTCAATGCCAAGACCTACATTCTGGACGCAGGTGATTACTATATCACTGCGGCTAAAAACGCACACGAAGCGGTCAACAACATCCTCTCTGCCAAGGGAAAGAGCGTGGCAGACGGTATGACCGCGGATGGCGACACTGCTTTTGTTGAAATCTACACCCCGGCAAACGGCACCGTGGATACCACGACCTACAAGCTCGACACCACGACAGGTGTGGAGATCACCAATCAGCTCGACCATGCAAACGGCGGGCTGCAGTATCTCTCCCGCAGTGACTGGACTGGCACCTGGCCGACCGTTGACGGCGAGGTCAGCGACCAGATCAGCACCTGGGGCAACCCCATCAATGGCACCGATGCCAGCGGCAAGGCTGCATCCTATACCTACCGCAAGACGATCAGCAAGGAGGACCTTGCAAAGCTGGATTCTTTTGATTCCCTGAACCCCACCGACTTCTCCACCCTGACCGATGAGATCGTTTACGGCAAGGACAACGGTCTGGGTCTGATCGATATGCGTGGTCTGGATTACAACGACCCCAAGTGGAACGACCTGCTCGACCAGCTGACCCCCAGCGATTATCAGACCCTGATCACGCAGTCCGGCTATGGCACGGCAGCCATCAAGTCGGTGGATAAGCCCTCCACGACCGACCGCGACACTGCCACCGGCCTGGTCAACTACGGCTTTGATGCAAGCGGCAACCTCTACTTCAAGGGCAACATCACGCACTGCGGCGTGATCGTTCTGGCACAGACCTACAACGATGATCTGGCCACTCACTACGGCGAGAACATTGGCGACGAGTCCTACTATCTGGGCGTTGATGGCTGGTATGCACCGGCAGTCAACATGCACCGCACTGCATTCTCCGGCCGCAACAGCGAGTATTACTCCGAGGATCCGTTCATCGGCGGTCACATTGCTTCCCTCGAGTGTGAGGGTGTCGCCTCCCGCGGTATGTATGTCTTTGTCAAGCATTACGCCATCAACGATCAGGAGGACCACCGCGGCGACCGTGAAGGCCAGTACAGCATTGCGACCTTCCTGAACGAGCAGGCGGCCCGCGAGATCTACCTCAAGCCCTTTGAGATGTGCGTCAAGTCTGATAAGGTCGAGATGAACTATGCAAAGGACAACGGCGACGGCACTTACAGCAATGCCACCACCGAGATCCCGTCCGTCACCGGCATCATGACCTCCTTCAACCGCGTTGGCTATACCTGGGCCGGCGGCAACTACAACATGATCACCGGCCTGCTGCGCAACGAGTGGGGCTTCCACGGCTTTATCATCACCGACAACGCAAACACCGGTGTCTTTATGGACGCTGGCCAGATGATCCAGGCCGGTGCAGACGGCAAGCTGACGAACCTGCCCACCGGCGCACGGTACACCTTTAACAAGGATGACGTTGCAGATTACCACTACGGTCGTGAAGCAATCCATAACATCCTGTACACCATTGCAAACTCCAAGGCAATGAACGGCGGTATGCCGGGCAGCCGTTATCTGGCAAAGGTCGAGCCTTACCAGAAGGTCATCTACGCAGTGGATGGTGTCTGCGGCGGTCTGATCGCAGTTCTGGTCGTTCTGACGATCCTCCGCTTCCGTAAAAAGAAAGAGGACGTAAAAACCGTCTGATCAACACATAGGAACAGAAGGGGCGGCGGGCAAACGCCCGCCCCCTTTTTTTGATTGTCAGGAGAGACCCATGAAACACACAGATATCATCAACAGCCTGGATCTGGAACAAAAATGCGCCCTGCTGAGCGGCGGTACGGTGTTCACCACCCGGGCGCTGCCGGGCAAGGGCATCCCGGCCATTACCCTGTCGGACGGCCCCAACGGCGTGCGCAAGCAGGCGGGTGCGGCTGACCATCTGGGCCTGAACCCCAGTGTGCCCGCCACCTGCTTCCCCACCTCGGCCACCGTTGCCAACAGCTGGGACCCGGAGCTTGGCGAGGCTGTGGGCGCAGCCATGGGCGAAGAAGCAGCGGCACAGGGCGTGTCGGTGCTGCTGGGCCCTGGCCTGAACATCAAGCGCAGCCCCCTGTGCGGCCGCAACTTCGAGTATTTCTCGGAGGATCCCTACCTTGCCGGTAAGATGGCGGCGGCCTACGTCCGCGGCATCCAGAAAAACGGCATTGCCGCCTGCCCCAAGCACTTTGCCGTGAACAGTCAGGAGCTGCGCCGCATGGCCTCGGATTCCATTGTGGACGAGCGCACCCTGCGGGAGATCTACCTGACCGGCTTCGAGATGGTGGTCAAGGAGGCGCAGCCCAAGACCATCATGTCCGCCTATAACCTTGTCAACGGCACCTACGCCAACGAGAACGCCCACCTGCTCATGGATATCCTGCGCAGGGACTGGGGCTTTGACGGCGCAGTGGTCACCGACTGGGGCGGCAGCAACGACCACGCCTTGGGCGTAAAGAACGGCTCTACGCTGGAAATGCCCGCCCCCGGCGGGGACGCCATCCGGGAGCTGATGAAGGCGGTGCAGACCGGCAAGATCACCGAAGCGGACGTGGACGCCCGGCTGGAGGAGCTGCTGGAACTGGTGTTTACCACCAAAGCGGCGGTGGACGCCGCACCCGGCAAGTTCGATGCCGACGCCCACCACGCACTGGCACGCCGGGCTGCTGCCCAGAGCATCGTGCTGCTGAAGAACGAAAACAGCCTGCTGCCCCTTGCAAAGGGGGAAAAGGTGGCGGTCATCGGCGACTTTGCCCAGACGCCCCGCTATCAAGGTGCAGGTTCCAGCGCCGTCAACTCCATCAAGGTGGATTCCTTTCTGGACTGCCTTGCCGAAAGCGGCCTGAACAGCGTCGGCTACGCCAAGGGCTTTGACCGGCAGGGCAAGCCCGATGAAGCACTGAAGGCCGAGGCGGTGCTGCTGGCAAAGAACGCCAATGTGGTGCTGCTGTGCATGGGTCTGGACGAGATCAAGGAGAGCGAGGGCATCGACCGCGCCGACATGAAGCTGGCAGAGAACCAGCTGGAACTGCTGGCGGCTGTGGCGGCGGCAAACCCCAACGTGGTGGTGCTGCTGAGTGCAGGCTCCTCGCTGGAAAGCGATTGGGTCAAGGACTGCAAGGCGCTGGTCTACGGCTGTCTGGGCGGTCAGGCCGGTGCGGGCGCACTGGTCGAGGTGCTCACCGGCGCGCAGAACCCCTGCGGCAAGCTGGCGGAGACTTGGGCGCGCAGCTACGCCGACACCCCCGCAAAGGAGCATTTTGGCGGCGACGGCCCCACTGTGGAGTACCGCGAGGGTCTGTATGTGGGCTACCGCTACTACGACACCGCCGGTGTGCCCACCGCCTTCCCCTTCGGCTACGGCCTGAGCTACACCAGCTTTGCGTACAGTGACCTGAAAGCAGACGAAAAGGGCGTGATCCTGACTGTCACCAACACCGGCAGCTGTGCCGGTGCCGAGGTGGTGCAGCTGTATGTGGCAAAGCCGGATGCAAAAGTTTTCCGCCCCGCCAAGGAGCTGAAGGGCTTTGCCAAGGTGCAGCTGGAAGCCGGAGAGAGCAAGACCGTCACCATCCCGCTGGACGATAAGGCGTTCCGCTACTGGAACGTCAAGACCGACCGCTGGGAGGTGGAGGGCGGCAGCTATCAGCTGCTGGTGGGCGCTTCCAGCGCCGATATCCGTCTGACTGCCGCCGTTACGGTGGCGGGCACCGGCGCACCCGACCCCTACGCGGGCAAAGACCTTGCACATTACCGCACTGCGCAGGTGCAGAAGGTGCCGGACGCGGAATTTGAGGCGCTGCTTGGCCGTCCCATCCCGGAGAACAAGGTGCACATCGACCGCAACATGACGCTGGGCGAGATGGGGCACGGACGCAGCCCCATCGGCTGGCTGGCAGCGGCGGTATTGGGCACCCTGCTGCGCCGCAGCATCAAAAAGGGCAAGCCCGACCTGAACATCCTGTTCCAGTACAATATGCCTCTGCGTGCGCTGGCCAAAATGACCAACGGCGCCATCAGCATGGGCATGGTGGACGGCATCGTGATGGAGCTGCAGGGCTTCTGGATCATCGGTCTTGTGCGGGTGATTTTTGAGGCCGTGAAGAACCTCGTGCTGAACAGCCGCATGGAAGAGCGCTTGAAAAACAGCTGAAAGGAAGCAGGCTATGAATTTCTGGAATAACTTCGCGGCAAAGCACCCCGCCGCTGCCAAGTGGGTGCGCGAGGGCGGCCTGTTCGTCATCGTGTCCAACCTCATCACGGTGTTCAAGTACCTGCTGCTGCAATTTCTGCCCAAGGCCTTTGCCAGCCTGCCGGTGGTGGATTTCGGCTGGCCGGGCATCGACATTACCCTGTTCGGCGAGACCTTCAAGTGGAACATCCTCGGCTACGACGCCGCCCACGGCGGTCTGCCCTATTTCTGCGCTTACATGATCGCCATGGTTATCGGCGAGTGCATCAACTTCCCCATCCAGCGCAATTTTGTGTTCCGCAGCAAGGGCAATCTGGCAAAGCAGATCGGCTGGTATGTGCTGGCCTTCTGCATCATCACCTGCATCGTCAACTCCATCAACTGCATCTGGGTGGCAGTGGCCGGGCTGCTGGTACCGGACTTTATTTACAACATCGGCACCACCGTGCTCAACGGCGGCATCTCCATGGTCATCTTCTTCTTTGTGAATAAGATCATCTTCCCGGAGGGCGAAAAAGCCGCCAAATAATAAGCTATTCTCCTTCATTTTCTTCTCTTCATCATAAACCAGAAGGGCTGCTCCGTTCTCCGGGGCAGCCCTTTTGGTTTGAAGGAGAGAACCCCCTCGGCCATCTTATTTTTGTTTTTCTGCACAAAATGTTCTGCGGGCAGGGTTTTCCTCTTGACAAGCGGGCAAATGTTTCGTACTATATTTAGTAGTATGGAATCAAAGACGCTGTACGCAGGTTTCTGTGTGACCCCTGTACCCGTTTCAGGCAAAGCGTGCCTGTTTGATATAAAATGGAACCGTAAAGAGAAAAGCCGTATGCTTTTGCCCGTGCCGCCGGTTTTGGGTGGTGCGTATGGTTTTGGTGTCACTTTTTGCATTGAAAGCTCTTTCTATATCATTGCCCGTGTCCTGCTGCGCAGCGTCTCCTGCTTTTAATTTTGCATTGAATTGAAACAAAGGAGAGTGAACGCAATGACCGCGATCGGAGTGATCGTGGCCTTGATCGTTGCTGTTGTCGGCGTGGCTGCGGGTTATTTTATTGGTTACAACAACCGTAAAAAGACTGCCGAAGCCCAGATCGGCAGCGCCGAGGCCGAGGCTACCCGGCTGGTGAACGAGGCGATCAAGACCGCCGACCAGAAGCGCAAGGAAGCGGTTCTGGAAGCAAAGGACGAGGCTTTCCGTCTGAAAGCCGAGGTCGATGCCCAGAAGGCAGAGGCCGACAAGGAGATCAAGCAGCGCCGTGCGGAGATCAGCCGTCAGGAGAACCGCATCGACCAGAAGGAGACAGCGCTGGACCGCAAGACCGAGGCGCTGGAAAAGAAGGAAGAAGAGCTGAAAAAGCGCGCTGCCGAGGCCGAGGAGCGTCTGGCAGAGATCGACGCTCTGCGCGCCAAGGAGATGGAGCGTCTGGAAACGCTGGCCGGTTTGAGCCAGGAGGACGCCCGCGAGGTGCTGCTGCATAAGGTGGACGAGGAGTTGACCCACGAAAAGGCCGTGCGCGTTGCCGCCTACGAGACCGACCTGAAGGAAAACTGCGATAACATCGCCCGCAACCTCATCGGACAGGCCGTCAGCCGCTGCGCTGCCGACCATTGCAGTGAGACCACCGTCAGTGTGGTGCCGCTGCCCAGCGATGAAATGAAGGGCCGCATCATCGGCCGCGAGGGCCGCAACATCCGCGCACTGGAGACCGCTACCGGCGTGGATCTGATCATCGACGATACCCCGGAGGCCATTACCCTGTCCTCCTTCGACCAGACCCGCCGCGAGGTGGCCCGCATGACGCTGGAGCGCCTGATCGGCGATGGCCGTATCCACCCCGCCCGCATCGAGGAGACGGTGGAAAAGTGCCGCCACGATCTGGAACTGCAGATGAAGCGCGAGGGCGAGCGTGCGGTGATGGAGCTGGGCATCCACGGCCTGCACCCGGACCTGATCAAGCTGATCGGCCGGCTGAAGTACCGCACCAGCTTTGGCCAGAACGCCCTGACCCACAGCATGGAAGTGGCTTGGGTGGCCGGTCTGCTGGCAGGCGAGATGGGCGTGAACGTGACCATGGCACGCCGCGCCGGTCTGCTGCATGATATCGGCAAGGCACTGGATCATGAGATCGAGGGCAGCCACGTCCAGATCGGCGTGGACATCTGCCGCAAGTACAAGGAGAACACCCAGATCATCCACGCCATTGAGGCACACCACGGCGACGTGGAGCCCAAGACCCCGCTGGCCTTCATCATTCAGGCTGCCGACGCCATCAGCGCCGCCCGCCCGGGTGCCCGCCGCGAGAACGTGGAAAGCTACGTCAAGCGTCTGGAAAATCTGGAGGAGATCTCCTCCAGCTTCGAGGGCGTGGAGCAGGCCTTTGCCGTACAGGCAGGCCGCGAGGTGCGCATTCTGGTCAAGCCCGACGTCATCAGCGATGATCAGGTCATCCTGCTGGCACGCGCTATCGCCAAAAAGATCGAGGATACGCTGGATTACCCCGGCCAGATCAAGGTCAACGTCATCCGCGAGAGCCGCGCTGTGGAGTACGCAAAATAAAGCCTTTTCCGCAGGCTGCCGTGTTTTTTGCACGGCAGCCTGTTTTTTTGCGCCAAAACGATTGCAATTCCTGTTAAAAAAAGGTATCATGGATGCAGAAGAAAGCAAAAAGAACTGCGTCCGTGCGGACGCAGACCCGTAACGACCCCGGAACGGAAAGGAGCATCGTTCTATGAAAAACTGGAAGAAATTACTGGCCTGCCTGCTGGTCGGCTTGATGGCACTGACCGTGTTCACCGCCTGCGATGCCAGCGTAGGCGCACCGATGAGCCCCAAGCGCTCGGACGCCGAAAGTGAAAGCGTAAAGGCGCTGCGCGATAAATTCAAAATGACTTACAACGTGGAAATGACTTACAACGAGGACCTGAGCGAAAAAGCTTACTATGTTGCCTACTGGGTCGCCGGCACCTCGCCGTCCTGCTCTGTCAATAAGGAAAAGACGGAGCTTTCCCGGAAGAACAGTGTAGACAACGTTGCAAAAACCTACCTGAACCAGGGTTACTACGCTTCTGCCTTTGACAGCATGGGCATTGGCAAGGGCATCGGCGGCGGTATGGGCGCAGATGACTTTACGCCGGGCTTTGACATCAAGCCGGACCCCAACAGCACTTCGGACATCATCTTTGTTCTGCCGAAGGACGGCACTTACCCCGAAGCCATGACCAAAGCCGCAAAGGGCAAGACCAAACTGGGCGTTGCCTATGTGGTAAAGGACGGCGTAAGCTACGCTGTGGTGCTGTTTGGGTGAATTTCATTACAACAACCAAAGCAGCCGCTGCACGAGAAAGTGCAGCGGCTGCTTTGGTTGTGCTGGGATACGATCAGCCCTTCAGGAAAGCCGGCAGGGGCTTGCCCTCCTTGAGCCACTGGTGATACTCGGCGGTGGCGGCAAATTCCACGTCACCGGCAGAGTTCAGCGCGGTCTCTACCGAGTCCTGCACCACGCCGATGATGAAGCCTACGCCCACCATCTGCATGGCGATGTCGTTGGAGATGCCGAACAGCGAGCAGGCCATGGGGATCAGCAGCAGGGAGCCGCCAGCCACGCCGGAAGCGCCGCAGGCGCCCAAAGCGCTCATGGCGCTCAGCACGATGGCGGCGGGCAAAGACACCTGAATGCCCAAGGTGTTAGCCGCTGCCAGCGTCATGATGGTAATGGTGATGGCGGCACCGTCCATGTTGATGGTAGCGCCCAGCGGGATGGACACGGAATACATATCCTTGTCCAGACCCAGCTTTTCACACAGGGACATATTCACAGGGATGTTGGCGGCAGAACTGCGGGTGAAGAAAGCAGTCAGGCCGGATTCCTTCAGGCAGCGGAATACCAGCGGGTACGGGTTGCGGCGCAGGTAAACGAACATGATAAAGGGGGAAACGATCAGCGCCATGAACAGCATGGTGCCCACCAGCAGCGCCAGCAGCTTGCCGTACTGGGTAAAGATGGCCAGACCGTTGCCGGAAACGTTGGTGTACACCAAACCCATGATGCCGAAGGGGGCCAGATTGATGATCCAGCGCACGATCTGGGAAACGGCATCGGCGGTGTTGGCCAGAAAGACCTTGGTGCTCTCTGCGCCGATGTTCTTCATGGCAATGCCGAACATGCAGGCCCAGAACAGAATGCCAATGTAGTTGCCGCTCATCAGGGCGCTGACGGGGTTGGCCACAAAGTTGGTCAGCAGGGTGCTCAGCACCTCGCCCAAGCCCTGCGGGATCACATCGGACTGTGCCGCATCGGCCAGTACCACCTTGACCGGGAACATAAAGCTGGTGATGACCGCAATGGCTGCCGCCAGAAAGGTGGTGAGCATATACAGCCAGATCACGGTGCCAAAGCGGCGGTCCAGCTTGGACGAGCCCTGTGCCAGCGCGCTTGCCACAATGACGAACACCAGTACCGGGGCAATGCCCTTCAGCGCACCGACGAACAGGTTGCCCAGCTCGCCTACCCAACCTGCGCCCGGCACTACCAGTGCCAGCACCGAACCGACTGCCAGGCCGATCAGGATGCGCAGGATCAGGCTAGTCTGGTTGTATTTTGCTACAACCGCTTTCAAGGTTTTCATATCGTAACACTCCTCTTACACTGTACGCCTAGTGCGTACATTTTCCTGTTTCTTGTGCGAGAACAGTTGTCATTATAGCATATACGGCAAAAAAGAGAAAGTGTTTTCGGCTATTTTGCAGCCCCAAACGGCGTTTTTTGTAAGCTTTTGCAAAACTGCCCTGAAAATTGTACTTGTATAAAATACAGTTTTGCGGTTTTGACGAGGAACAGAACCCGCTCAGGGAAGTACCCCTTCGGTCTGCATCCCCGGCTCCCCCGCCATACCAAATTTACGTATAGTGCAATTTTTAGTTGCCAAACTATTGTCTTTTTCTGGAAAGTATTGTATACTCGTCTTGTTCAATGCAAGTGTTACTTGCCAAAATATCCGAATAATTGAAAAGAAACACTTGCCAATACAGACGAGAAAGAGAGGACACCCCTATGAACGAGACCGTAACCAAGCGTTTCCTGCTTTACTTCCGCCTGATGCTGCTGGTCTGGATCCTGATTGCAAATGCCGTCATCCACCTGACCGGCATGGAGTACAGCTGGCTGATCTTCCTGAGCAACATCATGATGTTCACGCTGGAGGGTGATGTGAAGGATCGCCTTGTCACTGTGGAGCTGGGCGGCCTTGTGGGTCTGGTGCTCACTGTGGCGGCGCTGCTGTCCATCAGTGCCCTGACCCCTGTTCTGGGCGATTTCCTCGGCTTTATCCTGCCGCTGGCTGTGGTGCTGTTCATCCTCATCATCTTGCACCCCTACGCACCCAAGGTGCTGAACAACGTGGGCTTTGCCTACCTGACCGTGGCCTGCATCGATATCTCTGCCCTGACCGCCCATCTGCCGCAGTTCTTTATCACCTTCATCGTGGGCTCTGTGCTCTTTAACGGTGTCTGCGTGCTGCTGATGAAGCCCGCCAAGGCGCTGGCTGTGCGCAGCGCGGAGAAGCAGGGCGCATAAAAAAGTATATTTCTGCCGCTATCCCTTGATTTTTTTGTTCCGGCGTGCTACAATCAGCGTAGTTTCATCCTGTCCAAAACATTGATGCGGACAAACTGAAGCCCCGCTTTTCATGCCGCAGAGAGGGCTGCCCCGGGTTTCCGGGTGCTGCAAGCAGCCTGCCATGACCCCGGCTTCTACCACCGCAGAGTGCAGAGGCGAACCTCTGCCGGGCGTGCCCGTTACAGCACTGCGAGGGGCGCGTTTCCCCGCCGGGGAGCGCGCAATTCGGGTGGAACCGTGGAACGCAGACATTTGATCAGCGCTTCATCCCGTGAGTTTTACGGGGTGAAGCGCTTTTTATTTTTGTTCAAAACCACATTGTCAAAGGAGAATCTGCTATGAAGATCATCTACAAGGACGGTCATGTGGACGAGTGCCCGCAGGATCAGGAGCTGCACGTTATCCGTCACACCGCTGCTCACGTTATGGCACAGGCCATCAAGCGCCTGTATCCGCAGGCTGATTTTGCCTTCGGCCCTGCCACCGAGAACGGCTTCTACTACGACGTCGATCTGGGCGACCAGAAGCTGAGCGACGAGGATCTGGCCAACATCGAAAAAGAGATGCGCAAGATCGTCAAGGAGAACCTGCCCATCAAGCCCTTCATCCTGCCCCGCGCCGAGGCCGTGAAGCTGATGGAAGAGCGCAAGGAGAACTACAAGGTCGAGCACATGGCAGATCTGGCTGACGAGACCGAGTTCAGCTTCTTCCAGCAGGGCGAGTACGTGGATATGTGCATCGGACCCCACCTGACCTACACCAAGGCACTGAAGGCTTTCAAGATCACCCAGCAGTCCGGCGCATACTGGAAGAACGACAAGGAAAACAAGATGCTGACCCGTATCAACGGCGTGGCTTTCCGCAATCAGGAGGAGCTGGACGCATGGGAGAAGGAGCAGCAGGAGGCCCGCGAGCGCGATCACCGCAAGATCGGCAAGGAGATGGGCCTGTTCATGACCGATGATCTGGTGGGCCGCGGCCTGCCCATGTTCCTGCCCGCAGGCTACACCGTCTGGCAGGAGCTGGAGAACTATATCAAGGAGAAGGAGCGTGCACGCGGCTACCTGCACGTTATGACTCCCTGCATCGGCACTGTGAACCTGTATAAGACCTCCGGTCACTGGGATCACTACCGTGAGAACATGTTCCCCGCCATGGAGATGGAGGGCGAGAGCTATGTTCTGCGCCCGATGAACTGCCCCCACCACATGATGATCTACGCAAACCGTCCCCATTCTTACCGTGACCTGCCCATGCGCATCGGTGAGATCGCCCACGACTTCCGTTACGAGTCCTCCGGCACCCTGAAGGGCATCGAGCGCGGCCGTCACTTCTGCCAGAACGATGCTCACCTGTTCTGCACCCCGGAGCAGATCAAGAGCGAGGTCGCAAACGTGTGCGACCTGATCTTCGAGACCTACAAAGACTTCAACATTACCGATTACCGCTGCGTGCTGAGCCTGCGTGATCCTGCCGATAAGAAGAAGTACCACGACGATGATGCCATGTGGAACCATGCAGAGCAGGCCCTGCGCGAAGTGCTGACCGAGCTGGGCATCCACTTCACCGAGGAGATCGGTGAGGCTGCCTTCTACGGCCCGAAGCTGGACGTGAACGTGAAGCCCGCCGTGGGTGCCGAGTACACCCTGTCCACCTGCCAGCTGGACTTCTGCCTGCCCGCAAAGTTCCACCTGACCTATGTGGACAAGGACGGCTCCGAAAAGACCCCTGTGGTGCTGCACCGCGCAATTCTGGGCTCTCTGGACCGCTTCATGGCCTACCTGATCGAGGAGACCAAGGGCAAGTTCCCCACCTGGCTGGCTCCCACGCAGGTCAAGGTGCTGCCCGTGTCCGAAAAGACGCTGGAGTACGCACAGGACGTGACCGAGAAGCTGTCTGACGCCGGTATCCGCGTTGTGCTGGATGACGACAACCAGAAGATCGGCTACAAGATCCGTGCCGCACAGCAGGTGGACCGCGTGCCCTATATGCTGGTGCTGGGCGCCAAGGAAGCCGAGGCCGGCAACATCTCCGTGCGTGACCGCAAGGGCGAGACCACCGAGATGAGCCTTGAGGACTTCATCGCCAAGGTCACCACCGAGATCCGCACCCGCAGCCTGTAAAGTATAAATGATAAATACCCCGGAAACGCCGACAGGCGTTTCCGGGGTACTTTTTTCACAGCAAAAGCCCCGCTCCCTTGTGCGCAGGAGCGGGGCTTTCGACTTACTGGTGACTCGAACGAAAAAAGGAAAAAGGAAAAGGAAAAAGGAGAACGATCTATCTGTCACGCCGGGCGGCGGGGACTGTGTCGGAGCAGCCGGGCTGCCGCCGCAGCGGGAACAGCAGAGAAACTTGTGGAGCATTACTCCACGTCCTGCAGCGCGGCGTAGTCTTCCTCGCCGGTGCGGATCTTGACCACGCGGGTCACGTTGTAGACAAAGATCTTGCCATCGCCGATATGGCCGGTGTACAGCGCCTTCTTGGCGGCTTCCACCACAGCGTCCACGCTGATGCGGGAGACGATGACCTCCACCTTGATCTTGGGCAGCAGGGTAGTATCCACCGGCACACCACGGTACTTTTCAGGGGTGCCCTTCTGGATGCCGCAGCCCATGACCTGCGTTACGGTCATGCCGGTGACGCCCAGATCATTCAGGGCAGTCTTGAGCTGGTCGAACTTAGCCAGCTTTGCAATGATGGACACCTTATGCATACCGGTGTCGTAGACACCATCGTGGATCACAGGCTCGCGCACCACCGGCACGGCAGCATCCATCTGCTTTGCCGAAGCCTTGGTGATGTCGTCCTCGCCAAGATCAGTGTTCTCGTTGGGGGTCATGGCAGCGGAGTTTGCATCCGAGATGGCAAAGCCTGCATAAGCGGAAGCCAGACCGTGCTCGTGGATGTCCAGACCGTCGATCTCCACCTCGGCGGGCACACGCAGGCCAAGGGTCTTATCAATGATCTTGAAGATGATGAACATCACCACCACAACGTAGACATCCACGCAGACCAGACCCAGCAGCTGGGTACCCAGCTGTGCCAGACCGCCGCCGTAGAACAGACCGGCGTGGGCGGTGTTGGAGCCGGTGGAGAACAGACCCACCGCAATGGTGCCCCAGACGCCGTTTGCAAAGTGGACGGAAACAGCACCTACGGGGTCATCCACCTTGGCGATCTTATCGAAGAATTCCACGCTCAGCACCACAAGGAACCCGGCCACAAAGCCGATGAAGAAAGCGCCGAAGGGGGAGACGGTATCGCAGCCTGCGGTAATGGCCACAAGGCCAGCCAGAGAGCCGTTCAGGGTCATGGAGACATCCGGCTTACCGTAGCGCAGCCAAGTGAAGATCATGGTCACGCAGGTAGCAACGGCTGCGGCAAGGTTGGTGTTGAAGCAGACCAGACCGGTCAGGGTCATAGTGGCATCGGTGGACAGGCTCAGGGAAGAGCCGCCGTTGAAGCCGAACCAGCAGAACCACAGGATGAACACGCCCAGAGCACCGGCGGTCAGGTTATGGCCGGGGATGGCGTGGGGGTTGCCGTCCTTGTCGTACTTGCCAATACGGGGACCCAGCATCCAAGCGCCCAGCAAGGCGATGACGCCGCCCACATTATGCACGGCTGCGGAACCTGCAAAATCGTGGAAGCCCATGCTCTGCAGCCAGCCGCCGCCCCACATCCAGTGGCCGCAGATGGGGTACACCACCAGCGAGATGGCGGCGGAGTACACGCAGTAGGCCTTGAAGTTGGTGCGTTCGGCCATGGAGCCGGAGACGATGGTGGCTGCCGTAGCGCAGAACACGGTCTGGAACACGATGTACACCCACAGGGGGATATCCAGACCCAAGTGGCTGTAATCGCCCTGAATGAAGGGATCGAAACCGCCGATCAGTGCGCCGGTGCCGCCGAACATCAGGCCGAAGCCGATGAGCCAGTAACAGGGCGTGCCGATGCAGAAATCCATCATGTTTTTCATCAGGATGTTGCCCGTGTTCTTTGCCCGGGTGAAGCCGGCCTCGCACAGGGCGAATCCGGCCTGCATGAAGTACACTAGAAACGCTCCTACGAGCGTCCAGCAGGTGTTGACGGAGCTAAACATACTTTCCTACCTCCTACGGTCGTTTTTTGCACAGGGAGCCCTCTATTCTCTCCGTGCGGCAGTATCCCCGAAAACACAAAAGGCGCTGGCGGAATTGCTTCCGTCAGCGCCTTTGCTTTCGATGGCACGAGTATAGTCTCTTTGTGCAAACCTGTCAAGTATTCATCTCAAGGTTTTACGTTTTTCACAACACGGTGAAACTCTGCCCTGCTAAAGTTTGGCAAATGTTTTGCCTGTCAGCCGTTTTTGCCGTCCTTCGGAGAGCCGGACTTGTCCCTTTCCTTGGCGTTGGCCGGGCGGTGGCCGCCCTCCATCTCCCAGTGCAGCAGCATACTCATCAAAGCGCGCAGCGCAAAGGTAGCCGCCAGCGGCACCACCGACTCCAGATTTTGCAGCAAAAAGGTCTTGGCGATCTCTGCCGACATCAGAAATTCCAGCGCGGTGGTCAGGCCGCTGCTCATTTCATGGTGGAAGTCCCGGTGGTCGTTGAAGAAGGTGGCGCGGACATAGTAAAAAGTGGCCTTGGCCAGACTGGTGATGATGATGAACAGACCCACCACCTCGGCAAGACCGGCGATCATGGGCACTGCAGTTTCCAGAAAGGCATCCAGCAGGTGGGTGAGGTTCAGGTTGAACAGGGTCAGTCCTTGCATGATCTCCTCCGCAGCTTACAGCAGGGTCTTGACGTAAGCGGCCAGCTCCTCGTCCTTGCAGGAGGCAAAGAACAGCTCAGAGAACTTTGCACCCGCCACAGCGCCCTTCAGCAGATCCTGATCGATGCTCTTCAGGCACTCGATGAGAGGCTTGAAAGTGGCGGCGCGCACGCCGTCCAGGATCTTCTTGTTGCGCTGCTCGGGCACAACGCGCTCCTTGGGGTAGCCCTGACCGTGGCCGAAGCCGAACAGCTTCTCGAAGCAGTACTCGAGGTTCAGCTCGCCGCCCCAGCCGAAGCCCTTGGCAAAAGGCATGGCAACGGCGTTGCCGTCGTTGACGTGGGCAAAGGTGTAGGCATCCACGGGATCCTCAACGTGGCCGCAGATGACGCCGGGGAAGCTGTTCAGTGCCAGCATGGCGCCCTCACCGGTGCCGCAGCCGGTAACAACGTAGTCCGCAGCGCCGCTGTTCAGCAGGATAGCAGCCAGAATGCCGCACTGCACATAGGTCAGCTGTGCAGCGTCGTCGGCGGCGTACATGCCGTAGTTGACCACCTCGTGGCCCATGGGCTCCACCACCTTCTTCAGGGCGGCTTCGATGATGCCGTTCTTGGCGGCCTGACTGTTCTCGTTGATAAGTGCGATCTTCATAACAATGGTTCTCCTTCTTATTTTTCCCTGCGGTGCGCAGGGATTATACAAAGTCCTCCCGCATGGGAGTAAAGAAATCCAGCATCACGCCGCCCTCCAGACAGACGCAGCCGTGCATCACGCCGTTCTGCTTGAGCAGGGTGTCGCCGGGGCCTACCTCCCGGGTCTCGTCCCCGATGGTAAAGCGGTACCGCCCGGAGACGATATAGGTGATCTGGGTGTGGGGGTGGCAGTGCATGGCACCCACGCCGCCGGTCTCAAAGGTGTTTTCCACGCACATGGCGTCCTTGCTGTAAGCCAGCACGCGGCGCTGCACCCCGGGGCCGCAGGGTTCCGGGGAAATTTCGGCATGGGGCACCCAAGGGATGTCCTGATGTGCTTTTTCCATTATAGCATAACATCCTTTCCCGTACAAATGCAAAAGGGACTGCCACACAACGCTGTGCGGCAGTCCCCGGGGTCAGAACTGCGGAGTGCCCTCAGCGTTTACTGGGGCTGCTTGCCGATGTAGGCCAGAATGCCGCCGTCCACATACAGGATCAGGCCGTTGACAAAGTCAGAGGCCTCAGATGCCAGGAACACAGCGGGTCCGCCCAGATCCTCGGCCTCGCCCCAGCGGCCTGCGGGGGTCTTGGCAACGATGAACTGGTCGAAGGGGTGACGGCTGCCGTCGGGCTGGATCTCGCGCAGCGGTGCGGTCTGCGGGGTAGCGATGTAGCCGGGTCCGATGCCGTTGCACTGGATGTTGTAAGCGCCGTACTCGGAAGCGATGTTCTTGGTCAGCATCTTCAGGCCGCCCTTTGCTGCTGCATAAGCAGAAACGGTCTCACGGCCCAGCTCGCTCATCATGGAGCAGATGTTGATGATCTTGCCGCCGCCCTGTGCGATCATGTCGGGGATGATGGCCTTTGCCACGATGAAGGGAGCGTTCAGATCGACGTCGATGACCTGACGGAACTGGGCAGCGCTCATCTCGGTCATGGGGATGCGCTTGATGATACCGGCGTTGTTGACCAGAATGTTGATGTGGCCGACTTCCTCGGTGATCTTTGCCACCATGGCGTTGACGGCGTCCTCATCGGTAACGTCGCAGACGTAGCCGTGAGCCTTGATGCCTGCCTCTGCATAGGAAGCCAGACCCTTGTCCACCAGCTCCTGCTTGATATCATTGAACACGATGGTAGCGCCGTTGGCTGCCATAGCCTTTGCAATTGCCATGCCGATGCCGTAGGATGCGCCGGTGATCAGCGCCACCTTGCCGGTCAGGTCAAAAGATTTGGGAGTGCACTGTGCCATAATAAAGTCCTCCTGTCAAAAATCGTATTCTACACGGCGCAAATTGCAGCCGTGCTACTTTGCAAAGCGCGTCGTATCCGGCCGTGCCGGAGTGCGCTCTTACTTGTATACCAGTCTAGCATCCTTTACAGGAAGTGTCAAGGCACATTCTTGTGAAGTTTTGTTGTACTTTCTTTAGATTTTTGCTTTTCTGCCAAAAAACAATACGCAGAACCGTTGCTTTTTAGCGCAACAGCTTGTGCAGACCGCCGCACCTTGTCACGGTGCACAAGATATTCCGACTATCTTTGGGCTTGTTGACAAGTTTGGACGACCTTTGTCTTTTACCCCAGCTTTTTCTTCTGCTGGCGTGCCACGATGGGCATCAGCAGGGGGATGGGTACAAGGCGCTGGGCGCTGGTGCACAGCCGCATAAAGGCAGAGGGCACAATGATGGTCTTGCGGTGCATCATGCCCAGCAGGGCCTCCTCTACGCACAGCTCGGGGGTAATGCCCCGCAGGGCAAACACCACCCCGGCGTGGTCGTTGAACTCGGTGTCCACCGGGCCGGGGCAGAGGGCGCAGACGTAGACCGGGCTGTGCATCTCCCGCAGCTCTTCAGCCACGCCGCGGGTCATGCTGACCACATAGGCTTTGCTGGCGTAGTAGCCCGCCATATAGGGGCCGCCAGGCAGCAGCCCCGCAGAGGATGCCACATTCAGGATGGTGCCGCCGCCCTGTGCGTTCATCTTGCGCACCACGGCGCGGAACAGCCGCGCCATGGCGGCAACATTCACTTGGATCATCTCTTCCTCGCGGGCTTCCTCCGTTTCCAGAATGCTGCCGCAGACGCCGAAACCGGCGTTGTTGATGAAGATGTCGATGTGCTCCTCGGCCAGTACTTCGCACAGGCGGCTGCACTCCTCGGCGCGGGAGAGGTCGGCGGTCTCGATGCGGCATTCCGTGCCGTGGGCTGCGTGCAGCTCCTTGGCGAGAGCCTGCAAACGGTCGGCGCGGCGGGCGGTCAGGATGAGCCGACAGCCCATAGCGGCATACCGGCGGGCAAACTCCCGGCCGATGCCGGAACTTGCTCCGGTGATCCAGATGGTCTTTTGCATGGTGGTTCTCCTTTTTTCGCCCCCAAACGGGGCTTTCTGTACTTGTTGCCCTTATTTTAGCATAGTTTGCCCGTGCTTTCTATGCAATTTTCGTAAACGATGCAAAAGAGAACCCGAAACGCCGCAGGCGTTTCGGGTTCTCTCATAAATATTATTTCAGCAGGTTATCGTTCTCGAAGTAGTCGATGCGCATGGCCTTGCGCACCTCGTCCAGCGTGGCGGCAGCGGTCTTTTCGGCGTAAGCGCTGCCCTCCTTCAGGATCTCTACCACTTCGGGCAGGCGCTGCTCCCACTCCTTGCGGCGGGTGCGGATAGGCTCCAGCTCAGCCTGCATGACGCTGTTCAGGAACTTTTTCACCTTCATATCGCCCAGACCGCCGCGCTGATAGTGCGCCTTGACCTCGTCCAGATTCTGGTACTCCGGCCAGAACTCGGCAAAGTGCTCGGGGCGGCAGAAAGCGTCCAGATAGATGAACACCGGGTTGCCCTCCACCTTACCGGGGTCCTGCACGCGCAGGTGGTTGGGGTCGGTAAACATGGACTTGACCTTCTTCTCGATATCCTCCGGCTCCTCGGACAGATAGATGCAGTTGCCAAGGCTCTTGCTCATCTTAGCCTTGCCGTCAATGCCGGGCAGACGCAGGCAGGCGGCGTTCTGGGGCAGCACGATCTCGGGCTCTACCAGCGTTTCGCCGTAGACGGAGTTGAATTTGTGCACGATCTCGCAGCACTGCTCGATCATGGGTTTCTGATCCTCACCGGCGGGCACAGTGGTAGCCTTAAAGGCGGTGATATCGGCAGCCTGACTGATGGGGTAGCAGAAGAAGCCCACCGGGATGCTGGCTTCGAAGTTGCGCATCTGGATCTCGCTCTTCACGGTGGGGTTGCGCTGCAAACGGCTGACGGTGACCAGATTCTGGTAGTAGAAGCTCAGCTCGGTCAGCTGGGGCACCATGGACTGGATGAAGATGTGCACCTTGTTGGGGTCCAGACCGCAGGCCAGATAGTCCAGTGCCACCTGCAGAATGTTCTGGCGCACCTTCTCGGGGTTGTCGGCGTTATCGGTCAGCGCCTGCGCGTCGGCGATCATGATAAAGATATCATCATATTCGCCGGTGTTCTGCAGCCGCACCCGCTCCTTCAGAGAGCCGACATAGTGGCCAACGTGCAGGCGGCCGGTGGGACGGTCGCCGGTCAGAATAACTTTTTTCATGATGTTCTCCTTTGTCAAGGATTTGACCCCCTCCGACAAGCCTTGCGGCATTGCCAGCTCCCCCAAGAGGGCGCCTTTTCGCCTTACTGCACCGTAAAGCTGCGTGGCAAGAGGTTCCTTTTATACTTTATAGTGTGTTAAGTATAGCCCCCCGGGGCGGTGCTGTCAACAAGGCCGCCGGAAAAAGAAAAAAGCGATGGAAAATTTCCATCGCTTTGCTGGCGCCTCTTGCCTGACTCGAACAGGCGACACCCTGATTAACAGTCAGGTGCTCTAACCGACTGAGCTAAAGAGGCATCTATATAAAACGGCACATGACCGTTTTACTACTATAAAATGGTGACCCGTACCGGAATCGAACCGATGTTAAAGGCGTGAGAGGCCTCTGTCTTAACCGCTTGACCAACGGGCCATACGTCCATTTTCGCATCAGGTGTTCGCACCCGACTTGGCTATTTTAGCATACCGGGTGCCCTTTGTCAACAGCAAATTTTGATTTTGTTTGAAAAAAGTAAATTTTTCCACCGCAGCCCCGGACCGGCAGCAAACACCGCGCCCGCTGCCGTTCTATGCGGCCTTTTATAAAGGAACGATAAAATGGTGAAACCTGAATTCGGATAGTTGACAATGTGGTAAAATGTGGTACTCTTAGGGTGCAAAAACGCTTTTGAGGAGGGCTTATAATATGGCTATGAAAATGGATCGTCGTGCGTTTTTAAAGACTTCTGCCGCAATGGCAGTGGCAGTATCCATGACCGGGCTGCTGGGCGGCTGCAGTGGCGGTGACGATGGCGATGATCTGGGTGGATATACTGCAGCAGTCAACGGTTGGACAACCGATGCACATGAAGGCTCTTTGAGCGAGATTACCCCGTGGTGGGCAGAATTTAAGATGAATGTCAGCGTCCGGAGCCTGTATGACAAGGAGACGAATTTGCCGGGACGTTTTATGTTCAAGCTGACCATTGATGGCAAAGAGCAGGAACTGATGAAGGGCGATGGCGCAACCGATACGCTGCTTGCTAAGAACAGCTGGTTGGTGCCGTTCAGCAAGGGCGGCGAGTATCGTCGGGGTAACGTTATCTTTAAAATGATCGATAAGGAACTGTACGAAGCAATCCGTAACGGCAAGGTAGACGTTGTATTCACCGTGGGCACTGACCGCACGGAGAGCTACAAGCTGGACTATACGAACAAGACTTTTGTAAAGCAGACCGTCTGATACCGCAGAACAGAATTTTCTGAGGGATACCCAATACAGGAGGTGCATTGCTATGATCGACCGCAGAACATTTCTTAAACTTAGCGCCGGGGCACTGGTGCTGACCGCCGCAGGGGCTTTGACCGGCTGCGGGGATACCGTGATCGAAAAGACCAGCGGTGTAGCCAAGATCGGTGATGTCACCTTTATCTGTCCAACGCCGTTTCTGGGCGGCGGCCTGGGCGACGGCATAGTCAAGCAGCTGACCTACTTGACGCAGTTCACCATCCAGAACAACAGCGCCGAAAGGGTAGTCATCAAGCCGGAGGACATTACCTGCATCTTCCGCGAGAAAGATACAGAGGAAACGCTGTATTTCAAGAAGAACGAACTGGTCGCAGAGCCGGGTCAGACAGCTGTCTATAACGGCATGACAGCGTTCTATCTGGAAACCAAGGAAGGTGTGCCGGAAAAGAATAGCACCGGCACCTATGAACTGCGTGTGCGCTACAATGGTCAAACCGCTGTGTTCCTCTATGGAAACAACGGCAAAAATGTAACGGGCAGCGTAGAGTAAAACCGAATACACCCCGCCGCCGGGCACTTCTGGAAACAGGAGTGCCCGGCGGCTTTTTGTTTTGTGCCGCATTACCTGTTCTTTACATTGGGGCTGGCATTGTGCACAAAGTTTTACGCACTTTTTGCACGTCCATGGTCGCAGCAAGGGCGGCAAAGCGGTAGAATAAGGCCGTTCCCAAGGAAAACACAAAAAGACAGTGCCGGGCGGGAGCCCGGGTTTTTAATGGAGGAAATTCTATCATGAAAAAGATCTCTCGTCGTTCGTTTCTGACCGTTTGCGGTGCAGCTGCTGCGGCTGCTGCCCTGACCGCCTGCGGCGGCTCTGCTTCTTCCGCATCCAGCACCGCTGCTTCTGCTTCCACCACCGCTTCTTCCGCTGCCGGGCAGGCAGCCGGCACCCTGAGCGGCAACGTTGCGACCGGCGGTTCTACTTCCATGAAGAACGTCATCGCTGCCCTGACCGAGGGCTTTGCCGAGGTCGAGCCGGGCGTCACCGTCAGCTACGACCCCACCGGCTCCGGCGCAGGCATCACCGGCGCTACCGACAAGACGCTGGACATCGGCCTGTCCTCCCGCGCTCTGAAGGATGATGAGAAGAACGATGTGGACGGCACTGTCGTGGCGCTGGACGGCATCGCCATCATCGTGAACAAGGACAGCAAGGTCGCTGACCTGACCGTGGAGCAGCTCAAGAAGATGTTCACCGGCGAGATCACCAACTGGAAGGATGTCGGCGGCGATGACGGCGAGATCGTTCTGGTGGGTCGTGAGGCCGGTTCCGGCACCCGCGATGGCTTTGAGAGCATCGTGGACGTGAAGGACAGCTGCAAGTATGCACAGGAGCTGACCGCCACCGGCGCTGTCATCAGCGCCGTGGAGGCAAACCCGCTGGCCATCGGCTACGCTTCTCTGTCCGCTGTGGGCGACACCGTTGCCATGGTCACCGTGGAGGGTGTGGAGTGCAGCGAGGACACCGTCAAGGACGGCAGCTACAAGATCCAGCGTCCCTTCGTGTTCGTTACCAACAAGAGCGCTGCCCTGTCTGAGCAGGCACAAGCCTTTGTGGACTTTGCCACCAGCAAGGACGCTGCCGACCTCATCCGCACCGCAGGCGCTGTGCCCGTGAACGAGTAATTGCCGGGTGGTTTGCCGGGGAGTTTCCCCAGCGAATGATCCGAGGGTGGGACCCTGTTGCCGCAGGCAATAGGGCGGGAGCTGGAAGCCCCGAATTTCGCGGGGAAAGCTCCCCGGTGAACCGCCTGCCCTGCATCTGAACAAGAGAACTGCCGCGTCGGCCTGCCGTTTCTGCGAGCCGACGCGGCTTTTATAAAGGATTTCAGCTATGAACAAAAAATCCTATCTGCGCCGGGTACGCCTGCCCCGCACCCCCGCCGACTGGCTGGAAGCGGTGATGAATTTCATCTTCTTTCTGTGCGGAATGCTGGCGGTGTGCTGTGTGGTGCTCATCTCGGTGTACATGGTGGTCTCCGGCGTGCCGGCTATCCATAAGATCGGTATTTTCAAATTCCTGTTCGGCACAAAATGGGCGTCCACTGCGGCAGAGCCGCTGTTCGGCATTCTGCCCTTCATCCTGTCCAGTGTCTACGGCACGCTGGGTGCCACCATCATCGGCGTGCCCATCGGCCTGCTGACGGCGGTGTTCCTCTCCAAGGCCGCAGCCCCCAAACTGCGCACCGTGGTGGTCACCGCCATCGAGCTGCTGTCCGGCATCCCCAGCGTAGTGTTCGGCCTTTTGGGTATGCAGGTGCTGGTGCCCGCCGTGGCCAAGACCTTCGGCAAGGCCTCCGGTGCCTGCCTGCTCAGCGCTATCGTGGTGCTTTCCATCATGATCCTGCCCAGCATCGTGTCCGTGTCGGTGACGGCGCTCAACGCCGTGCCGCCGGAGTATGAGCAGGGCAGTCTGGCGCTGGGTGCCACCGACACCGAAACATGGTTCAAGATCAGCATCCCGGCAGCCCAAAGCGGCATTGCCGCAGGCGTTGTGCTGGGCATCGGCCGCGCCATCGGCGAAGCCATGGCTGTGATGATGGTGGCGGGCAACAGCCCCAATATGCCGGACAGCCTGTTCCGCAGCGTCACTTTGCTGACCACCGCCATTGCCAAGGAAATGAGTTACGCCGGCGGCTTGCAGCGGCAGGCACTGTTCAGCATCGCGCTGGTGCTGTTCGTGTTCATCATGCTTATCAACGTGGTGCTGAATGTGGTACTGAAGGGAGGCAACCGCGATGAATAACGGCTTTTCGCCCTCCCGCCGGGCATGGAACCGGGTAATGACCGTGCTGGTCTGGGCAAGCGCAGTGCTGGTGATGATTCTGGTGGCCGGGATCATCGGCATGGTGCTGGTGCGGGGCATCCCCCACATCAGCTGGAAATTCCTTTCCACCACCGCCAGTGTGCTGAAAAAGACGGACGGCATCCTGCCCGCCGTCCTCAACACCCTGTATGTCATTGTGTTGACATTACTCATCGTATTGCCGCTGGGCGTGGGTGCGGCGGTCTACCTGACCGAATACGCCTCCAACCGGCGGCTCATCGAAGTCATCGAGTTCACCAACGAAACGCTGGCCGGTATCCCCAGCATCATATACGGTCTGGTGGGTATGCTGGTGTTCAGTCAGGCACTGGGCTTCCAGACCTGTCTTTTGTCCGGCAGTCTGACGCTGGTGGTGATGAACCTGCCCACCATCATCCGCACCACGCAGGAATCCCTCAAAACCGTGCCGCAGGGCTACCGCGAGGGTGCCATGGGTCTGGGTGCGGGCAAGTGGCACATCATCCGCACCATCGTGCTGCCTTGCAGCATTGACGGCATCGTCACCGGCTGCATTCTGGCGGTGGGACGCATCGTGGGCGAAAGCGCCGCGCTGCTGTTCACCGCCGGTGCGGCAGAGGTGATCGCCAAGAGTGTGTTCAAAGCCTACACCTCCAACGGTGCCACCCTGTCGGTGCTGCTGTACCTGCGCGCCTTTGAAGACGGCGATTTCACCTCCGCATGGGGCATCGGCGCAGTGCTGCTGGTGCTGGTGCTGCTCATCAATCTGGCAGCACGTCTGGCGAAAACGAAACTGAAACAGAAGCAGTAAAAATAAAGAGGTACTCTATGGAAAACACGAATGTGCCGGTGATATCGGCAAAGGATCTGAACCTCTGGTACGGCGACTTCAAGGCGCTGAAGAGCATTTCGCTGGACGTGGGCGAGCGGGAGATCACCGCACTGATCGGTCCCTCCGGCTGCGGCAAGTCCACCTTTTTAAAGACCCTGAACCGCATGAACGACCTTGTGCCGGGCGTGCGTATCGAGGGTGATGTGCGGCTGAAGGGCGAGGATATCTTTGCCCGCGAGATGGAGCTGACCGACCTGCGCCGCCGCGTGGGTATGGTGTTCCAGAAGGCAAACCCCTTCCCCATGAGCATCTACGACAACATCACCTACGGCCCCAAGCTGCACGGCGTGCGCAATAAGGCCGAGCTGGACGAGCTGGTGGAAACCTCTCTGCGGGGCGCAGCCCTGTGGGACGAGGTGAAGGATCGCCTGAAAAAGAGCGCCCTTGGCCTGTCCGGCGGGCAGCAGCAGCGTCTTTGCATCGCCCGGGCATTGGCGGTCAAGCCCGAGGTGCTGCTGATGGACGAGCCCACCAGCGCACTGGACCCCGGCTCTACCATGAAGGTGGAGGAGCTGATGAACGAGCTGAAAAAGAACTACACCGTGGTCATCGTCACCCACAATATGCAGCAGGCGGCCCGTATCAGCGACCGCACCGCCTTCTTCCTGCTGGGTGAACTGGTGGAAGTTGGCCCCACGAACCAGATCTTCAGCACACCCCGGGACAAGCGCACCGAGGACTACATCTCCGGCCGGTTCGGTTAATGCAGGGAGGAACAAAGCAATGAGCATTCGCAAACAATACGACAGCGATCTGGAAGCCCTCAAGACCGCACTGGTGGAGATGGGGCAGAACGCCGCCGAGGCCGTGGAGAACGCGCTGGAAGCGCTGTGCACCGCCGACACCGCAGCCGCCCAGAAGATCGTGCAGGGGGATGACCGCATCAATAACATGGAGCGGGACATCGAGCACCGCTGCATGACCTTGCTGCTGCGCCAGCAGCCGGTAGCGGGCGATCTGCGCCACATTTCCACCGCCATGAAGGTGGTCACCGATATCGAGCGCATGGGCGACCACGCTTCAGATATCGCCGAGATCATCCCGCATCTTGTCACCGTGCGCAAGGAGGGCGACCCCGCCGTCAGTCAGGCTATTGCCATGGGACGCAAGGCCTACCAGATGATCTTAGACGCCATGGCTGCCCTGACCGCCGAGGACGAGATCGCCGCCCGCCGCGTCATCGCCGCAGATGACGCCGTGGACTACGACTTCAACGCCATCAAGCACACGCTGGCACAGGAGATCGCCGCCGACCCCGCCAAGGTGGACGCCGCGCTGGATCTGCTGATGGTCATCAAGTATCTGGAGCGCATCGGCGACCACGCCGTGAACGTAGCCGAGTGGGTGCAGTTCGTGCGCACCGGGCGCTACAAGGACGAAAGTATGTTCTGATACTCACTCTGCCCTTTTGGGTGCGTGTTTTCCTTATTTTCTTCGGGAAAAGGCTGTCTGCCGTTTGGCGGGCAGCCTTTTTCTGTGGGAAAGCTCCCTCTACAACGAAAATTGACTAAAAAATTTTTATCTTTTCTGCAATGTTTGCGGCAGGTCATTCGTATTCAAGGTATAAGAGCCCGGAAGGGGCTCCGCAGTTATCGTGCGGCGGGTGGTCCGGCTTCCCCCAGTCCCCCGCCTGCCGCACCGTTACGGAGGACAGATACAATGATGGCAAAGCTTGAACGCTCCCCGCAGCAAGCCCGCATGGAGGCCGTGAGCCGCGATGCACTGGTGCAGGCGGCGCTGCAGGAGATCACCCAAAATTATCGTGAGGCCAGCCTTTCCAATGTGGCAAGGGCTTATGGTGTTTCGCTGGCGTATGTCAGCGAGTGCGTGCGCGCTCAGACCGGGCGCACCTACAAGGAACTGCTGCAAAAGCACCGCATGGAGACCGCCGCGCGGCTGCTGCGCCGCAGCGATCTGAACATTCAGCAGATCATTGCACAGGTGGGCTACGAGAACACCAGCTACTTCTACCGCCTGTTCCACGAGCGCTACGGCCTGAGCCCCCGGGAGTACCGGCTGGTGCGCACCGGCGCCGCTCCCCGCCGCCCCACCGCATGAACCGCCCCCTGCTTTGCTTCCCCCGACCGTCGTGCTGCCGCCCCGCGCACGGCGGTCTGTTTTTGCCGCGAAATGGAGAAAAATCTGGTACTTTATGGAATATTGTGTTATACTAAAATAAATGTACCCCGCGCGGCAGGGCGCGGGCAAGAGAGGATGAGTGGATATGTTTCGCGGAGCGGTAAGAGCAGATATGGCACGGATTTTGGATATCTATGCCCATGCGCGGGAATTCATGGCGAAAAACGGCAACCCTACCCAGTGGGGGGACAATTACCCAAGCCCGGAGCTGCTGGAAGAGGATATCGACACCAACCGGCTGTTCGTGTACATGGTAAACGGCCAGATGCAGGCGGTGTTTGCCTTTGTCCTTGGCGAGGACCCCACTTACAAGGTCATTGAGGACGGACAGTGGCTCAACGACACTTTGCCCTACGGTACGCTGCACCGGCTGGCTTCGGCGGGCGAGAGCAAGGGCATCGGCAAGGCGGTGGTGGAGTGGTGTCTGGAGCACTGCGAGAGCCTGCGCGCCGACACCCACGCCGACAACAAGGTGATGCAGCACCTGCTGGAAAGCGAGGGCTTTACCCGCTGCGGCATCATCCATGTGGAGGACGGCACCCCGCGCATCGCCTACCAGCGGTTGTCCCTGACCCAGAGCCAGCTGGGGTGAGCGGAAAAACAGTTTGATTTGGGAGATCGGAAACGCCTGCGGGCGATTCCGATCTCCTTTTTCATAGATGGAGCTGCCCTGCCGCGCCCTCTCCCGTGAAAATGCAATGCCGGAGCGTCCGCAGACGCTCCGGCATTGCGCTATTAAAAAAGAATTTTTCCGCTGAATATGCGCAAAGCGCACGCGGCGCGCATTTCTGATCCTCTCCCCCCCTTCTGTGCCTTGCCACCGGCGGCGAAGCAGTGTATAATAGCCTCAGAACGCTACAATGCCGGAAACCCCGGCAGATACAGGAGGAATTGCAGATGAATAAACCGGTACTGGTCGTCATGGCTGCCGGCATGGGCAGCCGTTACGGCGGCATGAAGCAGATCGACCCGGTGGGCCCCAACGGACAGGTCATTATGGACTATTCCCTCTACGACGCCCGCCGCGCCGGCTTTGAGACCGTGATCTTTGTCATCAAGCACGAGATCGAGGACGCCTTCAAGGCAGCCATCGGCGACCGTGTGGCCAAGGCGATGAAGGTGAAGTATGCCTTCCAGCAGCTGGAAGAGCTGCCCGCAGGCTTTGCCGTGCCGGAAGGCCGTGTAAAGCCCTGGGGCACCTGCCATGCCGTGCTGGCTGCAAAGCCCCTGATTGACGGCCCCTTTGCGGTCATCAATGCGGACGACTACTACGGCCCGGAGGCGTTTCAGGTGATGTACGATTACCTGTCCACCCACGCCGATGATGATTTCTACCGCTACTGCATGGTCAGCTATCTGCTAAAGAACACCCTGTCCGAGAACGGCAGCGTGGCACGCGGCGTGTGCATCAAGAACGAGGACGGCACCCTGCAAAGCGTGACCGAGCGCACCCGCATCGAGCCCTGCGACGGCGGCGCACATTACACCGAGGACGGCGGCGAGAGCTGGGTGGACCTGCCCGGCGACAGCCCTGTGAGCATGAACCTGTGGGGTTTCGGCAAGAGCTTTCTGGACGAGGCCGAGCAGCGCTTTGCGGGCTGGCTGACCGAGAATCTGCCGGTGAACCCCCTGAAGTGCGAGTATTTCCTGCCGCTGGTGGTGACCGAGCTGATCGAGGAGAACAAGGCAAAAATTCAGGTGCTGCGCAGCACGGATAAGTGGTTCGGCGTCACCTACCGGGAGGATAAGCCTTTGGTGGTGGAGGCCATTGCCCGCAAGACCGCCGAGGGCCAGTACCCCGAGAAGCTGTGGGAGTAAATGCTTCGCAATAGCGGAAAAATATTTAGATCATAGCAAAGTCGGGCAGCCTGCGGGCTGCCCGACTTTGTGTTTTTATGGGGTGGAACGTATTCACAAAAACCGTTCCAGCTGGATGCGGTTATCCTCTTCAAAATCCTGCAGCCGCTGAGCAAGGCGCTTTGCGCCCGGGGCGGCGTTGGGGTAGTCCTTGCAGCTTTTTACGCAGTCCACCACCCCCATGCCGCTGCCCTGTGTGAGCATTTCGGCCAGATTGCGGGTGGATTTGTCCGTAAGGGTCTTGAGCCCGATGCCCATTTTCGTGTTCAGCTTTGCCATGGTGCTCTGCCCCTGTGCGCTGCCGCCGCAGGCTTCTATGGCGGTGTGCGCCTCCTGATTCAGCTGGTGGTAGATGTTGCGCTGGCGCAGCAGTTCGGCCTTGAACTGCACATCGCTGGTCATGGGTAAGATCTGCTCCAGGGTGTTCTTGCCCATCTCGGTGTTCTGCACCACCGCTTCCAGCAGGTTCAGGTTGTCGTTTTTCTGGTTTTCCATACAAAAAAATCCCCCTTTGGCACCTAGTATGTGCCCAAAGGGGGATTTTATACGTTGTTTCTCAGCAGATCTTATTGCCGCCGGAGATCTGGATGCCGCGCAGCCGCTCGTCACAGATGGCGTACAGGCGCTGCCAGCAGTTGGCGGCGCTGTCCAGCTCGTCCAGCCCTGCCACTGCGACGCTCAGGGTAAAGGGCACCCGCTTCATCATGCCCATGGAGGTGATGCACTCGTGGGGCATTTCGGCGTAGATGTTCCGCATCTGCTGTGCCAGCTGCCCGCCGTCCAAGTCCAGACAGCCCACCACAAAGGTGGTGCCGGTCAGGCGGCAGACGATCTGACTGCCCGGGATATCGAAATATTTTTTCCACTGGTTTGCCACAAAGCAGATCAGCTGATCCATTACCGGCTGACCGTAGGTGTCCCGCAGCTGTGCGCCGTGATCCAGCGACACCAGCGCCACGGCGGCCTTGCGCCCCTGCTCTGCCCAACGGTCCAGCTCGGCGGCGATCACAGTTTCAAGGTAGCGGCGGTTGTACACGCCGGAAAGAAAATCGTGGTTCAGGTCCTCGCGGCACAGCTCCCGTTCGCGGGCGCTCATGCGCTCTTCCGGCAGCAGGTTGCCCGCCAGCGGGGCAGACATGGTGATCCGCCACAGCTTGCCGTCTGCCCGCACCGTGCGGTGCAGCACGCAGCTTACCCGGCCGTTGCACAGGCTATAACTCACCTGCAGGCCTTCGTCCTGCCAGCCGGTGTCCTGTGGCAGCTCGTCCAGCAATACCGTTTCAAACGCAGCCTGTGCGCCCTCGGCAAAGGTACGCAGATCCTGCTCTGTCCATTCTCTGTCCATCTGTAATTTCCCCATCATCAGTACGCGCCGCCGCTTCCGACGGGCGAAATTCCAATTTTCCCACAAATCCGGGAACTTACGGCTATTATACCATTGAAATACAGATTTTTCCAGCAAAACGCACAAATTTTTACGGCAGTTTTTACAATTCTGTCAAATTGCTAATTCTTTCACGTTTTGAACGTCTGCATTGCAGCGGCAGTACACGGCGCACTCGGCTTTGATCTGTGCGGCAAGGGCTTTGGAGTCAAAGCCGGCCTTGGCGCGCCATGCCCAGTTGCCGCCCAGTTTGCCCGGGGTGTTCAGGTGCGCCTCGGCACCCAGCCCCAGCCAGTCGTACATGGGAATGATGGCTCTGTCCGCCACCGAGCCCAGCGCTGCCCGCAGCAGCGCAGTGCGCGCGGCGGCAGTCTTGACAGCTGCCACCTCCTTGGCGGTGGGCTTGCAGGGGGTCAGGTGCAGATAGGCCGCAGCGGTGGCCTTTTCCTTTTCGGAAGCGCCGTTCTCCCACCAGTCGGTCAGGGTGGTGTTGTCGTGGGTGCCGGGGTAGACCACGCCGTTTTTGACGTGGTTATGGGGCAGATACTCGTTGTCCCCGCCGCCGAAGGCGAACTGCAGCACCTTCATGCCCGGGAAGGTGCTGTCGGCCAGCAGCTTGCGCACGCTGGGGAACAGCTCGCCCAAGTCCTCGGCAATGATGGGCAGCTTGCCCAGTGCGGCCTCCAGTGCATCGAACAGCTCCATGCCGGGGCCGTTCTCCCACTTGCCGGTGCGGGCGGTGGTGCTGGTGGCCGGGATGGCCCAATAGGTGTCGAAGCCGCGGAAGTGGTCGATGCGCAGCAGATCGTAGATGCCCAGTGCGTGGCGCACCCGCTGGATCCACCATGCGTAGCCGGTCTTTTTGTGGTACGCCCAGTCGTACAGGGGGTTGCCCCACAGCTGGCCGTCTGCGGAGAAGTAGTCCGGCGGGCAGCCCGCCACCCGGGCAAAGCGGCCGTCGGCGTCCAGCTCAAACAGCTTGCCGCCCACCCATGCGTCCACCGAGTCCGCAGAGACGTAGATGGGAATATCGCCCAGGATCTGCACACCCTTCTTGTTGGCATAGGTTTTGACTGCCTGCCACTGGACGCTGAACTTGTACTGCACAAACTTCCAGAAGCCGATCTCCTCTTCGTTTGCGGCGGCAAAGGCAGCCAGTACGGCCTTGTCGCGGCGGCGGTAGGGGGCGTCCCACTCCACCCAGTTCTTCATCTTGTTGGCTACCTTCAGCGCCATGTACAGGGCATAGTCCTCCAGCCAGTCCTCGTTGGCAAGGGTGAAGGCGTAGTAGTCGTCGGGGTAGTAGTAGCTACAGCCGTGCAGCCCGGCGCACTGGCTGCGCCATGCGGCGTAGGCCTTGCGCAGCACCGCAAAGCGGCTGACGTACAAGGTGCCGTAGTCCACTTCCAGCGGGTCTTTGCCCCAGCTTTCCGCCTTGAGATCTGCGGCGGTCAGCAGGCCCTCTTTTTCCAGTGCTTCCAAGTCCACAAAATAGGGGTTGCCCGCAAAGGCAGAGCAGCTCTGGTAGGGGCTGTCGCCGTAGCCGGTGGGGCTGAGCGGCAGCAGCTGCCAGATCGTTTGCCCTGCTGCAGACAGGAAATCCACAAATTGAAATGCCGCCTTGCCAAAGCAGCCGATCCCGTAAGGGCCGGGCAGACTGGATACCGGCATCAGAATACCACTTTCACGCATGATCCGTTACCTTCCTCGCTGTCAATTTTCGGGAATATTCGTTGTTTCCTATCATAACATAACTGTAAACTATTTTCCACAGGCAAAAATCGTGGTATACTGGTTTTTATGGGATACCCCCTCAGCTTCGCTGCGCTCAGCAGCTCCCCCAAGGGGGCGCCTTTGGGCATTTTCAATCGTTCTATCTACAGGAGGTACTCGCGCGATGCAGCGCACAGAAAAATACTTTGAGCAGGACGCTTTCCGCACCGAATGCGAAAGTGTCATTCTTGCCGCAGAGCCGGACGAAAAGACCGGCGGCGGGCGCATTGCGCTGGACGGCACAGTGTTCTACCCGGAGGGCGGCGGTCAGCCCGCCGACCGGGGCACGCTGACCCTGCCGGACGGCACGGTGCTGCGGGTGTCGGACGTCCACGAGCAGGCGGGTGTCATCTGGCATACGGTGGATGCCCTGCCCGCTGCCGCAGCGCCCGGCGCAGCCGTTGCCGGCTGCATCGACTGGGACTGGCGGTTCGATAAGATGCAGCAGCACACCGGCGAGCATATCCTTTCCGGCATCCTGCACCAGATGTTCGGGGCGGAGAACGTGGGCTTCCATGTGGGCACCGAGGCCGTGCGCATGGACACCAGCGTGCCCATCAGCCCCGAGGGGCTGCGGCAGGCAGAGCTTGCCGCCAACCGCATCGTGTGGCAGGATGTGCCGGTGCTCATCAGCTACCCCACCCGGGAGGAGCTTGCCGCCCTTGTCTACCGCTCCAAAAAGGAGATCGAGGGGCAGGTGCGCATCGTGACTATCCCGGGCGCGGACGTCTGCGCCTGCTGCGGCACCCACACCCGCACCACCGGTCAGGTGGGGCAGATCAAGATCCTTGCCAGCGAGAACTACAAGGGCGGTGTGCGGCTGAGCGTGGTGTGCGGTGCCCGTGCGCTGGCGGCGGCGCAGGCCATGCGCGCCCGGCAGGCGGAGATCGGCGCGCTGCTCTCTGCCAAGGCCGACCAGACCGCTGTGGCGGTGCACCGGGTCTACGATGAGTATACTGCGCTCAAGTTTACACACTTCGGCCTGTGCAGCCAGCTGTTTGACGCCCTTGCGCAGCTGACCGCGCCCGATGCGGACGCCATCCGTACCCTGCCGGGGCTGGACCCGGACGGGCTGCACCGGCTGGCTGTCCGTCTGACCGAGGCCACCACCGGCCTGTGCGCCGCCCTGACCCCCACCGAAAAGGGCACCGGCTACTGCCTTGCCCGGCGGGACGGTGATGTGCGCGCCCTGACCAAAGCACTGAACGCCGCCCTGAACGGACGCGGCGGCGGCAAGCCCGGCATTTGTCAGGGCAGCTGTGCCGCCACCCCGGAGCAGGTGGAGAGATTTTTGAAGGAGAACAACAAACTATGAGAATGCGTTTCAAACCCTATGCCCACGACGAACTGATGGCCGCAGATTTCCATGTGCACGAGCCCCTGATCTGGGGCGGCAAGTGGCACGGCCAGTATGCCCGCCCGGAGCAGCCCTTTATTCTGGAACTGGGCTGCGGCAAGGGCGGCTTCATCTCCCAGCTGGCCTGCGCCCACCCGGAAAACAACTATCTGGGCATCGACATCACCGACAAGGTGCTCATCCTTGCCAAGCGCAAGATCGAAGCCGCCTATCAGGCAGCCGGACGCCCTATCGACAACGTGAAGATCATGAGCACCGATATCGAGCGCATTAAGGGTGTCATCACCCCGGAGGACGAGGTCAGCCGCATCTATATCAACTTCTGCAACCCGTGGAGCAAGAACGACTCCTCCCACAAGCACCGCCTTACCTACCCGCGCCAGCTGATCGCCTACCGCGAGTTTCTGAAGGACGGCGGCGAGATCTACTTCAAGACCGACGACGATGATCTGTTCCGGGACAGCGTGGAGTACTTCCCCGCTTCCGGCTACGACATCGAGTGGATCACCTACGATTTGCACGAGAACGAGCCGGAGTGGAATATCCGCACCGAGCACGAGGGCATGTTCACCGAAATGGGCATCAAGATCAAGGCACTCATTGCCCGCAAGAAGCCCGGTGCCGACAGCGTGACATGGGTAGACCCCAAGGTGCTCAAGCGGATGGCACGCGAAGCTGCCGCTGCCGAAGCCGCCACGCAGGAAGGCGAAGGAAATGTCTGACCCCTGTGAGCTGTGCCTGAATAATGTTCAGGACGAATACGGCAGCTACTACTGTGCGCAGGGCGCTGCGCTGGACGAGGACGAGATGGCACGCTATCTTGCGCACAATACCGCTGCCTGTCCCTTTTTTGAGCCGGGGGACGAATATAAGATTGTATCCAAACAGAACTGAAGAACGGAGGTGCCTATGGTAAGCTTTCTTACCGATACCGTGGTATGCGGCTTTTCGCTGTACCATATTCTAGCCTATTTCCTGATCTATTCCTGCATAGGCTGGTGTCTGGAGGTTATCTATGCCGCCGCCACCACCGGTCAGCTGGTGAACCGGGGTTTCCTCAACGGCCCGGTCTGCCCCATCTACGGCTTTGGCATGATCATCGTGCTGTTTGCCCTTACGCCCTTGCAGCACAGCATCCTGCTGCTGTATATAGGCGGCGTCATCCTGCCCAGTGCGCTGGAACTGGTGGGCGGCTGGGCGCTGTATAAGCTCTACCACACCCGCTGGTGGGATTACAGCGATTTTCCCTTTAACATCGGGGGCTATATCTGTCTGGAATTCTGCCTGCTGTGGGGCGTGGGCACGCTGGTGGTCATGCGTATCGTGCACCCGGTGGTGGCTGACCTTGTAGACCTGATCCCGCCCTTTGTGGGGGTTATCCTCATGTGCTTTTTGTACGCCGTGTACGCGGTGGACGTGGTGGCTACCGCCATTGCTGCCTCTGCGCTGGCCGATACGCTGGACACCATGGAGCAGCTGGGCGACAGTATCCACGCCGTCAGCGACGCCATGACCCAGCTGCTGGGCACCACCACCCTGAACGCCGACAAGAAGCTGGACGAGGGACGGCTGCAATTCAAGCTTGCTGCCGCCGAAGCGCGGGATGCCGCCGGAAAGCGCCCCTCTGCCCGTGAGACCATGGCTGCCATCCGCGCCAAGGCCGCTGAGGCCAGCGAAGCTGCCCGCCGCGCCAGCGAGGACGCCCGCCTGAACGCTGCCGAAGCTGCCAACGCCGCCCGCCTTGCTGCCAAGGGCACTGCCGAGCGCGCCGCCGAGCTGCTGCAATTGGAACAGCTGGCAGCAGAGCTGCAAGCCCGCAGTGAGGAGATGCAGGCGCAGCTGCTGCGCACCCCCCGCATCGTGGGCCCGCGCCGTATGCTGCGTGCCTACCCGAAGCTCCGGCACGGCAGCAAGCTGCGCAGTCTGCCCACATTGCGGGAGATGCTGCACCGCGCCGAACAGGAAAACAAGGACGACAACAAGAATACCAAATGACCCCGAATGCCGCACCGGCTCCGCCGTGTGTGGCATTTTTGTTGCACTTCGCTCGAATAATGTTGTTAAAAAGTGTGAAAAAACTATTTCAAAACGACTTAAACCGTGTTATACTGATTATAAAGTATACAAACCGACCGCAATCGGCTTATCCGTATTGAAACTATCCAAATTGTGAGGAATCGTTATGTCAGAGGAACGAAAGACCAAAACAGATGCCGCCGCACCGGCATCTGCTGCGTTGGGGCGGATCGACCGCAAGGACGCATTTTTACAGGCCCTGCATACATTCCTGACCGCGCATCAGGGAACAGAATGGGCTGTTGCCGCTGTGGATATCCAGCACTTCAAGCTTTATAACGAGCTTTACGGCACCGAAAAGGGCGATGCTCTGCTGGAAACTGTGGCAAACTGTCTGCTGGGTTACAGCAGGCAGACCGGCTATCCTGTGGGCTATTTTGGAAACGATGACTTTTTCCTGTGCCTGCCGGACGAAAAGGCCGAGCAGACTGCTGTGCTTGCCACGCTGCAGGCCTGCATGGCTGCCGGAAGGCAGGATGTCACCTTCTTTATGGTAATGGGCGTGTGCCCTGTGCAGGCAAACCCCGGTGCAGATGCCGCCACCCTGTGCAACTATGCGCAGATCGCCGGTGTGACGACCGACAGCGGCTACCTGCACCGTTTTGAGCCCACCATGCTCAACGAGCTGAAGGAACAGCAGCAGCTGCTGGGCGAGCTGGAGCACGCACTGGACAACCACGAATTCTGCTTCTTTTTGCAGCCCAAGTGCAACAGCATCACCCGCGCCATCGTGGGCATGGAGGCACTGGTGCGCTGGAACCATCCCACCCGGGGCTGTGTTCCCCCTGCCGAGTTCATGCCGCTGCTGGAGCGCACCGGCCTTGTGACAAGGCTGGACCAGTACATCTGGGAATCCGTCTGCCAGACTTTGCAGAAGTGGCAGGAAAGCGGCAGCAACCTTGTGCCGGTATCGGTAAACGTTTCGGTGCAGGATATCCTGAACCTAGATGTGCCGCAGATCTTTGCAGATCTGGTAGAAAAATATAAGCTGGAGCCCAAACTCCTGCTGGCTGAGATCACCGAGACCATGGTAGCCGAGGACACCCAGATGGTGGAAAGCGCCATTCAGGGCCTGCACCGCAAGGGCTTTGCGGTGATGATGGACGACTTCGGCAGCGGGTATTCCTCGCTGAATATGCTCAAGGATACCAACGTCGATGCCATCAAGCTGGACATGAAGCTCATCGACATGAATCAGGAGAACCGCAGCAAGGGCGTGCAGATCGTGGAGTCGGTGGTGGATATGGCACACCGGCTGAACCTGCCCATCATCGCCGAGGGTGTGGAGACCCCGGAACAGGTGTCCATGCTGCAGGCCGCAGACTGCCTGTATTCGCAGGGCTACTACTTCTTCAAGCCCATGCCGGTGGAAAACGCCGAAAAACTGCTGGCAGATCCCACCAATCAGGATTACTGGGATCTGCGCCGCGACCTGATGCGCCGCGACCGCCGGGTGGAGAACCCGGGCACCGAAAAGACCGCGCTGGCCTTGCAGGCGTACCAGATCTTTACCGACAACGTGCTGGAGATCTCGCTGCTGAACCTTGCCACCGGTGCGTACCGGGTGATCAAGCGGGACGCCCGCCTGCTGGGTGCAGATCTGGAAAAAGAAGAAGATTTTGTCAACTACTGCGACCGCATGGTGAACGAGAAGATCGTGCACGAGGAGGACACAGACCTGTTCTTGGAGCAGACCGATCTGGAGGCCTTGCGCTCTGTGCTGTACCATGCCACTGCGCCGGAGTTCTACCGCTACCGCGAGAACGTGTCCGGCCAGTATATCTGGGTCACCACAGAGGTGCTGCCCTGCCGGGGCTGCTGCGCCCAGAACCCGTGGGCGACCGTGCTGGTGCGCAACGACGCACAGGCCGACCAGCTCAGCGAGGAGCTGGACTTCTCTTACAGCCACGACACCCTGACCGGTCTTGCCAACCGCAGCCGGTACGAGGCCGACCTGCGGGAGCTGCCCAACAGCGGGTACGAATCCGTGGTGTGCACCTACATTGATGTGGTCGGGATGCACGAGGTAAACGAGCATCTGGGTCACCGCAGCGGCGACACCCTGCTGTGCTGTCTGGCAAATGCCGCCCGCAAGTTCTTTGCCACCAGCCGGGTGTACCGCATCGGCAGCGATGAATTTGTCATCCTGACCCCCAACGAGCCGCCTTACAGCGTGTGGAGCACTGCGGACCGGATGCGCGCCTTTTTGAAGGAAAAGGACTATGTTATTTCCGTAGGCATCCAGCAGACCGCCGATCTGCGCCATCTGGACGAAGCTGTCGCCAAGGCCGAGGCTGCCATGCGGCAGGACCGGCAGGCTTACTACGACCACAACGGCCGCGCCCGCCAGCTGGAAGGCCTGAACGAAAAGATGGAGCGCACCCTGCAGGAAAAGCGGGATGCCGAACACTTTTTAAAGGTACTTGCCCCCAAGTACAAGACTGTAATCGTGGTGGACTTGCAGGAGGACACCGTGCGCCCCGTTATTGTGCCGGACGACTTCCAGTCCGTTCTGGACACCTGCGGCGGCTCTTTCCGCGCTGCGTTGACCAACTACCGCGACAAGCTGGTAGCGCCCGAGGACAGAGAAAACTTTGCAAAGTTGTTCGATTTCGGCTTTGTGCGCAGCACCGTGTTCAGCAGCAACCTGCTGGAGCATCGCTACCGCAAGACGGATGGCCGCAGCTTCTGCATCCGTGTGACCCCCTACTCCCGCAGCGGCTCCCACATCAACGAGGTGCTGTGGATCTTCGCGGATGAAGAGGTAGAGTAAAATATTTTTATAAGCAGAAAAGCAGCCAGACCGCCCGGTCTGGCTGCTTTTGCGTTTTCAGGTATAAATGCCGCTTCCCTCCACGACCCCACCCGTGAAAATGCGTTTGGAGCGCTCCGCAGAGCGCGACAAACGCGAAATATAAAATAATTATTCCGCTGATTATGGCCAGAGCGTAGCGGAGGCCATTCCAAATCGTCCCGGCAGCAGGACACCAGCCGTCTTGCAAAAGCGCAGGGATGTGCTATAATAGAAATCACTTATTCCATACAATCTATGTGGGTATATGGGCGGCCGCCCGCTGTTCCCACAAAGCAAGGAGCTTTTCTATGCAGCATCTGTCCCAAACTGTTTCTCCCGCTCTGCCGCACCCCTGCCTGCGGGCGCTGCGGGCGGCTTTTCCGCAGACCATCCCGGTGCTGGCAGGTTATTTTGTGCTGGGGCTGGGCTACGGCATCTATGTGCAGTCCTTGGGGCTGCCGGTGTGGATGCCCATGCTCATGGGCACTGTCGTGTACGGCGGCTCGCTGGAATTCGTGCTGGCAAGCCTGCTGCTGGGCGCGTTCTCGCCGCTGTCGGCCTTTCTGATGGCGCTGATGATCCAGGCGCGGCACCTGTTCTACGGCCTTGCCATGCTGGAGCGCTACAAGGGCTACGGCTGGCGCAGCTTTTACATGATCTTTGCCATGAGCGACGAGACCTTTTCCATCACCTGCTCGGCAACGCCGCCGGAAGGGGTGGACAAGGGCTGGTTCATGTTCTTCATCACCCTGCTGGATCAGCTTTACTGGGTGGGCAGTGCCGGGCTTGGGGCTGCGCTGGGCACCGTGCTGCCCTTCAGCACCGAAGGCGTGGATTTTGTCATGACCGCAATGTTCACGGTCATCTTCCTGAACCAGTGGGAAAAAGATCAGCAGCACGGCAGTGCCCTCATTGGCCTTGCCGTGCCGCTGGTGTGCTTGATGGTATTTGGCTCTGGCAGCTTTCTGCTGCCGTCCATGGGCGGCATTCTGGTGCTGCTGCTGGCCTTGCGCCGTCCGATGGAAAAAGCAGCCGGGGAGGTAGAGGAATGACAGCAGTTCAGATGGGGCTTACCATTGCGGTGTGCACCGCTGCCACCATGCTTACCCGTTTTTTGCCGTTTCTGATCTTTTCCAGCAAGGAGCAGCAGCCCCCGGAGGTGGTGCGGTATCTGGGGCGGGTGCTGCCCGCCGCCATCTTCGGGATGCTCATCGTCTATTGCCTGAAGGGCGTCACCCTGTTCTCCGGCAGCCACGGCATCCCGGAAGCGCTTGCGCTGCTGGCTACCATCGCGCTGCACAAGTGGAAACACCAGACCCTGCTCAGCGTAGCCGGGGGCACCCTTTGCTATGTACTGCTGGTGCAGCTGGTGTTCTGAAAAGCGGCTCAGTGGTAGAAGGTGTCAAAGTTCACCTGACGGTAGAACCGCTGCTGCAGCTGGTCAAAGCTTTCGCAGTTCTGCGCCAGCAGCCACATACTTTTGGTCACTACGGCCTCGATGGTCATATCGTGGGCTTCCAAAAAGCGGAAGCGGTTGCGCACCCGCTTGCCCACCTCGTACACGCCCACATCGCTGCCCTCGTAGGTGACTTGCGTGGTCATGATGAGCACTTTGTGGGTGGTCTCGTAGTCGCCCAGCCCGGCGGCAAAGGCGTCCATCAGCTGCTGCGGGATGCCGCCCACGCCAAAGCTTTCCACGATGACGCAGTCGTACAGGTGGAAGATCTCCGGGATGAGCGCCGGGGACATCCCGGGCGTCAGCTTGAGCAGGAACACCCGGCTGTCCAGCGTGCGGCTGAACTCCACCGGGCCGGTGGGCCACGGCGAGGGAATGTACCGCACCAGCCGGTCGCCCTGCACCAGCGCCAATTCCGGGAAGTTGACCGAGGCAAAGGCGTCGTAGCTGATGGTCTTGTTCTTCTTGGCGCGGGTGCCCGCGATGACGTGCCCGCCAAACACCACCATCACGCCCCGGCTGCCCGGGTCGATGGCGCAGACCACGCTGTCCCGCAGGTTTTTCTTGGCATCCGTGATCTCGTTGGAGATGGGCTGCTGCGCGCCGGTGAGGATGATGGGCTTATCCGCGTTCTGGATGAGATAAGAGAGCGCCGCCGCAGAGTACGCCAGCGTATCCGTGCCGTGGCAGATGATAAAGCCGTCGTACAAGGCGTAGTTTTCCTGAATGGCGTGTGCCATCATGAGCCAGTGCTCCTGCCCGAGGTCGGTGCTGTCGATGCTGCACAGCGCCAGCGTTTCCGGGCAGCACAGCTCCTTTAGTTCCGGTAGATGGGCAAGCAGTTCCTCGCTGGTAAGCACGGGCTTCAGCCCCTGCTGGGTGCGCACGCTGGCAATGGTGCCGCCGGTGGTGATGAAAAGCAGACGTTGTTTGGACATAAAGCAAAAGCCCCCTGTGGCAGAAATTTCAACATGACAACAGTATAGCACACGCCTCGGAGCTTGAACAGTGCCCGCCGCCCAAAAAGTTTTTGCGACCCGGTCACAGAAATCTGCGCGGCTTTGGTGTATAATAAGGGCAAAGAACCATGCAAAGGAGCAACACCATGTCCAACATCGTCATCGTAGGTTCCGGCCCGGCGGGGGTGTCCGCTGCCCTGTACGCCGTGCGCGCCGGGGTGCAGACCACCGTGCTGACCAAGGGCTCCGGGGCGCTGGCGCGCGCCGAAAAGATCGAAAACTATTACGGCTTCGCCCAGCCGGTCTCCGGGCCGGAGCTAGAACGCCGCAGCATCGAGAACGCCCGGCGGCTGGGGGTGCAATTCGTGCAGACCGAGGCCGTGGGGCTGACATGGACCGACCGTTTGACCGTGGAAACGCTGGCGGGCGCATACCCGGCAGACGCGGTCATTCTGGCCACCGGAGCTTCCCGCGCGGTGCCCCGCATCCCGGGGCTGACCGGGCTGGAAGGCCACGGCGTAAGCTGGTGTGCAGCCTGCGACGCCTTTTTCTACCGCGGAAAGGACGTGGCGGTGCTGGGCAGCGGCGAGTACGCCCTGCATGAGGTGCAGGCGCTTTTGCCGGTGGTAAAAAGCGTCACCCTGCTGACGAACGGCGCAGCCCTGACCGCAGACTTCCCGCCCGAGGTGAGCGTCTGCACCCAAAAGGTGGAGGCCATTCTGGGCGAGCAGACCGTCACCGGCGTGCAGCTGGCGGACGGCGCGGTGCGGGAAGTATCCGGCGTATTTGTGGCGCTGGGCGTGGCGGGCAGTACCGCACTGGCCCGAAAGCTGGGCGCTGCCGTAGAGGGCAGCCGCATCGTGGTGGACGACAAAATGCAGACCACCGTGCCCGGCCTGTACGCCGCCGGAGACTGCACCGGCGGGCTGTTGCAGGTGGCAAAAGCGGTCTATGAGGGCGCACTGGCGGGCACGGAAGCCGCCAAGGCGCTGCGAAAGGGGTGAGCCGTATGGCAGAAGCATCTCCGCACGCCCGGTGTCTGGCCTGCGCGTTTCCGTTCTGGGAGCAGCTGACCCCGGAAGAGCAGGAGCGGCTGTGCCGCTTTACCCGCCCGGTGCACTACGCCAAGGGTGCCCGGGTGCACAGCCCGCTGGAAAGCTGTGTGGGCATCCTTTTGCTGCGCAGCGGGCAGCTGCGCTCCTATCTGCTATCCGAGGACGGCAGGGACGTGACGCTGTACCGCCTGTTCGGCGGGGAGGTGTGCATCCTGTCTGCCTCCTGCGTGATGGACGCGGTGAACATCGACCTCTACATCGACGCGGAGGAGGACACCGAAGCGCTGTGCATCAGCGCGGGCATCTTCCGGCAGCTGATGCAGGAAAACGTCTATGTGCGCTGCTACGCCTACCAGATGACGGCAGAGCGCTTTTCTGATACCATGTGGACGATGCAGCAGATTCTGTTCATGAGTGCTGACCGGCGGCTGGCCATTTTTCTGACCGACGAGCTTGCCAAGACCGGCGGCGCGGACGTCCGCATGACCCACGACCAGATGGCAAAGTACATGGGCTCTGCCCGCGAGGTGGTGAGCCGGATGCTCAAATACTTTGCGCAGGAGGGCTGGGTGCGGCTGTACCGCGGCGGCGTGCAGGTGCTGGATAAGCAAAAGCTGCAGGCGCTGGCAAGAGGAGAATAAGAGATAAAAAACAACACCGGAGCGTCCGAAGATGCTCCGGTGTTGTTCTGCTTATCCTCAGGAGATCGCGTCCACGTCCCACTTCATGCGGACGGCGTCGGCACCGTCCAGCTTGATGTGCAGCGCACCGGCGTTGTCCAGTACCTGCTCCGGCTTGCGGGCACCGCACAGAACGTGCAGCCCCGGGATCATGCGGGCGGTCATGGCGATGACCAGCTGCGCCATGGTGCAGTCGTACTTCTCGGTCAGATCGTCCCACTTTGCCAGCAGTTCCAGCGCCTGTGCCCGGCGGGTGGGCTGGAAGCAGGGGTTCGTGTTGCGAGTGCTGCCCTCCGGGTAGGTGGTGTCCATGGTCACCTTGCCGGTCAAAAGACCCTGCTCCAGCGGGGAGTAGGCCTGTACCGAAACGCCCAGCTCCTTGCAGGTGGGCAGCAGCTGCTTTTCAATGCGGCGGGTCAGCAGGCTGTACTTTTCCTGAATGACGTCCAGCTGGCCGTACTTGCAGTAGCCCCGGATGATATCAGAGGTGACGTTGGAAGCACCGATGGCGCGGATCTTGCCCTGCTCCTTCAGCTTCATCATGGCTTCCATGGTCTCTTCCAGCGGATACACGCCAAAATCCGGGCTCTGCCAGTGGGTGTACAGCACATCCAGATGATCGGTGTGCAGGCGGCGCAGGCTGTCCTCCACATCCTCGATGATGCTCTTTGCAGAAAGGTCGCGGTAAACGGTGGTGCCGTCCACGACCTTGTGCAGCACCGGCGTCTCGTGCCGCCACTCCAGACCGCACTTGGTGGAAAGCACCACCTTGTCGCGGTCGATGTGCTTCATGGCTTCGCCCACCACGGTCTCGCTGTGGTACAGGCCGTAGATGGGGGCGGTGTCGATCCACTGGATGCCCTGCTCCACAGCAGTCTGGATGGCCTTGACTGAAAGGCTGTCGTCGTTATCGCCCCACCATGCACCGCCGCCGATGGCCCATGTACCCATGCCCAGAAAGGGCACGGCAATACCGCTTTTGCCAATATTGATATTCTGCATATACTTTACCCTCCATGCCAGCAGTGTTCCCCGCAATGGGAACCCTCATTCCAATGTCTGGCATACTTTGTTGTGTTTTTTATTCTATAAAAAAGAACTGCGGAGCGCAGGTGCACTCCGCAGCGCTCTTTTATCAGATGTTGCCGAACTCGCTCAGCTGCAAGCTCTCGTTGTGGGTCTCGGCCCAGCGCACCGCCCAGTCGGAGGTGAACAGCAGCAGACGGTTGCCCTTCATGTCCTCCACAGCCTTGGTGTCGCTGGTCAGGTCCAGATCCCGCAGGTTGTAGGTGTCGGGGTCGTTCTGCACCCAGCGCAGCTGCTCAAAGGGCAGCTGCTGCATCCGAATCTCCACGTTGTACTCGGTGTTCAGACGGTACTCCAGCACTTCCAGCTGCAGCACGCCGACCACGCCGACCACCACTTCCTCCATGCCGCCGCCTACTTCGCGGAAGATCTGGATGGCGCCTTCCTGCGCGATCTGCTCCATACCCTTCACGAACTGCTTGCGCTTCATGGTGTCCTTCTGCTCAATGCGGGCAAAGTGCTCCGGGGAGAAGGTGGGGATGCCCGCGAACTGGACCTTCTTTTTGCCGGTGCACAGGGTGTCGCCGATGGAGAAGATGCCCGGGTCAAACAGGCCGATGATGTCGCCGGCGTAGGCCTCGTCCACGATGGCGCGGTCCTGCGCCATCAGCTGGGTGCCGGTGGCCAGCTTGATGTTCTTGCCCTCCTGCACATGGTAGGCCTCCATGCCGCGCTCGAACTTGCCGGAGCAGATGCGCATAAAGGCAATACGGTCGCGGTGGGCCTTGTTCATGTTGGCCTGAATTTTAAAGATGAAAGCGGAGAACTCGTCCCGGCAGGGGTCCACCGGCTCGCCGGTCAGGCTGTCCACGCGTGCCAGCGGGGCGGAGGTGAGGCGCAGGAAGTTTTCAAGGAAGGGCTCCACGCCGAAGTTGGTCAATGCAGAGCCGAAGAACACGGGGCTCAGCTCACCGCGCAGCACCTTGTCCAGATCAAACTCCTCGGCAGCGCCGTCCAGCAGCTCGATCTCGTCCACCAGCTGCTGGTGCAGATAGGGGGTCAGCAGCTCGTCCAGTGCGGGGTCGCCCAGCTCGGCCTCGGTCTCGCTGACCTTCTTCACGCCGTTGGCGCGGCCGTCGCTGGAAAAAGCCAGCACCTTGCGCGCGTTGCGGTCGAACACGCCCTTGAATTCCTTGCCGCAGCCGATGGGCCAGTTCATGGGGTAGGTCTTGATGCCCAGAATTTCCTCGATGTTCTCCATCAGCTCAAAGGGATCGCGGGCTTCGCGGTCCATCTTGTTGATGAAGGTAAAAATGGGGATATGGCGCAGGGTGCACACCTTGAACAGCTTGATGGTCTGCGCCTCAACGCCCTTTGCGGCGTCGATGACCATGACGGCAGAGTCTGCCGCCATCAGGGTACGGTAGGTATCCTCCTGT